>Ga0066382_10000314_pt1 | contig 16502 bp, 14 predicted proteins | sample Knorr_S23_td_NAD_FD_71218 | JGI IMG/M metagenome (GOLD analysis project Ga0066382, IMG submission 71218) | Marine microbial communities from Southern Atlantic Ocean transect - Knorr_S23_td_NADW_ad_2500m_LV_B | ecosystem: Environmental > Aquatic > Marine > Oceanic | place: Southern Atlantic... | reverse complement strand
CCATTTGCCTCGCCATTCAATCGGATTTTCTCAAGCCTTGCTAATTCATCTTGATGAGTCGCTACAACAACCTTTCCACAAACATCGTAATCAATACCATATTCTTCTGCAAATTCCACCAATTGTTTTCTTCCAGTCACACAAGTTTTAGCTCGATAGGAACCCTGTCTATAATACAAACCAGAATGGATAACACCAGAATTTCTCCCCGTTTGATGAAATGCCAAACGATCCTCTTTTTCGAGTACAGCAATCACTAAATTAGGATGCTTCTTCTGAATTTTATAGGCAGTTGCCAAACCTACGATTCCACCACCAATAATGGTTATGTCGTATATTTTTGATTGAGGCATGAATTATTTTTTTTTATAAAAATACGATAGCTAAAGCTATTTAAATAAATTCGGAGGAACTCAATAATGATAAATTACATTAATCGTCACTTGATATCCCTTGAAGCATTCCTTGCTCCTCATCTACCCTATGTAAGAGGAAAAAACCGATTAGGAAAAAGAAAAATATGATCGAAATTCCCACTCGTTGACTTTCGAAAGCAACCGTTAATATCCCCAATAGTAAGGGACCTAAAAAAGCAGTGGCTTTTCCTGAAAAGGCAAAAAAACCAAAAAATTCATTCTTCTTAGTCTCTGGAGTAAAGCGCCCCATCAAGGATCTACTGGCAGCCTGATTAGGGCCTGAAAATACACCTATCAATACGGCTGCCACCCAAAAAATATTTTTCCCTGTAATCCAAACAGGTACAGAACTACCACCCAACATATATTGCAACCACCCTCTAACATCGGGAGCTAACACTGCGAGAATCATTGCTAACATGAGCCCAATTAGAGTCACCTTTACAGTCATTCTACCACCTACCTTATCATCCAAAAAGCCCATTAAGAACGCTCCTAAACCTGCCATTACATTAAGGACTATCCCCAAAACCATAATATCGTTAAAGCTGAAGTCTAAAGAGCCCGCCGCATAGATTCCTCCGAAGGCGAATATGGTTACTAAGCCGTCATTATAAACCAATCGAGCAATAAGGAAACGTATTATCTGTGGGTATTCCTTTAGCTCCTTAGCAGTAGCTCTGAAATCCTTAACTGTATGCTTTGCATTTTTAAATAATGCTTTGGTATCGGGTTTGAGATCTCTCACAAATAGGAATGTAGGTATACTAAAAATGGCAAACCATACCGCCACTAGCAAATTGGTAGCGCGAATATTTTCATAGGCTCCTTCTACTCCTTTTCCAAAGCCCAAAATAGGTTCTTCGGCATTCACCAAAAACACCATAGCCAAGGCTAAGGCTATTAACCCACCTACATAACCGAGCGACCAGCCATAACCCGAAATCCGACCAATGTTTTTTGAATGCGAAATATCTGGCAGATAAGCATTACAAAACACAGAACCCATTTCGAAGCCTACATTAGCAATGACAAACCAGAATAGTGCTTTAGAAACTTCGCCAGGCATCACAAAATACAAAAGGGTCGTAGCAATTATGGTTAACCAAGTAAAGACTCCTAAAAACATTTTTCGATACCCACCTCTATCTGCCAAAGCTCCCATTAAAGGGGATAATATAGCCACAATAAGTGCTGTAATTGAAACTGCCTGTGACCACTGTTGTGTACCAATAATCTCATTTTGAGCAATTACGGTTGTAAAGAAAGTCCCATAAATAAACGTTACCACAAGATTGGTGAAAGGCTGGTTGGCAAAATCATACATCGACCAAGCGAATACCTCTCCTCTATTTTCTATTTTTCTTGACATGTATTATTGCTCTATTTTATTTCCAGCTGATATGCATCAAAGCGCTCCAGATTATTAAACTGAATCAAATTCGCCAATCGACTTATATATTCATCTCCTAATTCCGAATAACTATTCAAATAGGGAATCAAGTCACCAACCTTCGTACTCGTTTCGCGCATCTCTCTAAAACGAGCGTAAGGCCCACGAGCAATCACTTTAAAATAACCTAACATGGCTTCAGATAAAGAGTCAAATTTCTTCACATAAATATCCTGTCCATCTCTGCTCTCAGAAGCTTTTACTCTTGACTCCTTTGAATTATACGACCAAATACCGAATACATTATTAGCTTCTAGATAAAAGCGCGATGTTCCCCAACCTGATTCTATTGCAGCCTGTGCTAATACAATACTTGTAGGGTGTGTTTCTAACTTGATCAGTAAATCGCGATCCTTTTTACACCGATAGGTCTTTTTCAAATCACTCAAATACTTACCTTCTTCTGGAGATAAGTTTCCTTTATTCTTAATGATATCTTCTGCACGACTTCTTTGCTCAGCAATTTGATGCTTTGCAATCAGAATGGACGGTAGCATTAAATTGATGAAAGCCTGCTTTTTAGCAGCTACACTTAAGTCCGATAAATTAATAGCTTGATGATATGAATAGGGCTTTACCAAAGCCTGAACCTCCTGAATAACAGAAATCTCAGCCCCATCTATTTCGATAATTTCAATGTCTGCGATACGGCCTTGTGCACATGCCGATTGGAACAGTAAAAACAGTATGCTGAGGGAGAGAAGTCTATTCATGCCTAGAGATTAAGGAGCAAGATAAGGTTTTAGATGGAAATGGTAAATGGAAAAGGAAATGACTAATTAAAAATTGTCGTGCCGTTCTGGCGGGCAGTCATGCAGACCTTGAAAGACTATACACTAAAAAACTGGAAATTGAAAACTAAAAATGATTCACAGCTCACTAATTCCCAAAAGCAATAGGCTCTTGTTTTTGCCCCCATTTTTTCGACACGCCTTGCACCCCTAGCCGAAGGGTGTCACTACCCATTTTGGCATTAATCTCATCGTACACCTTCATTAAAGCACTACACTTGGCAATATCTTGCTTTGAAAACAAGCTCAATTGAACTTCTGTTTCAGGAACAATATCGTTTACAATTACTCCTGCTCTTTTATAAGAACATTCTGATTTATAGATAGCCTGTAAAGCCTCTTTAGTAGCTTTAATAATTTCAATAGAATCGTTAGTCGCCGTTGGAAACGAAACTTCTAAATAACCATTATGAATGATTGAATTCTTTTTAAAACGATTGGTCTGAATAAATACCGAAAGCTTGTTGGCTCTCGTTTTTTGCTTGCGCAATTTATAGGCACACAAACTGGCAAAATTGGTTAAAGCCTCATTCAATACTTCAAAAGAGTCTACATCTTGTTTAAAGGACCGCGAAGTCATAATGCTCTTTTTAGCAGGACGAGTTTCTTCCAAATAAGAACAAGAAATTCCATTGAGTTCTCGCACCAATCGCACACCACCGATATTCATATACTTCCGTAGCCAAGCCTCATCCATCTTCGCTAATTGTGAGGCTTGAAAAATCCCTTTTTCATTCAATATCTTAGCATGCCTTCTACCTATACCCCACAATTCTTCAATAGGATAATACTTCAGAGCACGATCTATTAAATCTTTATCATTTAAAACAAACACTCCTGTACTTGTGTGCTTCTTAGCAATATGACTGGCAAGTTTTGCCAAAACCTTAGTCTTAGCAATGCCCACCGAAATTGGTATTTTTGTTTCTCTTAAAACTTGCTCTCTCAAAAGAATCGCCTTTTCGTCGGGAGCGGCAACATCGGTGAAATCCATAAAAGCCTCGTCTATAGAATAGACTTCCATGGCATTGCATTCTGAAGCCAATATGCGCATTATCTTTTGTGAGAGATCTCTGTACAAGCCCACATTACCCGAAAACATGTGTACCCTATCTCGAATCAATCTATCTTTCACCTTAAAAACGGGTTCCCCCATTTTATAGCCCAAAGCCTTTGCCTCATTACTACGCGCAATAATACAACCATCGTTATTCGATAAAACTACTATAGGTTTACCCTCCAATTCAGGACGAATGGAGCGTTCGCAAGAAGCGAAAAAATTGTTGCAGTCGGCTAGGGCTATCATCTCTATAAGTTACGAAACTATTGAAGCTTTTTTAGATTGTTCAAAAGTCGGTTGTTGAGATGACAGTTTGTGACATACGATAATACTATCGTGCAGTCATGCAGTCAATTATTTTATATATTTGAAACTAATTCTATTCTATTGACAGTCCTTCAAAATAGGCACTTCAATAATCACATCTACATCGTCCCAAGTTTTACCTTTATGTAAGTCGAAGCATTTTTTGTGAATGCTATTATAAGCCTTTAAAGCTCCAAATTCTTCTAAAGAAAGTGTTCCTTTCATTTTCAAAACTTCTTCATCTGCAGAATAAGTCAACTTAATATTCTTAGCAGTTCCAAATATGTTGATGGTTGCTGTAATAGACTCTTCGTTCATCTCAGTTAAGCTTCCATTGATTTCGAAATTCTCCGTAAACAATTTAAAGAAATACTCTTTTAAGCTTAAATCTCTGATTTCATCACCCGAAGCTGAACTCGCTGTATTAATAGAGAAATTGATTCCGTTAACCAATTCTTCCAAAGAAGAAAATTGTTGATCGGCACGATCGGTTTTCAATTCTTTAAACTGACCAACAACTTTTAATTTATCGTCTGTTTTATATGCTGCCCAAAATACTTTGCTAGCAGCCACATCAAAACTATAAAGACATTCTTCTTTTTCTGTAACAACTGGAGTTTCTGTTGTCTCACTCTTCTTACAACACTCAGTACAAGCAGAAAATAAGGCTACAACAGATAAGATTAGGATACTCTGTTTAATCGACTTTATCATGGTTTGATTTTTTAAGATTCGTAAAGCTAAACATTTAAAAAAATCCCGAACCTTTCGGAACGGGATTTCATTTATTTATCGATTGATAAATTATGATGCATTTTGAGTTTTAATTAAGTTTAAGGCAGAACCTGCTTTAAACCACTCAATTTGCTGTGCATTGTATGTGTGATTCAATTTGATAGAATCTGTAGAACCATCAGCATGAACTAGGTCAAGCGACAACTGCTTTCCTGGAGCAAATTCTGCTAAGTCTGTAAAGTTGAAAGTATCAGCTTCCTGAACTAAGTTATAGTCAGCTTCGGTAGAGAAAGTCAAACCTAACATACCTTGTTTCTTCAAGTTTGTTTCGTGGATACGCGCGAAAGATTTCACGATAACCGCACAAACACCTAAGTGACGAGGTTCCATTGCAGCGTGTTCACGAGATGAACCTTCACCGTAATTGTGATCTCCCACAACAACCGAAAGAACACCCGCAGCTTTATACGTTCTAGCTACATTAGGCACTTCGTCTACTGAACCATCTAACTGACTCTTCACACTATTGATGTCTCCACCAAAAGCGTTTACAGCACCAATTAAACAGTTGTTAGAAATATTATCTAAATGACCACGGTATTGTAACCATGGACCCGCCATAGAAATATGGTCGGTAGTACATTTACCTTCCGCCTTAATCAACAATTTAGCACCCAAGATATTCTTACCATCCCAAGCCGCAAAAGGACTTAGTAACTGTAAGCGTTTTGAATCTGGGTTTACCACAACCTCAATAGCAGAACCATCTGCTGCAGGAGCTTGGTAGCCATTATCTTCAACAGCAAAACCATTTAAAGGAAGCTCAGAACCTGTAGGTTCCGCTAACATCACTTGCTCACCTTTATCGTTGGTAAGTGTGTCTGTTAATGGATTGAAGTCTAAACGACCCGAAATTGCAATTGCAGCAACCATTTCAGGAGAAGTTACAAAAGCGTGTGTATTAGGGTTTCCATCGGCACGTTTCGCAAAGTTTCTGTTAAACGAGTGAACGATAGTATTCTTCTCTTGCTTCTCAGCTCCTGGTCTAGCCCATTGTCCGATACAAGGACCACAAGCATTGGTAAATATTTTAGTTGATTCAAACTTGTTAAAAGTATCAATCAATCCATCGCGCTCAGCCGTAAAACGAACCTGCTCAGAACCTGGGTTAATACCTAAAATAGATTTTGGCTGAATTCCTTTATTAACGGCGTCTTCAACAATAGAAGCGGCGCGAGTTAAATCTTCGTACGAAGAGTTAGTACACGAACCAATCAATGCCCATTCTACTTCAATAGGCCATCCGTTAGCGGCTGCCTTTTCTTTCATCTCTGCAACAGGAGTCGCTAAATCTGGCGTAAAAGGTCCGTTAATATGTGGAGTTAATTCTGATAAGTTAATTTCGATAACTTGATCAAAATACTTTTCTGGATTTGCATAAACCTCAGCATCACCTGTTAAGTGTTCAGCTACTTTATCAGCTAAAACAACTACATCAGCTCTATCGGTAGCATTTAAGTAACGTCTCATAGAGTCGTCGTAACCGAAAGTTGAAGTGGTAGCTCCAATTTCAGCACCCATATTACAGATCGTACCTTTTCCGGTAGCCGATAAGCTTTCAGCACCTTCACCAAAATATTCAACGATACAACCTGTACCACCTTTTACGGTAAGAATTCCTGCCAACTTAAGAATTACATCTTTAGGAGCAGTCCACCCACTTAATTTACCGGTTAATTTAACACCGATTAATTTCGGGAATTTCAACTCCCAAGGCATATCAGCCATTACATCAACTGCATCGGCACCACCAACACCAATAGCTACCATACCTAATCCACCAGCATTTACTGTATGTGAATCTGTACCAATCATCAATCCTCCAGGGAAAGCATAATTTTCTAAAACTACTTGGTGAATAATACCCGCTCCTGGCTTCCAGAAACCGATACCGTATTTATCGCAAACAGAACTTAAGAAGTTGAAAACCTCATTATTCTTATTAATACCGTCTTGTAAATCTTTTGATGCTCCGATTCTCGCTTGAATTAAGTGATCGGCGTGAGCTGTAGAGGGCACGGCAACTTTATCTTTTCCAGCTTGCATAAACTGTAATAAAGCCATTTGTGCTGTTGCATCCTGCATCGCAACACGGTCAGGAGCAAAATCTACGTATGAACCACCTCTAGTGTATGCCTCTGTAGGATTACCATTCCAAAGGTGCGTATATAAAATCTTTTCAGCTAAAGTTAAAGGTTTGTTTACCGTTACTCTAGCAGCAGCTACACGCTCTGGGTAAGTAGCGTAAACCTTTTTGATCATTTCAATATCAAATGCCATGAAAGATGGTTTAATTGGGTTAATGTGAATCGTGCATTGAAGTTTGCAAAATTACGAAATAATGGCAAATTTCACAAGAGCAAAACCACTTAAATTAGTAGGCAATACAGAGGGTCGCTATCAGTCATCAGTTTTTAGAATTGACATTTAAGATGCCGTTCTAATATTGCTGAGCTCCCGATTAATATTGAGACCAAGAATTTTTAGCTGAATATTGGACGATGAACACTAATTATTATAATCCCCAAAGCAGAGCCCATTAACAAACCCAATCGCTATATTTGTCTGTATATGAATTCAGCAATTATAGAAAATATCAAGCTTGCCCTAAACTCCGTTAAGGGCCACCTTTTAAGAACAAGTATTACCGTATCGATTATCGCCATAGGAATCGCGGCTTTGGTGGGTATTTTAACTGCCATCGACTCTATTGATAATGCCCTAAACGATAACTTCTCGATGATGGGTGCCAATACCTTTACTATTCAAAACAGAAATAGAGGAGCGCAATCCAGAAGCGATAGACACAAACGCAAACGCTTTGATAAGATCAGCTATCAGCAAGCGCTAGAATTTAAAGAGAATTTCGACTTCCCTTCAACCACCTCTTTGTCATTTATGGCTACTACTGTTGCCACTGCTCAATACGAATCAGAAAAATCTAATCCCAATATTACGATTATGGGAGTCGATGAAAATTACACTCAAGTTGGGGGCTATGAAATTGAATTAGGAAGAAACCTAACGCACCACGACATTAACCTAAGTAGTAATATTGCCCTAATCGGACAAGAGGTCTTTACCAAGTTATTCAAGTCAAGCCCAAAGGCGGTGGGTTCTATTATATCCATTAGTAATAAACGATATACCGTTGTTGGGGTTCTCAAAGAAAAAGGAAGTAGCATGGGCTTTGGTGGCGATCAATCGTGCCTAATCCCTATTAGTAATGCCCGCGAAAACTTCTCTCAAAATAGCTCCATCTCTATTAGTGTGATGACGCACGAGAACAGCCAGATTGAAGAAGCGATTGAAGAAGCAACTGGAACGCTAAGAAGCATTAGACGATTAAAACCTAAAGAGGAACAAGATTTTAGCATGACCAAAAGCGATAGCCTTGCTAAATCGCTGATGGAAAGTTTGAAATATGTTACTAGTGCTGCTACATTAATTGGGGTAATCACTTTAATCGGTGCTGCCATTGCTTTGATGAATATTATGTTGGTAAGTGTTACCGAGCGAACTAAAGAAATTGGTACGCGTAAAGCCATTGGTGCAACCGCACAAACCATCCGACAACAGTTTTTAATTGAAGCCATCGTAATCTGTCAGATGGGTGGTGTCGTTGGGATTATCCTAGGGATTATTATCGGAAATATTACTTCGGTAATGATGAACACCTCTTTTGTAATTCCGTGGCTATGGATGGGTGCAGGTGTTGTTCTTTGTTTGATTGTTGGACTTATCTCTGGAATTTACCCAGCCATTAAAGCATCTAAACTCGATCCTATTGAGGCTTTGAGGTATGAGTAGAGGCTCTACTTTAATCAAAGTAAGCGTCTAGCTGATTGATGCGGAGGTCCACAAAATCACCAATCAAATCAAGCTCTTCATCATAATTATTACTATCGTGATACCATTTAGCATCAAAAGGCCACCTCTTAGCATTTATATCGATTGAGCTTCTAATCAATCGATCATTTTGGTGAATCATTTTTTGAATATTATTAGACGAAATAATATTTAACCCCCTCAACTCAAACCATCTATCCTTTAATCGACTTGAATAACCTGTTTCTTCAATCTGCATAAGCCTATCGAGTAAAACCGATCTACTACAATCTAATTCCACCTCCATCATATTCAATGCATTATCGCCATCCCTACCAAATGAGTGATCATAATCCCAAACACTAATTCGAAAGGGGGTGTATGAATTGAGTTTGTACAAAATGAAATTCTTCATGATACCATCACAATTGTTTGTGAACAGTAAAAGAATATGCCAATCGATAACAGACTGAATATCTATCCATTCACCAATACCTTTAATGAAATTATCATCAGATGAGTGGAATAAAAAATCTTTAAACTCCTCTATGTAATAGGTCTTATCAGATTCATTTTTACGTGGATATTTCTGCTGGTAATAATTAGTCGAGTCTTGAAAAAAGCTTGTTCTTTTTTCGTAAAATATAGGAGGGTCTTTAAATACCATTCCTAGAGAATCAGTTTTATCCACACCCAACATCGACCCATTAATCTCCTCCATCAAAACATACAATCCTAGATTAGCCTTATTAAGCTCCACATTCACATAAGAGCATTTGGATGCTATATTACTAGGACTCATCTGTCGAAATAAATCATAGGATATTTTATGACGCATAAAAGTCTTATCAATATAACTGGCATTTAAAACCCAATCGTCATCAGCATTAAAATCTCCCAAAGGATATTTACTTTCTAGCTCTAAAGAAAATGAATGCTTGAAATATTTACTCGAAACCCCTCCTCTACATTTAATTGCGGCAGGAAGAATTGAAGTGTCGGTATTGTGTGTATAGTTAATCGTGCAGGATTGCTTTACACCCCAAGCAATAGCACTTTCTTTCTCAATACTAATAGTTGGCAAGGTAGCCTCATCACAGGACGACAACATGACTGACATCACTGTCGTTAAAACAACAGCTATCGATAAACAATACTCTTTTATTCCGTAACGCATTCTTTAAATTTGATAGCCTAAATATCTATAAATAAGTACTAGTGAGCAAATGATGATGAAATATTGAATCTACTTTATGTTGATAACCAAAAATGATTCAGGATTACATGCTTCGCATGTGATCCCCGGTGGGGAGCCCTCACAGAAAAAGCCTTTCGCTATGCTCAATTAGCTTTTTTTGTTTGAATGCTCGCAGCCATGCATGGCGCGAGCTTAAAACAAAAAAGCCTTCACGAATCTTCGTGAAGGCTTTTTCTGTGGGCAATGAGGGATTCGAACCCCCGACCCCCTCGGTGTAAACGAGGTGCTCTGAACCAACTGAGCTAATTGCCCTAATAATTTTATGAACATCGCTTCATTTCTCATTCAGCGAGTGCAAATATAGAAATCATTTTGGCACTTTCATAAAGAATAAAACAAATATTTAGCTAAAAATTTAAAGTATATCGGCCACCACAAAAGTGCTACCTCCAACAAAGATTAAATCTGCCTGATTAGCAAGCTGTTTGGCCTTTTCGAGGGCCTCCAAAGGGGATTCACAAGAGCTTCCATGGAGCTCATATTCGCTTGCTTTTTCTTGTAAAAGTTCCGCCGAAAGAGCTCTAGGAATACTCGGCTGACAAAAAAAATAACTAGCCTCTTTAGGCAAGAGCTTCAAAACAGTATTTACATCCTTATCGCCAACCATTCCCAAGACTATAATTAGCCTAGAATATTCTTGCTCAAGCAACTGCTCAACAATCAATTCAATAGCCTCAGGATTGTGCCCAGTGTCGCAAATAACCCATGGCAAATTAGAGATAGTTTCCCAACGACCACGAAGTCCTGTGTTTTGAACGACTTTCATAAAACCATCGTAAATAGACGCTTCAGAAAGCTCCCAATCTAAAGCTCTCAATTGATGAACAAGCTCTATAACTGTGGCTTTATTTTGCTCTTGGCATTTTCCTTTTAAGTCTGAAGGATAATTCGCAACTTGAGGAGCTAAATACAAGGGAGCTTGTAATTCTTCTGCTCGATCTTCCACGACCTTTCGGACTGTATTCTTACACAATCCTAATATCACTGGAGTCTTGGGTTTAATAATCCCAGCTTTTTCGAAGGCTATTTCTTCAATTGTATCCCCTAATAAATTCTGATGATCGAGGGCTACATTTGTGATGACTGAAATCATAGGTTGAATAATATTGGTGGCATCTAATCGTCCACCCAAGCCTGTTTCAATAATAGCAAGATCTACCTTGTTTTTTGAAAAATGCTCAAAGGCTAAAGCTGTAGTCATCTCAAAAAAGGAAAGACCAATTTCTACAAAATCATCTTTGTATTTACTTACAAAAGACACCACTTCAGATTCGGAAATCATTGCTCCGTTAATCTTAATGCGCTCTCTAAAATCTTTTAAATGAGGTGAGGTGTAAATCCCAACTTTATAACCAGCCTCTTGTAATATAGAAGCCAACATATGGGTGCAAGAACCTTTTCCGTTTGTTCCGGCTATATGTACTGAAGGAAAATTTAAATGGGGATTATCAAGCTTCTCACAGACTAGTGAAATGTTTGTTATATCTTCTTTATAAGCCGACTGTCCACTTCTTTGAAAGGAAGCCAACTGCTGAAACAACCAATCCAAAGTTTGCTGATAGTTCATTATAGCTTATGAAAGTTGTAGGTAATCGATCCGATTTGTGTCGGCCCTGCTTCAGGGTCTGCCAACCACGAAGTTTCTAATGCGGCAGCTTTTGCTTCGCGCACCAAACAGGATGAAGTATCCGTTGTATTTTTCAAGTCGAGCTCAGCCTTATAGGTAATCCCTTCGGAATTCACCCAAACTCTTATCACTACAATACCTGTTTCATTACATGTGTAATTTGGGCGAGGTTTTCTAATCGCCTTTCGGTCTCCTAATTCGTAGCCGTCAGCATCATTCCCTTGACCTCCCAAAGACTCCTCGGCTCCTTCTACATCACCTTCAATAGTTCCTTGCGCGCCAAGCTCTTCAGTAGTGCCTGTATTGGTGTTATTCGTATTCTGAAATAAACTCGAAAGGGCATTTTTCAGCTCATCGCTAGCCTCTTGCTGTACTTCTTCGGGCTCTTCCTCTTGCTGATTTTCTTGAGATTCCTCAGGAGTTTCTTCTTGCGAAATTACGGGAGCTTCTTCAACATCTTGAGTCACCAGTTCCTCTACAATTTCTTCACTCGGCGCCGTTTGCACTTCTGGCTCAGGAACAGACTCTTGAACTTGTTCGGGTTCTATTTCTTCTGATTGAAGAATTTCGTCGCCCATGCCCTCTTCTACATATCCAAATTCAAGGGCGATACCCTCTTCAACTTTTGGGTCCATATAGGTAAGACCGAAAGAATAAAAAATAAAAATCAAGAAGACGTGTACTAGGAGAGTTCCCAGTGCTGCTCTACGCTTATATTTATCTTTTAAAAGGCTCATCGCTTTTGCTCAGTGGCCAAGACAATTTTAAATTTATTCTGATAAGCAATATCCATCACCTCTACCGCATATTCCATCGGTACCGATTTATCAACTCGTAAAACAACAACTTGTTCGTCTTGTCCAGCGAGTTTATCAACCAATAAAGCTTCTAGATATTGAATCTCCACAGCTTCTTTATCGATAAAATACTCCAAAGACTCATTGATAGAAACCGACACTCTTTGACGCTTTACCGTTTGAGCATTACTCTTTGGCAACACCAAATCAAGCGCAGTAGTAGTCACTAAAGTAGACGTCAGCATAAAGAATATTAGCAACAAGAATACGATGTCCGTCATAGAGGACATGCTGAATGCAGCGCTAACTTTATTTTTTGATTTTAAAGCCATCTTAGTTCTTATTTGAGATCATCTCTAAGAACTCCGAAGTTACAGACTCCATTTTAAAAGTTACTCTGGTAACCTTTACCACCAACTGGTTATAAGCGATATAAGCAATAATCCCTACAATCAAACCAGCTACAGTAGTGGTCATTGCCGTATAGATTCCTTTCGAAAGCATCTCCACATCAATTTGCCCACCGGCACTAGCCATTTCGTGGAAGGCAAGAATCATCCCGATAACGGTTCCTAAGAAACCAATCATTGGAGCAGCACCAGCAATGGTTGCCAAACTAGCCAAATTGTGTTCTAATTTATACACCTCAAGGTTACCCGCCATCTCCATAGCTCCATGAACCTCAGCGGTACTTTTATCTTTTAGAACTACTCCTTTGGCAATAATATTCGAAACCGGAGAATCTGTTCTCTCACAAAGTGCTAAAACAGAATCTACCTTATTTTCATTTACATGATCCTTCACCTTATTCATAAAGTGAAGGTCTTCTTTAATTGCTCTTTTAAGCACTTGATAACGCTCCCAAAATAAGTACACCGTAATCACCGATAATAAGGCTAATGAAATCATAATGATTTGACCGCCTAAACCACCGCTAGTCATCAAATCGATGATAGACAATGTTTTTTGCTCGGCAACAGTAGATTCCGCTAATTGAATTCCTAGTGAATCGGTTACCACAGGTACTTGTAAGAGAAGTGTTTTCATGTGTATACTAACGAGGGTTTCTTATAAAGATTGCATCAATATGTAGGTTCCTGCACCAGCAAAATAACCTAGTAAGGCTAAGATAGAAATCTTTTTCAGATACCACACAAAATCAATCTTCTCGAGTCCCATAACTGCCACACCTGCAGCCGAACCAATAATTAAAGCGCTACCACCTGTACCAGCACAGAAAGCTAAGAACTGCCAGAAAACACCGTCGGTAGCATAAGCACCTGCTTCGGTAATTTCGTACATTCCCATTGAACCTGCTACCAATGGAACATTATCCACAATTGAGGATAGCAATCCTATCACAATATTAATGGCATAAACATTACCACCAAACCACGAATTTAAACTTCCAGCCATTACTGCTAGATGTCCAGCAGATTGTAATCCAGCAACTGCTAAAAGAATCCCCAAGAAGAATAATACACTTGCTGTATCAACTTTTCTCAATACACCAATTACCGATAAATTCGATTTATCCTCCTTATTCTTAGACCTATGAATAATTTCTGTTGTTGCCCAAAGCACACCTAAACTCAACATCATCCCCATAAATGGAGGTAAGTGTGTTAAGGTTTTAAAAATAGGAACAAACAATAGACCACTTACACCCATGAAGAAAATTAAATTTCTCTCGAATGATGTTGTTGGATCCGTATAATGCTCAAGCCCCTCCATTTTAGCAGGTCTGGTGACCTCACCTTTAAGTGTAAATGATAAAACTACAAGAGGAACTAATATGGCCACAATACTAGGAATTAAAAGCGTTTTGATAATTGTCATTGTGGTTAACTGACCACCAATCCACAACATGGTAGTAGTAACATCACCAATAGGCGACCATGCACCGCCAGCATTAGCTGCAACAATTACAATACCCGCAAAGAACCAACGGTCGTATTTATCGTCAATCAATTTTCTCAAAAGAGAAATCATCACGATAGAAGTCGTTAAATTATCTAAAGCCGCCGAGAAGAAGAATGTTAGTATACAAATAATCCACATCAACTTAACCTTGTTGGTAGTGGTGATTTTGTCCGTAATAATAGCAAAGCCTTCGTGGGCATCTACTAGTTCTACAATAGTCATTGCACCCAACAAGAAGAATAAGATACTGGAGATCTCACTTAAATGATGCAATAATTCTTCTTCAATAAAATGAGTTTCTGCTCCACTAAGCACAAAGAAAGTCCATACAAGAACCCCTGTTATAAGTGCCGAAGCAGCTTTATCAATTTTAAACGGATGTTCAAGTGCGATGGCAATATATCCAATCACGAAAACGGTAATCATCAGAGTTAACATCATGACAGTGTATTTGTTGTTTTAATTTTAGTTGTTAGGTCTGTATTTACATCAATTCCTTCATAGCAATATCGAAGGCTGTTTGAGCAATTTGAGTTTTAGAGCTATTACTAGCATGCGTTCTCACAATAGCCTTTTCGATAATCGCTGAAGTATCTTCGAAAATTGCGGTGTCGCTCATCTCGATATTTTGCTGCATCAAATATGCAAACACTCTAGCCATGCCACAGTTTGCAATAAAGTCAGGGATTACAGATACTTTTTCGTCGGTATACTCACCAATAGGGCCGAAGAAAATTGCTTGATCTGCAAATGGAACATTTGCACCACAAGAAATAACCTCTAAACCATTCGCGACCATAGTGTCAACTTGTTCTTTAGTAAGCAATCGAGAAGCTGCAGCAGGAATAAACACTTCTGCGCCGATACTCCAAATTTTCTTGTTCACCACATCAAAAGGAATGATATTATCAGCCGTTAAGAAGTTTCCATCATTCACCAAGAACAAGTCTTTAATTTCTTCGAAGCTGAATCCTTCAGGCTTCATCAAACCACCCACTCTATCGATAATACCAACTACCTTTGCTCCCATCTAAGCTTGGTAATAAGCAGCTGCGGCACCTACATTACCCCAACCTTGAATAATTACACGCTTCCCTTTGATGGAACCACCATAAGTATTGTAATAGTGATTTACCGATTCTGAAACACCAAAACCAGTAATCATATCGGCAACGGTATATTTACCAGAAGTATCGGGAGTATAAATTCCATTAACTACAGGAAGTAAAACGCCCTCTTGCAATTGCTGTATAGCTGTATTTTTCTCTTCTGCAGTAGGGTTGAAATGTCCGTTAAATACTCCCTCTTGAGGATGTAAAATGCCCAAGTCTCTAGTTATCGGAATTACTTCGTGGATTTCATCAACATTTAAATCGCCACCTGTTCCATAGTAATTTTTCAAGAGTGGCTTTACCGCCTTATACCATCTTTTTAAAACACCGTCTTTACGAGGGTCATTCGGATCGAAATTAATACCCGATTTAGCACCTCCAATAGCGGGCCCTGAAACCGTGAATTTCACCTCCATCGTTTTGGCTAAGGAAAGTACTTCGTGTTTATCTAAGCCTATTCTCATACGAGTACCACCAGCAGCACCACCACGCAAAGAGTTAATCACCACCCATCCTTGCGCTTCCGTCTCACTATCGTTCCAATCAAAAACGATCTCAGCATCTGTGTTTTCGTACTTTTCTAATAAGTCTCTCATAGGCTGAAAATTTCGCACAAAGGTAATAAACTATCCTTAAAATTTTGAACTGAAATTAATTATTCAAAAAAAAAAGCGCCCTAAGGCGCTTTAAATCAATGTATCTTTTTTCACTCTTGGACAATTACTATTTCAGCAGGAATGGCGGGTGCACCATCGGCATAATAATAGTCAAAAGCCAAAACCATTCGGCTATCATTTATATCGGTAACCACAAGAGTATACAAATCATCTTCATTCTGAATTTTCAGGAGGTCTTCACCATTCGGACCCATATCCTCTAACACTTCCCATACTCCAGAAATCTCTAATACAGCAGACTCATCCTCTTCACAGAGCTGAATATTATCGTCTGTTACAACTGTAAAATCTTCATTAAAGATAATTAAGTTGTCAAGTGTACATTCTGGAAAAGTAAATTCCGATTCAAGCAAATTCGTTTCTGTATCACCAATCATAGCCGTTGCCGACTCAATCAACCAAGGATGATTTACCAAAACTTCAGAAGTTACATAAACCACTTCAGGTTCATCAACTTCA
>Ga0066382_10000305_pt1 | contig 16828 bp, 15 predicted proteins | sample Knorr_S23_td_NAD_FD_71218 | JGI IMG/M metagenome (GOLD analysis project Ga0066382, IMG submission 71218) | Marine microbial communities from Southern Atlantic Ocean transect - Knorr_S23_td_NADW_ad_2500m_LV_B | ecosystem: Environmental > Aquatic > Marine > Oceanic | place: Southern Atlantic... | reverse complement strand
CTAAAATACCCTTATCACTAGAATACATTTCTCTAAAACGATCACAAATACGTCCTATTAAATAAGACCTTTTATTCATACATACTACAGTGAAAAAATTTGTTAAAAGTGTAGACATTGAAGCCTTTTTTAAGATGCCAGCCACTAAAACCTTTTGTTCATCACGAGATAGTAATGGGCTTTCAATAATTTTTCTAAAATCTTCACTCTTATCTATCATTAATTTGATTTGTTCTATTTCTTTATGAGTGACGTCTATGCATTTTTGTTCTTGAGATAATTCCATCAATGCCTTTGAATATCTTTCAACTATGCCATTAATATTTTTAGAATTATTCGCCAATTTACATATGTCCCAAATAACAACTAAATATAAAAACTGCCACTAAAAACCCTGCGACGGTTTGGTAGCACAACATTGCCTTATGTGCAATAAAAGATAAATATTTATATAAAAAATTATAAAAAATTATATGGGTCAATATCTATTTTTATTCTTATATCCTTTCTAACATTAACTTTTGCAAGCCATTCTCTTATAAATGGTTGCAAGAGAGAATTTTTTTCTCCTTTTAATAAAAACCTAAAACGGTACCACCCTCTAAGTTTATTAATAGGCGCTGGAGCAGGACCAAGCACTGTGATTCGCTGATTAACTGAATTCTGTTTCTTTTTTGCAAGCATTTTAACAAAGGTTTCTAATTTTGTGATATTTTTTGACTGCACTATAATTGCTGCTAATCTACCATATGGAGGCATATTTCTAAGTGATCTATTTTCCGATTCTAGTGCAAAAAATTTGTCTCTATCCCCATCTGCAATAGCTTGCATAACACTATTATCAGGTTCATAGCTTTGTATTAGTGCATGTCCCTTTTTTTTATCTCTACCTGCTCTTCCTGATAATTGTGTTAACATCTGAAATGTCCTCTCTGAAGCTCTTAAATCTCCTCCTATCAAACTCAAATCAGCATCTATTGCTATCACGTTAGTTAATAAAGGAAAGTTATGTCCTTTTGCGACAACTTGTGTTCCAACTACAATTTCAATTTTTCCTTCTTCTATATCATTTAATATATTTTTAGTTACTGAAATATTTTTTAAGGTATCACTAGACAAAATTTCTAGTCTAGAAAGAGGAAATTTTTTTTTAACTTCCTCTGCGAGCCTTTCAACTCCTGGTCCACAAGCAACAAAACTATTTTTTTTATTACAATTAGGACAACTAGAAGGAAGTTTTTTGTTGTAACCGCAATGATGACACAATAAGGTGTCTTTTTGTTTATGAGAAACTAACCAAGAAGAACATTCCGAACAACAAAATCTATAACCACAATTATTACATAAAGTTAAAGGTGCAAAACCTCTTCTATTTATAAATAGTAGTGATTGCTCTTTATTTTTTAAAGCATTTTTAATTGCGTTCGTTGCTTCATCAGACAACCATTCATTGGATAATAAATTTTTTTTACGCATATCTACTAATTTTATTGAAGGCATCACTGCAGATCCATAACGTTCCTTTATTTCTATTCTTTTGTATTTTTTAATATTCACATTGTGAAGTGTTTCCAAAGAGGGGGTTGCCGAGACTAAAATAACATTTAAAAAAGCAATAGAGCCCCTTGCTACTGCCATATCTCTTGCATTATAGATTACACCATCTTCCTGTTTATATGAAATGTCATGTTCTTCATCTACTATTATTAATCCTAAATCCACAAAAGGTAAAAAGAGGGCACTTCTTGCACCTACTACCACTTTAGCTTCTCTCCTTATAACAGATTGCCAAGTTTCATGTCTTTGTCTCATTGATAAGTCTGAGTGCCATAGATAAGCCTTTGCTCCAAATCTTTTAGAAAATCTATCTAAAAACTGTGAACTTAAAGAAATTTCTGGTAATAAAATTAATGATTGCTTTCCACTATTTATATTCATGTTAATTAACTCAAAATATACTTCCGTTTTTCCCGATCCCGTTACTCCATCTATCAGAAAAACGTTATTTTTTTCTTTCTTCATAAAATTTTTTATAATTTTATAAGATTTTAATTGAGGTCTAGATAATTTCTTAGAAATATATTGAATACTTTTATCATTATTCTTTTTAAACTTCTTAGTCTTATTGATAAGCACTTCATCAATAATCAATTTATCTATAACACTTCTACTAACTTTTAATTTCCGCATACAGTCAGCAATACTTAAGTCCCAATTTTCAGATACAAATTTTTTAACCTTAAGACCCAAAGGGGTAGTTTTAGCAACACTATCCTTATTATAACTAAGAACTCTTTCTTCCTTAATAGTCTCTAAAAATTTAATAGAAGGTAGAGACATTTTTAATACTTGAGATATATCGTACATCGTCCAATTAGAAGTCCAAATACAAAAATTAAGAAATTCTAGTGATAAACATGGCAGATCTACTATCTTATTTATATATCTAAGTTTTTTCTTAGTTATGTTGCTAGTACCTCTAGACATAACGATCCCAACGCATAGTCTTTTTCGCAAAGGAACTATAACAATTTGCCCTACGTATAAGAGATTAGGGACTAGATAATCAAAGGAACCACTTGCCGGATTAATTAGCGTTACTTTACAAACACTTTCCGATAGCAATTTAATGTTTTTAATAAAAATTTTTCTTATCCTTGGCACTAACTTAATCATAAGCTACTGTTAACTGTGATTTAACATAACATGTTTTTTCTTTTTTTTGTAAGGAGGTAAAATTGAAATTTTTTATTGATACTGCAGATGTCAAAGAAATCAGAGATCTCTCAACTACAGGATTACTTGATGGAGTAACCACTAACCCCTCTCTTATAAAAAAATCAGGAAGAAAAATCACCGAATTAATAGAAGAAATATGTAAAATAGTTTCGGGCCCAGTTTCTGCAGAAGTAGCTGCCACTACTTTTGATAAAATGATAAAAGAAGCTCAAGTTCTAAAAAAAATAGCTGATAATGTAACTATTAAATTACCTCTTACTTGGGATGGTTTAATGGCATGTAAAGCTCTAAGAGACGAAGGAATAATGGTAAATGTAACTCTTTGTTTTTCGGCATCTCAAGCCCTCTTAGCAGCTAAGTCAGGAGCAAATTTTATTTCCCCTTTTGTTGGAAGACTGGATGATATTGGTGCTGATGGAATGAGTTTAATATCAGAGATAAAACAAATATACTCAAACTATAATAATCTAACTACAGAAATTCTAGTAGCTAGCGTAAGGCATCCAAGACATGTTATAGAAGCTGCAAAATTAGGGGCAGACGTAGTTACTCTTCCTCCAAATGTAATAAAGCAACTTATCACTCACCCCCTAACGGATAAAGGACTTGATGCATTCTTAAAAGATTGGAAAGAGACAGGACAAGAAATAGGCTAAACTATTAATGAAAAATAAAAATTTTAACAATGAAATGATAACAAAAGAATTACTTTCTATAATCCAGAACTGGATCAAATTTATTAAAAATGAACGTTTGTTAAGTTTAAATACTAGAAAGGCTTATGAATCAGATATAAATCAGTTTATGTTTTTTGTCTTTCACTATAAAGAAAAAGTGGTTTCACTAGATATAATTGATAATCTAAGCATAAGAGACTTTAGATCTTGGCTTTCTGCTTTAAAAAACCAACAAAAAATTTTTTCTTCTACAACTCAAGCGAGACACAGAGCTTCTCTTAGATCATTTTATACATATTCCTTAAAAAATAACTTCTTAAAAAATACAAATTTATTCAATTTAAGATCAATAAAATTAAAAAATAAACTTCCAAGGCCTCTATCATCAAATGAAGTTATAAATGTTATCAACATGTCTGAAGGAAAAAATAGTTGGGTAGGGATAAGAGATAAGGCTTTATTCACCATGATTTATGCAACGGGCATGAGAATAAATGAAATTCTTCAATTAAATATTGTTGATGTCGAAAAATCAGAAGTCATACGTGTTACTGGAAAGGGAGAAAAAGTAAGAGAAATACCTTTAATAAAATCTGCAAAGATAGCCATTGAAGAATGGTTGAAAATAGCTCCCCAGAACAGTCATGATGATCCTTTATTCATAGGAGTAAGAGGAAAAAGACTTAGCGCCCGGCAAGTACAAAAAACAATGGAAAATATTAGAAACAATCTTTCTTTACCAAAAAGCGCAACTCCGCATGCATTACGTCATAGCTTTGCAACTCATCTTTTAGAAGAAGGAGTAGATCTTAGAACTCTCCAGGAATTATTGGGGCATAGCAATTTATCCACAACACAAGGGTATACGGCCATTACTATAGACAGAATGAACAAGGTACACCGTAAGGCACATCCTAGAAAATAATTAAATTATAAATGAATAGTTTCTTAAGATAAAAAAAATTCTCATTTTTAATTTCCCAATATAGTATCCTCTATGAGATAAGTGCAAATGTAACTTATTTACTCAATAATTTTGACATTTCTAATCCAATATTAGCCGGAGAATCAGCGACTATTACACCTGCTGATCTTAAAGCTTCTATTTTATCTTCAGCACCCCCATTACCACCCGATATAATTGCTCCTGCATGACCCATTCTCTTTCCTTCCGGAGCACTTAATCCCGCTATGAAAGCAACAATAGGTTTCTTAATTTTAATAGATTTAATAAACTCTGCTGCCTCTTCTTCAGAAGAACCTCCGATTTCTCCAATTAATACTATTCCTTTAGTGGCTTCATCAGCCAAAAAAAGCTCTAATATATCTACAAAATTAGTTCCAGGCACAGGATCTCCCCCTATCCCCACACAGGTAGACTGCCCCAAATTATAAGCAGAAGTTTGCGCTACAGCTTCGTAGGTTAGGGTACCAGAGCGCGATACTATGCCTACACTTCCATCCATATGTATATGGCCTGGCATAATACCTATTTTACACTGATCAGGAGTAATTATGCCTGGGCAATTGGGTCCTATTAATCTGCATTTAGACTTTTCAAGTTTTTTTTTAACACCTACCATATCTAAAATGGGAATGCCTTCTGTAATACAAACAACTAAATCCACACCAGCATTAATTGCCTCGATAATAGCATCACTAGCGTTTGAAGGTGGCACATAAATTACACTGGCATTTGCATTAGTTTTTTCAATAGCATCATTTACGTTATCAAAAACAGGTAATCCTAAATGAGAAGATCCTCCTTTCCCAGGGGAAACACCCCCTAATAAATTAGTACCATACTTGATAGCTTGCTCTGAATGAAATGTGCCCTGGGACCCAGTAAATCCTTGACAAATAACTCTTGTATTTTTATCTACAATTATTGACACCTAAAATATTATCCTCTTATTTTAGAAACTACTTTTTTTGCAGCATCCCCTAAACTATTGGCAGAAATTATGTTTAGACCAGATTTTGATAAAATTTCTTTTCCCATATCAACATTAGTACCTTCCAACCTAACTACTAATGGAATATTCACTGAGCTTTCTTTTGCAGCAGCAACGACACCTTGAGCAATAGTATCGCATCTCATTATTCCGCCAAATATATTTATAAGGACGGCTTTTACATTGGTATCAGACAAAATTATTTTAAAAGCTGTTTTAACTTTTTCCTCAGAAGCACCTCCTCCTACATCAAGAAAATTAGCGGGTTCTCCTCCTTCTAATTTTATTATATCCATAGTAGCCATTGCCAACCCCGCACCGTTAACCATACAGCCTATATTGCCTTCTAAGCTAATATAATTAAGTCCGTTATTGAATGCCTCTAATTCTCTAGCATCTTCCTCATCACTATCTCTTAATGATTTAATATCAGGTTGTCTAAATAAAGCGTTATCATCAAAATTAATTTTTGCGTCCAAAGCTATTACATTTTTATCTTTAGTAATTACTAAAGGGTTAATTTCTACCAAAATAGCGTCAGTTTCATAAACTACCTTCGAAAGGGATAAAATAAAACTTACTGCATTTTTATATTTAGAATTTTTTAAATTAAGCTTACGAGCTAAATATTTAGCCTGATGTGGTTGCATTCCAATCAAAGGGTCCATATAAACTCTAAATATTTTTTCTGGTGTATTTTTTGCTACCTCCTCTATTTCTGTTCCACCCTCTGTAGAAACCATCATAACAAATTGGCCTTTGCTTCTATCTAATGTAATGCCAAGATAAAGTTCTGACTCTATTTCAATCCCCTCCTCTATGTAAACCTTTCGAACCTTTTGTCCTTCAGCACCAGTCTGTGAGGTAATAAGGTTTTTTCCTATCATATTTTCTGCAATAGACCTTACTTCTTGAAGAGTATTAGCTATCTTTACTCCTCCTGCTTTTCCTCTACCTCCAGCATGTATTTGAGCTTTAACAACCCACTTTTCGCCTTTGATATTTTTTGCTTTATCCTCAGCCTCGCGAGGAGAAAAAGCTACTTGTCCATTAGGAACTGGAACCCCATAATTAGACAAAATATTTTTAGCTTGATACTCGTGGATGTTCATTATCTACAATCTAAAATGAGTGTTAAATTTTTATTTTATTATAAAAACTTAAAAGTCTCTTATCTATATTTTTACAAGCCTTTATTAAGCCATAAACAGCCTTAACTGAATTAATAAACATTTTTTTTTCTGACTTATTAAGAGATACTTCAAGAATCCTCTCTACTCCTTTGTTACCGATAATAACAGGAACTCCCACATACATACCCTTTATAGAATATTCCCCATCTAACATAGCTGCGCACGGTAAAATTTTTTTCTTATCCTTCAAATAAGACTCAGCCATTTGTACCGCAGCAGCAGCTGGTGCATAATATGCAGAGCCATTTTTTAATAAAGAAACGATTTCAGCTCCTCCATCTCTAGTTCTTTGAATTATTTGATTTAATCTTTCTTTTTTTAGTAGACCCATTTTTATTAATTCAGTTAGGGGTATTCCTGCTACAGAAGAATATCTTATTAGAGGAACCATAGTATCTCCATGACCTCCCATAACAGAAGCAATCACATCTGAAACAGAAACGTTCATCTCGTTGGCCAAGAAATACCTGAATCTAGCGCTATCCAATACTCCAGCCATTCCTACTACCTTCTTGGCAGGCAAACCGCTATAGACTTTTAAAGTCCATACCATAGCATCTAAAGGATTAGTGATACATATTACAAAAGCTTTAGGGCAATATTTTTTAATGCCATCACCAACTGCTTTCATAACACTCAAATTTATTTGCAATAAATCGTCTCTACTCATACCTGGCTTTCTAGGTATACCTGCAGTAACTATCACTACATCTGAACCATTTAATAGTCTATAATTTTGTCCTCCCTTTAGACTTATATCATAACCATCTATGGGAGAAGATTCTGCTATATCCAAACTTTTTCCCTCTGGAATTCCCTTAACTATATCCAATAGAACAACATCACCTAGTTCTTTAATGCTCGAAAGGTGTGCCAATGTTCCACCAATTGCCCCCGAACCAACTAAAGCTATTTTTGACTTAGACATTCTTAAATCCTTAATATTCTTTATCAAACATAAAAATGAAAATTACTTATTTTCTCCTGCTTGTGCGGCATAAATTGAAGTATAACCCTTTGACCAATCAGGAGGAATTCTGCAGGGACGAGGATCATGCTGAGCCCACAGAGCTCTTTCTCCTCTAACTATAGTGTTAGCATGAATAGATGGATCTGGATGCGGGGTGTATGGCTTTGCATCAGCAGACGAATAACAATTTAACAATACGGGTCTTGGTTTTGAAGATTTACTTGCAGGAGAAGAATGTATAGTTCTCGCATTATGAATAGTCACGGAGCCTGCTGTACCTGTTAAGTACTTTACTTTCGAGGTATCTATTTCTTTTATATCATCCTGATTGATCGCTCCTAACCAATTGCCATCTTTATCATAATGATTATAGATTAGAGTATCGTGACTTCCTGGTAAGACAGCAACAGGACCATTAGTCATATCTGTATCCTCTAAATAACACCCTATAGTAAATACGTTATAATTAGTATGGGGAAAAAAAGGGATGTCTTGATGCCAATGTACCTCATCTGATTCATCAAACCATTTAAAATTAAGTTTAGAATGATGAAAAGTTACATTTGGTCCTGCTAAATCTTGAGCCAAATCAGCCATAAGACCTGTGGTAAAATTCCAGTATGCTTCATGTTGCTCGTCAGGTCTTTTAATGCGCCTCACTACAGGCCTATCTTTTGAGTGTTCTGGTGCAACATCAAATAATGTATCTGATTCCGTTAGTTCTTTACTTTCCTCTACAAAATTATGAGTAACTCTTTTTAAATTTTTCAGAATATCTTTATTTACAAAGTTTTCTAGATAAAGGTATCCATTTTTAAAATAGAACTCTCTTTGTTCTTGTTTCAGTAGTAAAGGCGTATAAGACAGCACTTCTTGAGATTCCATTTGAGTTTTCCAAACTATACCCTAGAAAATTTATCTTCTATCAAGTCGAGACAGAATAACCAAAAAACGGATTATATTCAAGCCAATATCCGATCAAATTGTATTGTTTAATCTCTGTTTTTGATTATTAATATTATATTTACTACCATAGCAATTTATAAATATCGATTATCTCCATATTTGATGGTACTCTAGGATTATTGCCTGGGGAACCAGAAGCAATAGCTTGTTCGGCCATAATTTCTAATTTATTCATAAAATCTTTTTTATCTATTCCAAACTCTTTAAGAGTAGGCACATTAAGTTCTTCATTAAGTGCAGACAATTCTGATAATAATTTTGTATTTGCTACTTTATCATCATCACCTATTGAAGCCACACCCATAGCACGTGCACAATCTGCATAACGTTTAGTTGCAGCTGGAATAGAATATTCTGTTACAGAAGGTAACAACATAGCATTGGATAAGCCATGAGGCACATGATAAAATGCACCAATTGGTCTACTCATGCCATGAACTAATGCAACTGAAGCATTAGAAAAGGCTATTCCTGCCAACGTTGCACCTAACATCATAGCCTCTCTAGCTTTTCTATTACTACCATCATTATATACATCACGAAGATTAGGGGCTAATAATTTCATAGCTTCTATTGCTTGAGCATCACTATAAGGATTAGCTTTTTTACTAACGTAAGCTTCCATAGCGTGTGTCAATGCATCTATACCAGTATCAGCAGTAGTCCTTTTTGGTACGCTTAAGCTCAATTCATAATCAACTAATGCTGCAGTAGGCATAAAAGCTAAACCTACACAAAGCATTTTCTCATCTGTCTTTTCATCTGAAATGATTGTAAAACGTGTTACCTCTGAACCTGTGCCAGCAGTAGTAGGAATAGCTATAATAGGAATGCCAGGTTCAGATACAATACGAGGAAATTTATAATCCCTCATTATACCACCATACTTACCTAAAATACTGATAGCCTTTGCACTATCCATAGGGCTACCTCCTCCTAAAGCTATAATGCAATCATAATTTCCACTCTTAACTTTTTCTACTCCTAGTTGAATAGATTCAGCAGTAGGTTCTGGCATTGTATCTTCAAAAACATCAACATCAGAATTAATTCCACTTAACTTAAGAGTTTCCTGAATTTTTTTTGTATATCCAAGTTTAACCATAATATTATCTGTTATAATGATTGGATTGTTGTAATTTAATACTCTTAAAATATTACCTACTTCTTGACTAGCTTTGGCACCAATCTGCAAAATACGAGGTAAATTTATTTGATTAGACACTTTTAATCCCCAATTTAAATACTAGAAATTTATTACTAAATTAAAGCATATAAATATCATATATTAACTTACTTCATCAACGGCATAGTAAATAATGCACCCTCTTTTATTCCTGATGGCCATCGAGAACTTATAGTTTTTATTTTAGTATAAAATCTTACTCCATCCATACCGTGAGCATTATTTGAACCAAAAAGAGAATCTTTCCAGCCTCCAAAACTATGATATGCTACAGGAACTGGAATAGGGATATTTATACCAACCATACCTATATTTGCTTTAGATGCAAAATCCCTGGCACTATCTCCATCTCTAGTAAAAATTGATACACCATTACCATATGGATTGGATTTAACTAAATCTAATGCTTGTTTATAATCCGGCACTCTAACAGTAGATAATACTGGTCCAAATATTTCCTGATCATATATAGACATACCTGGTTTAACGTTATCAAATAAGGTTCCTCCAATAAAATTACCATTTTCATAACCTTGTAATTTTAAATTTCTGCCATCTACTATTAAATCAGCACCAGCTTTTTCCCCCTCTCCAATCAAAGTAGTAATTCTATCCAATGACTCTTTTGTCACAATAGGGCCCATTTCCGCCTCAGGGTCATCCCATGGTCCTACTTTCAATGAGCTAACTTTAGGTGCTATTTTTTCAATTAATCTATCTCCGACATCTCCTACTGCTACTGCCACACTTATTGCCATACAGCGCTCTCCAGCAGAACCATATGCAGCCCCCATTAAAGCGTCTACAGCTTGATCTAAATCAGCATCTGGCATAATCACCATATGATTCTTTGCTCCACCTAAAGCTTGAACCCTTTTTCCAGATAATGAACCCCTAGAATAAACGTGTTTTGCCACAGGCGTAGAGCCCACAAAAGAAACTGCTGATATATCAGGATGATCTAAAATTGCGTTCACTGCTTCTTTATCCCCATTTACCAGGTTTAAAACTCCAGCAGGTGCTCCTGCTTCTTCTAATAATTCTGTTAGCCTTATAGGACATGAAGGGTCTCTTTCACTGGGTTTTAATATGAAAGTATTCCCACATGCTATAGCAATAGGATACATCCATAGCGGAACCATAGCTGGAAAATTAAATGGTGTTATTCCGGCAGCAATACCAACTGGTTGACGTATAGAAAAACTATCTACTCCTGTCCCCACCTGTTCTGTAAATTCTCCTTTTAACAAATGAGGAATACCACAAGCAAACTCAACAACCTCTAAACCTCTAACTACTGATCCTTTAGCATCAGCCAAAGTCTTTCCATGTTCTCTTCCAACTAAGTCTGCTAATTCATCAATATTTTCTTCTATTAGCTGCTTATACTTAAATAAAATTCTAGCTCGTTGAATAGGAGGAGTCTCGCTCCACTCTGGTAATGCTTTCTTTGCTGCATTTACGGCCTTATCTACATCAGAAATAGACGCTAATGCTACCTTACTTTCTACTTCACCTGTAGCGGGGTTAAAAACATCTCCAAATCTCGATGATTCATCTGATACTAAATTACCACCAATTCTATGTCCTATAACTTTCATTTGTAAAACTCCTAGTTAAGTGTTCAATTTAACCTTATTATGCATACAGAGCAATAAACCAACAAAAATATGTCAAAACAAAAATAATTCCTACAGGTCTTTTATAATTCCATTTCATCAAAGAGAATAAAAGTAAAAATACTGCAGCAACTATTAAAGGGTACGTCTCTGTAAGACTGTACCCTGACCTACCTCCACTATCATATATATCTGCAATAACTGTTGCTGCGCCAATACCTAATACATTAAATATATTGGATCCCACTATATTACCGATCGCCACATTATATTCTTTCTTAATAGATGCTATTAAAGATATTACAACTTCTGGAAGGGAAGTTCCTAAAGCTAAAATGCTCAATCCTATTATAGTTGCGGAAATACTAAAATCAATTGCCATAGATTTTGCTCCAGCCACCAATAGTATAGAACCCAACATTACTCCTATAATACCTATAGACATCTGAAAAAGAGATTTATATGGTTTTATTTCGGGAGATTTTAAAACTTCTTCAGGATGTTTCTTCCCATATCTAAAAGAGTAGACTAGATAGGCAGCTAGTAACAAGATAAACAGTATGGCCGTATGATTCTTCCAAAAAATACCAGAAAGAAGTAATACAGTAAATAACAGAGTAATTGCTAATAAAAAAATCACATCTCTTTTTAAATATAGCCCGTCTGACCTAACAGGCAATATTATAGCTGCAGCTCCCAATGCAAGAAATACATTAGCAAAGTTAGAGCCTATAATATTTCCAAGGCCCGCATCTGCAACTTTATTAAGACCAGAAAAAACAGATACAAAAAGTTCAGGAGCTGATGTACAGAAAGCGACTATTGTAGATGATATTATATAAGGTGACACCCCTAGAAAGTTAGCAGTATTTACTGTACCTTTTACTAAATAGTTTCCAGCAATAGCAAGGAAGGAAACTCCAATAATGATTTGAATATAATATAATTCCATTGTAAAGTTTTAGGCCACATACATAGTTTTATTCAATATTTGCAATACTTGATTTAATTCGTGATATAGCTTGAGCCGGATTCAATCCCTTTGGACAAGCATTAGTGCAATTCATAATCGTATGGCATCTATATAGCTTAAATGAGTCTTTTAAAAATTCTAATCTGCTTTTAGAAGATTCATCACGAGAGTCTGAAATCCACCTATAAGCTTGCAGTAATGCAGCAGGACCTAAATATTTATCACCGTTCCACCAGTATGAGGGACAACTTGCAGAACAACAGAAACAAAGTATACACTCGTAAGCCCCATCTATCTCCTTTCTTTCCTCTGGACTTTGTAATTGTTCTTTTTCAGATTTAGAAGGCATTGTGCTTTGTAGCCAAGGTTTCACTGATGCATATTGTTTATAAGCATCAGATAAATCAGGAACTAGATCTTTTATAATTTTCATATGAGGCAGCGGATATATTTTTACGACACCTTTTACATCTTTAATATGTTTAATACATGCTAAAGTATTTGTACCGTCTATATTCATAGAACAAGATCCACATACTCCCTCTCTACAAGAACGTCTAAATGTGAGAGAAGAATCAATTTGACTTTTAATGTAGATAAGAGCATCTAAAACCATTGGACCACACTCATGCATATTGATTTCAAAGTAATCTACTCTAGGGTTGTTGCTAGAATCAGGATCATACCTGTATATTTCTAGTGCTCTTTTATTAGGTACATCTCTACTTAGCTTAAATCTGTTTCCTTTCAAGACTTTGGAATTTTTGGGAAGATTAAAAGCCACCATGTTATTCTCCTAATAAAATTAAATTAATATTTCCTAGCTTTGGGAGGAAAGCTCTGCACATCATTTGTGAGGGTGTTTAAAGTTACTTCACTGGTATCCAATTCTATCTCACCTGCAGTTTCCCAAACTAAGCTATGGACTAGCCATTCTTCATCATTACGTTCAGGATAATCCTCTCTTGCATGTGCTCCTCTACTTTCCTCTCTATTCTTAGCAGATGCCATTGTCACCATAGCTTGCGCAATCAAATTTTTTAATTCTAAAGTTTCAAGCAAATCCGTATTCCATATCAAAGATTTATCTTTAATAGCTACATCATTAAATTTGGACCAAACATTTTTAACTCTCTGCATACCTTTATCTAAAATTTTTCCAGTCCTAAATACTGCACAATTTTCTTGCATAGCTTTTTGCATTTCAAGTCTTAGATCAGATGTTCTGGCAGAACCTTTAGAATTTCTAACAGAGTCAAACCTATCCATAATTTTTTCTATACTATTTTTAGGGAGAGACTTTTGAGTTTTACCTGGGACCAAAGTTTCTGCAAGATGAATGCCTACTGCCCTACCAAAAACTACCAAATCCAAAAGCGAGTTGGATCCCAATCGATTTGCACCATGGACAGAAACACAAGCTGTCTCTCCTACCGCACATAATCCCGGAACCACATTTTTTTTATCATTTCCTCCGAGAAGAACCTCTCCTGTATATTTAGACGGAATTCCTCCCATATTATAATGGCAAGTGGGTAAGACAGGAATTGGCTGTTTTGTGACGTCTACTCCTGCAAATATTCTTGCCGTTTCTTTAATACCTGGAAGACGTTCGTTAATAACTTTTGAGTCTAAATGTTCTAAATGAAGATATATATGGTCTCCCTCTTCTCCTACACCTCTTCCTTCATGAATTTCCAAAGTCATAGCTCTTGATACCACATCTCTAGAAGCCAAATCTTTGGCATGAGGCGCATACCTTTCCATAAACCTTTCTCCTTCCTTATTAGTTAAGTATCCTCCTTCTCCTCTAGAACCTTCAGTGATTAAACAGCCAGCACCATATATTCCCGTCGGATGAAACTGAACAAATTCCATATCCTGAAGTGGAAGACCTGCTCTTAGAACCATTGCATTTCCATCTCCCGTACAAGTATGAGCGGAAGTACATGAAAAATAAACTCGTCCATAACCTCCTGTAGCTAACACAACTGACTGAGCTTTAAATCTATGTATGCTTCCATCCTCTAAACACCAAGCAATTACCCCTCTACAAACTCCCTCATCCATTACTAAATCCAAAGCAAAATACTCTATAAAAAATTCAGCATTATTTTTAATCGTTTGCTGATAAAGAGTATGTAAAATTGCATGACCTGTTCTATCAGCTGCGGAACAAGTTCTATGAGCTTGTGCACCATCACCAAATTCAGTAGTCATGCCTCCAAAAGGTCTCTGATAAATTTTTCCCTCCTCAGTTCTTGAAAATGGGACTCCATAATGCTCTAGCTCTATTACTGCAGCACTAGCCTCTTTGCACATGTATTCGATGGAATCTTGATCTCCAAGCCAGTCACTGCCTTTTACAGTATCATACATGTGCCATCTCCAATCATCTTTACCCATATTCCCCAATGCTGCGCTAATTCCTCCTTGTGCAGAAACAGTATGAGAACGAGTCGGAAAGACTTTTGTAATACAGGCAGTTTTTAATCCTTTCTCTACTAGTCCAAGAGTTGCTCTTAATCCTGCACCACCTGCACCCACCACCACTACATCATATTCATGATCGACTACTTTATATGCTTTATTCATCAGAGAACTCCAAATACTAAAACAACATAGTTAAAATAGAAAAAATAGCAATGCCGGCAAAAATATAACAAGCAATATTAATAGACAAAATAGTTAAACTTCTATGTTTCAAATTATGAACGTAATCTTCAATTATAATTTGCAATCCTAATTTTAGATGCAAAAAACTAATAATAAAAAATGCCGCCATAAAAAAAGCATTAAATGGATTGGAAAACCAATTATAAGTCTCTTGAAAAGAAGAACCCTTCATACAAATAATTGAATAGACAATCCAAATTGACAGAGGACTAATGGCTAAGGCCGAATATCTTTGGAATTTCCTATGAGTTACTACATTTTTCAAAATGCTACATCCATATTAATATTCCTAAAACACAGGTTAATACTAATGTTAAAACACAAACGAATAACCCACTCCATTTGACAGATGGAATGGACATACCAATATCATTGTCCCACAAAAAATATCGGACGCCATTTAAAGCATGGAAAATGATTGCTAACAACCATAAAAAAAATAATCCCTTTCCTACCAAGCTATTTACTATACAGTTCCACCATTTATAAGTTTCTTCACCCATTGCGGTAAAAAATACAAAAATAACAGATAAGAGTAGTCCAAATGCTAAAAAAACTCCTGTGAATCTATGAAAAATTGATAAAATTGATGTTATCTGAGGTTTGTATATTTGTAAGTGTGGAGAAAGTGGTCTCTTATTTGTTTTGTTTTCTATAGTATCCATATTTAAATATAACCTCTTTCAACCAATTCTTCAGCAATCTGTATAGAATTTAAAGCAGCCCCTTTTCTTAAATTATCTGAGACAACCCAAACATTTATACCATAAGGAACGGTCTTATCTATTCTTATCCTTGAAACAAATACAGAAAAATCTCCTACACAGTCTACAGGCGTTACGTATTTATCGTTTTTTATGTCACCTACTACTGATATTCCTTTAGCCGATTGTAATGCCTGATAAACCTCTCTCAGGTCTACTTGAGATTCAAATTCAATATTTATTGCCTCAGAATGTCCTACAAATACTGGAACTCTTACACAAGTAGCTACTACTTCAATCGATCCATTCAATATTTTTTTAGTCTCATTTACCATTTTTAATTCTTCGCCTGTATCCCCATCATTTGAGAATTTATCAATTTGAGGAATGACATTATACGCTATACGTTTTGAAAAATTCTTAGATTTATACTCTTTATTAAAAATAATCTTTCTACTCTGATCCCATAATTCATCCATAGCACTTCTACCCGCACCAGAGACAGATTGGTAAGTCGAAACAACCACGCGTTTAATTGGGGCTAGGTCATTTAAAGGTTTTAAAGCTACTACCATTTGTATGGTTGAACAATTAGGGTTAGCAATAATATTTTTATTTCTATAATAATCAATATCTTCAGGGTTAACTTCAGGAATTATCAAAGGGATTTCTGGATCCATCCTGAAATGAGAAGTATTATCTATAACTATACATCCTTTTTTTGCAGCAATGGGAGCCCATTTCTTTGAAATTGAAGAACCTGCTGAAAACAGTGCTATATCAGTATTAGAAAAATCAAAATTTTCTATGTTTCTAACTTTAATTTTTTTTTCACCAAAGCTTACTTCTTTACCCTCAGAGTTCTTAGAAGCCAGTGCGTATATTTCATCAATTGGAAAATTTCTCTCTGACAATATAGAGAGTATTTCATGCCCGACTGCTCCAGTAGCTCCTACAACTGTTATTTTATATCCCATAAAAAAACTCCTAACCGTTCATTCAATTGGCAATACGGTCTAATCTATTGCAAATTTCTTCTCCCATTTTTTCTGTAGATATCAATGTTTTTCCCGACTGAAAAATATCTGCTGTTCTTAAACCATCTTTTAAAACTAAACCAACAGCTTTTTTTATGAGATCTGCTTCTTCATTTCTATCCAGTGAATACCT
>Ga0066382_10000304_pt1 | contig 16878 bp, 15 predicted proteins | sample Knorr_S23_td_NAD_FD_71218 | JGI IMG/M metagenome (GOLD analysis project Ga0066382, IMG submission 71218) | Marine microbial communities from Southern Atlantic Ocean transect - Knorr_S23_td_NADW_ad_2500m_LV_B | ecosystem: Environmental > Aquatic > Marine > Oceanic | place: Southern Atlantic... | reverse complement strand
AGTTTATCTGGAATCAGCAAATCGATAAATAATAAAAAACAAGCGGGCGGAATAATAGCACTGCATTCATTATCAATAAATTTACCACGGTTAGCATACGAATCAAATAGAGACGATATGTATTTCAGAGCAAAAGTAATTCTCATATTAAAAATAGCTATTTCAGCACTTTCAACAAGGAGAGGAATTATCGACGACATGATAGGAAAGGATCTTTTACCGTTATTACGCATGAATAGTGGGATTATTTCGAATCAAAAAATTCCTTTAATCATCAACTTTACAGGATTAAACGAGTCGATAGATATACTAACCGACTCAAAAGCTACAGGAAAAGAGAAAGCTAAACTTATTTCAAAGATTTTAGATGCGGCAAACGAACAAATTGCCTCTGCGGGTAAAAAATTAGGCGAAGAATATGGAATTTCTACAATTTCAGATGATTCTGGTATCAGATTTGCCAATCTAGATACAGATAAATTTGGTAAGGCTCGAGTAAAGGCAGAAAATCCAGATAATTCATATTCGCAATCAATTATTATAAATCCAAACGAAACAGATACAATAGATAATATTGGAACATTCATAGAGATGTACAAAGGAGGATTTTCAGTGTCAATAAATGTGACTGATTTAAATGCAAAGAACATTATTGAAATCACAAAAAAGACCGGGAAAAAAATACCATTTTTTAAGTTTTATCATAAAATGAAAGCATGCATTTCATGTGCGAAAAAAAATGCGTATTCGGCAGAGAAATGTATTGAATGTAATTCCACATCTCTAGTGGAATATCCACATAAATAAAAATAAATTGTAATAAATCAGTCATAAACATTTGACAGATAAATTGTAGATCAAGTTTGTAAAAAACCAGAGATAAGGTTTCTTTTTGATTTTAATGCTCGATTTAATCCATAATAATAATAAAATATATTTTAAACTAGATTATTAAATTGGAAAAAAAATTGACTAAATTAAATATATACAGGTTTAGCTATAATCAATTATGTTTCATTTTTTTATTATTAAATTAAATCCGGTTAAAAATTATAAATATACAAATATTACTTGGTCATATAGTAATCAGTTATAGTGAATTAATTATGGAAATTACAAAAACTTTATCCGAAAATGTAATGAAAGTGTTGAAAGCAAGATATTTAATAAAAAAAGATGGAAAACAAGAAACTCCGGATCAAATGTTTAGAAGAGTAGCTAAAGCCGTTGCTATGGCTGATAATAAATATAAGGATTTCAATGCAACAGAATCAGAAGAAAAGTTTTATAAATTAATGAAAAATTTTGAATTTTTACCAAATTCACCTACTCTTATGAATGCAGGAGCAACTTTAGGGCAATTATCAGCATGTTTTGTACTACCTGTCGAAGATGATACAAGTTCAATACTAGAAGCGGTAAAAACACAAGCTATTGTTCAAAAAACAGGAGGGGGAACAGGATTTTCTTTTAGTAAATTAAGGCCAGAAGGGGACCAAGTTGGATCCACTGGATCAGTAGCATCAGGACCAGTATCATTTATGCAATTATTTGATAAATGTACACAAGTAATTAAGCAGGGAGGAAAACGCAGAGGCGCAAATATGGGAATCTTAAATATAGAACATCCAGATATAACTGAATTCATTGAAATGAAAAGAAACAACATGAATTTAGATGAATATGCAAAGTTAATGAAGGAATTCAACATATCAGTTGCAATTACTGAACGATTTATGTCTGAACTACGAAATGATGAAGAACATAAATTTATTAATCCAAGGACTGGAAACGAAGTATTAAAATGTGAAGATTGTGGAAAGAACATTTTTCTTAATAATAAAAATATTTTTGATGCGTGTAAGTTATGTGGAGGCAATCCTAAAAGAATAAAGGCAAAAGAACTATGGGAAAAAATAATTCAATATGCATGGGAATGTGCAGACCCAGGTTTAATATTTATTGATAAAATAAATAATAGTTTATCAAATCCTGTTCGAGAACATTTTACAATTGAATCTACAAACCCATGTGGTGAAGTGCCTCTTCTACCAAATGAGAGTTGTAATCTTGGATCAATTAATGTTGAAAAATTTATCAATTCAACTAATGATGATATAGACTGGAATAAACTAAGAGAAAATGTCAGAGACACGATTCATTTTCTTGATAATGTTGTTTCAATTAATAAATATCCTACAAATGAGATAAAGGAAATTTCTCACAACATGAGAAGACTAGGTTTAGGTGTAATGGGATTTGCTGATTTGTTAAGTAAAATGGGAATAAAATATGGAACAGAAAAATCATACCAATTCGCAAGACATCTAATGAAATTTATCTCCGATGTTGCGTGGAGAATGTCAGAAGATCTTGCAGAGACAAGAGGAACATTTCCTTATTGGGATAAAAGTGATTTTGCAAAAACACAAAAGAGAGTTAGAAATGTAAATTGTACAATAATAGCTCCAACAGGTTCAATTGGCACCATAGCTAATTGTTCACCAGGAATAGAACCACATTTTGCATTGGTGTATGTAAGACATTCAAGGATAAAAGAGAGGAGTGAAGAATTTGAAGAATTACATTATTTAAATGAATTTTTTGAAACAGTATTATCTGAAAAAGGAATAACATTAGATAAAGAAAAGATTCTAGAGATTTCGAATAATGGAGGAAGCATACAGGACATTACATGGATTCCTCAGAATATCAAAGATATGTTCCCTATAGCTTCGGATCTGAGTGGTGAAAAACATGTTTTAATGCAATCAGCTTTCCAAGAATTTGTTGATGACGGAGTAAGTAAAACTATCAATTTGCCTAATGAAGCAACGTTAGAAGATGTTAACAGGGCATACAATTTAGCTTATGATACACATTGCAAAGGCATTACAGTATATCGAGATGGTTGTTTAGATTTACAGGTTTTAGAAACAGAAAAAACAAAGAATCTAAGAGAAAGTAAGAATGCAAAAGGGGCTCATATTTTATCAGGAGGATATAGCCGTCCAGAATATTTGGTAGGGAGAACGTATCGTTTTACTTATAACAATAGTGGACTCTTTATAACGATTAATAAGGATGAAAACGGGATTCCTCGTGAAGTTTTTATCGAGAGAGGAAAATCAGGAGATGAAGAAAAAGCAGCCTATGAAGGAATGGGTCGCCTGATTTCAATTGCTCTGCAATCAAATGTTGATGTTTCATCAATTATCAAAACAATGAGAGGTATACAAACTAAAAATATCTCATGGCATCAAACCAAAGGCAATAGTATTCCGATAAGATCGGTACCTGACGCTGTTGCTCATGCGCTAGCAGACACTATACATAATGAACAAGTAGAAATAAAAGCCAATATTTCAGAAACTGAAGAAAAGACAGATATAAAAGAACAATGCAAAATGTGCGGTGAAAATTCATTAATACGTAGCGAAGGATGTAGCAAATGTCTATCCTGTCTATATTCTAGTTGCAGTTAAGTAGATTTAATCAAGATTCTGGATGTTCTGTAAAAATCAGATATAATAAAGCTGAACGGATTAGTTTTCCATATTGTATTTGTTTAAAATATTTTGCATATTTAGTAGTATCAAGACTTGTAGGGATTTCTTCAGAACGTGGCATTGGATGAAGGATAATAAGATCATCTTTGGCATTTTCTAATAGTGCTTCATCAATTCTATACGAACCTTTTACTCTTTCATATTCCTGAAGATCAGGAAAACGTTCTTTCTGTATTCGAGTAGTATATATAATATCTAATTTAGAAATGACATCGGACAGGTTACTATGTTGTTCAACAGACAAATTCTCTTTAATATCAGATAGTGCATCACTACGAAGTTGTAACAAATCAGGAGAAATTAGATATACAGTAGGATTGTAATTTGATAATCCATATAATAAAGAATAAACTGTTCTGCCGTATTTTAGATCTCCAAAAATTCCAATATTAAGATTGTCAATAGTGTCGAATTCTTTAAAAATAGTATACAAATCCAGCATTGCTTGAGTGGGATGTTCTTCAGTACCACTACCTGCATTTATTACTGGTTTGGTGCAAATTTCAGAAGCAAAACGAGCAACGCCGTCTTTGTGATGTCGTAAAACTAAAGCATCAACATATTGATTCATAGTGACTAGAGTATCATTCAAATTTTCTCCTTTTTCAGTGGAAGAAGATGAGGATTCTGAAAGACCAATGCATGTTCCACCAAGAGAATGCATTGCTGCCTCGAAACTTAAACGAGTTCGAGTACTGGGTTCAAAAAACACTAATCCTAATATTTTATTTCGAAGTGCGTCGGTTAAAGAATTTAAATTGATATTATCTGCGACGCGAAAGAGGTATTCAAGATCATTACGTGTAAAATCTCTAATGGAAACCACATTTTTGTTATAAAATGGGTTGGTCATCCTTTTAATAATCTACAAAAAGGATTATATAAAGATGTTTAACAAAGTGTAACTGAATAGTTATCTATAGTCACTTAATCAATAGTTAAACTTAATTTCTAATGCCTATTTTGTCTAGTATAGTAATGTCAGAAAAAGAATTAATAATCAATCGAATACGTCAAGGAACAGTGTTAGATCATATTGAATCAGGGCATGCTTTCAATGTCTTGGCTGCACTCGATATAAAAGGTACAGACGGAAATCAAGTTTCCGTAGCAATGAATGTTCCAAGTAAAAGATTAAATAAAAAAGATATAGTCAAAGTTGAAAATAGAATTCTAGCAGTTGATGAAACTAATCGTTTGGCTTTGATTTCTCCTAATACTACAATCAACATCATTCAAGACTATAAGATAACAGAAAAAAGAAATGTCAAGCTGCCGAAAAGCTTTGTAGATGTTTTCAAATGTACAAATCCAACTTGTATATCTAATGCCAGTGAACCAATAATATCAGAACTGTTAGTTTTAAAAAAAGATCCACCAAAATTAAGATGTAAATATTGTTCAAGAATATTACTTCCAGAAGAAATATTGTTAAGCAGATGATGAATTGGCAACTAGAGCAAAAAAATACCCTATAAACAGGAAAATTATGTTAATTCTACTTCCTGTTTTCATATCTTCATTTGTTATAGGAGGACTAGTTGTTGGTTTGAGAGTTTCTGATAGAATAAATTTTTTCGAGCCTATTATAATTCCTTTAGTACTATCAATGCTAGGTTTGATAATTTCCATTATATCGATATCAAAAATACTAGAAAAAGTCAGTGTAATTAATTAAGTCCTAACTACCCAATATTAACAAAGCTACAACTATACCATAAATAGCAACAGCTTCTGCCAATGCGGTGATAATAAGACCTTGTGTTTTCAAGCTTTCGTTTTCAGCTGCGGCAGCTAAACCAGCAGAACCTGCTTGACCAATTCCATACCCAGCACCTATAGCGGCACCAGCAAAAGCTATTGCCGCTCCAATATATTTCATATCGCTACCTGCATATTCTTCTTCTTGAGCTAAAGCAAAAGGAAGAAGACTTAGAAATGTTATTGAAATTAATGCAATTATTATTATAGATATTTTAGAGTTCATTTTCATCAATGTTATATTATTTGGTTATTATTTTTTCAATACCTTATAAGCCTTATCTCGTGCCAAAATGATAGATTTTTTTAATTCGTCAACATCAGAGTTAAATTGCTTTTGTATTAAATCAAGTAAATCTTCATATTTTTTATTATGTTTCAATTTTGATACCGTTTACCTACTCTGAATTACCTTTTTTACATGTTTTAGACGTGTAAAATCTTCACGTTCTCGTTCTTCTAAAATAGAAGATATAAATTTGATTGATTCTGCATGATCCGGCATAATTACATATTCTAGAGCATTAATAAGCCGTTGTGTTTTTTCTAATTCTCTTGCAAGACTCAGTATAGCATTTTCATATTCTGCAGCCTTAAGAATTTTAGGCAATACTAAACGCATCATTTTGGTGGCCTGATCTAAATTTGAATTTGAGTCTGCGAAACCATAGTTCAAACCAAGTTTTTTTTCAGTTATAGTAATAGTTGGTATTCGAACATCTACAATAACTTTTACATTTACATCAATATCAAGATGAGAAGGCGTCGTATGAGCAATAGATTCGAGTTTATTAGAGCCTAAAGTTAAGTAAGCGTTAAACAGCGATCTATAAGCATTATGTAGAGGCTCTGACATATCAGTTCTAGCTTGTCCTGCTTCATCTATCATTTCATCAATTCGTTTAAGCAAAACATCGCGTTTATCCTCAAGAATTTTATAAACAGATTTTGCAACTATTAAGCTACGTTTTATTTTAATCAATTCAAGTTTTGTTGGAGGAGGTCGTTTATTAGAACTCGACATTATGCTTTTACCTTCATATATGAACTAATTTCATCTTGTTTTACTTTGGTTAATTCATCAACCGGTAACGTACTCAACAAGTCCCATGCTATTTCAAGCGTATCTTCAAGTGTTCTATTTTCATCAAAACCTTGTTTAAGGAATTTATCCTCGAAGAGATCACCGAATTCTAAATATTTAATATCAACAGGGGCAAGACCAGCTTTACCTACAATTTCGGCTAATGCACGCAACTCAAGTGCCCTAGAATAAGCACTATACAATTGACTACTTACATTTTGATGGTCCTTACGAGTTTTACCTTCGCCTACGCCTTCTTTCATTAATCGACTTAAGCATGAAAGAATACTAATAGGCGGATAGATTTCTTTTCTATGTAAATCCCTTCCTAAAACAATTTGGCCTTCAGTAATATAACCTGTAAGATCAGGAATTGGATGAGTTATATCATCAGATGGCATAGATAAAATTGGAATTTGTGTCAAGCTTCCGTTTCGTCCTTTAATTTTTCCTGCTCGTTCATAAATTGTTGCAAGATCAGTGTAGAGATATCCAGGATATCCTTTACGGCCAGGTACTTCTTCTCTTGCAGCACTAATTTCACGTAATGCTTCAGCATAATTTGTCATGTCACTAATTATAACTAAAACATGAGTATCTTTTTCAAATGCCAAATATTCAGCTGCAGTAAGTGCAACACGAGGAGTAATAATTCTTTCAATAGCAGGATCGTCAGCTAGGTTAATATAAAGAATACTTCGTTTTATTGCACCACTTTCTTCTAATGATTTGCGAAAGAAACTCGCTTCGCTATTTTGTACACCAATTGCAGCAAAAACTACAGCAAACTCTTCGCCTTTACCAGGAACGGTAGCCTGACGTGCAATTTGAGCAGCAAGTAGGTTATGTGGAAGTCCTGCTCCTGAGAATATAGGTAATTTTTGACCACGAACTAAAGTATTAAGACCATCAATTGATGAAATACCTGTTTGAATGAAATCATCTGGAAAATCCCGTCTTTCAGGATTTATAGATTCACCATTAATATCAAGAAATTTATCACCGACAGGATCTGGAAGACTATCAATGGGTCTACCTAAACCATCAAAAACACGCCCCAATAATTGATCCGATACAGGGATTTTCATAGTTTTTCCCAAGAATTTAGTTTTTGTTTCTGAGACAGAAAGGCCAGTAGTACCTTCAAAAACCTGAACAACAGCACGACCTCCTCCTATTTCCAATACTCGACCTAATCGTTTTTCATTTGAAGGGGTTTCTATTTCAACCAATTCGTCAAATGCAGCACCAGTAACTCCATCTATAATCAGCAATGGGCCTTTGATTTCTGAAATTTTACTATATTCTAAACCAGTTGATCTATTTTGACTCGGCAACTACTGGGACCTCCTTACCAGATAATTCAGTTATTGATTTCATTGTAATTTTATATAATTCATCCATTTTTTCAAGTTCGTTATCAGAAATTTCATATTTAGATCTAATTATTTGAGGAATAACTGGAAGAGAACGAATGCGTTCCAAAGAAACACCATTACTTAATGCTTTTTGACATTCTTTATAGAAAGTAACATAGATTTTCATCATTTTCACCTGCTTCTCTGGACTACAATATCTATCAACCTTATCGAAAGCCATTTGTTGTAAGAATCCTTCTTTTATCATACGAGCAACATCAAGTATTAATTTTTCCTCATCAGGTAACGCCTCAGGTCCCAATAATCGAACAATCTCTTTTAAAACGTCGTCACGCTGTAAAATAGTATATATTTCAAGTCTAAGTTTTGGTCTGTCTTTATCAACATTAGACACCCACCAATTATCAATCGATTCTGAATAACCAGAATAACTAGTCATCCAATTAATTGACGGATAATGTCTAGAATATGCTAGTTTTGTATCAAGAGCCCAGAAAGTTTTGATACATCTCATAGTGTGTGTGGAAACAGGTTCAGTAAAATCGCCACCTGGTGGAGAAACAGCACCAATTACTGTTACAGATCCGTCTCGATCAGGAGAGCCTAAACACTTTACTCTACCAGCGCGTTCATAAAATTCTGCCAATCGCGATGCTAGATATGACGGGTAACCTTCTTCTGCAGGCATTTCTTCTAACCTACCACTTAATTCACGCAGTGCCTCAGCCCATCGACTCGTAGAATCAGCAACCAGCACAGTGTCATAACCCATATCTCGATAATATTCAGCCATAGTTATACCAGTATAGATACTGGCTTCTCGTGCAGCTACAGGCATATTACTTGTGTTTGCTACTAATATTGTCCGTTCCATCAATGATTTTCCAGTACGAGGATCTTTTAATTTAGGGAATTTAATCAAGACTTCAGTCATTTCATTGCCACGTTCTCCACAACCAATATGAAAAACAACACTTGCGTCTGACCAAGAAGCTATTTGATGTAAAGTTACTGTTTTGCCTGTACCGAAACCACCTGGTATTGCTCCAGTTCCACCTTTGGCGATAGGGAAAAATGTATCAAGAACACGTTGTCCAGTTATAAGAGGAAGTTCAGGATCATATCTTTGTGAAAATGGTCGTGGTTGTCTTACAGGCCAATTATGATGCATAACTAATTCATATTTTTCATTTTTATTTTCCACGATAGCAATAACGTGATCTTTATCATAACTACCTTCTTTAACAATTTCAGAAATTTTTCCGCCAGAGTGAGTAGGAGGGACTAGGATTTTATGATCTATTAAACTAGTTTCTTTAACAGTGCCTAAGACACTACCAGCTTTAATAATATCACCTTTTTTTACAGAAGGTAAGAAATTCCATTTCTTTTTAGGGAGTGGAGGAACGTGAATACCTCGAGTAATAAAATCACCTGCCTTAGCAGCAATTTTATCAAGAGGTCGTTGTAAACCATCATAGATAGTTCCCATCATTCCAGGTCCCAAAGTGACTGATAGAGGAGAACCAGTTCCAACAACTGGTTGGCCAGGAGTAAGTCCACTTGTAGATTCATAAACTTGAATAAATGCAGTATCGCCAGTGAGTCGAATGATTTCACCAACAATTTTATCTTCACCAACTTCTACAGTTTCATACATTTGTGCAGTAGACATACCATCAGCTTTTACAGCTGGACCACTAATCCATATTACCTTACCTTTTGCTTGCAAAAATTATCATTTATGATTTGACAATCAGGGTTTAAAAACAATTCGATTATTTTAATAAAAAAAATATTCTATGAATAAATAAATAAACAAATACAAAATTCTTAAATTATTGATTTATAATTTAATATTAAATGAATAAACTACCTGTCATTCCAATTGTAATTGCATTGGTAGTTATATTAGGAGGTATATTCATTTATTCAAATAGTTTTCCGGATACTTCTAACAGGCCTATAGATGTTTTAGATGAAATGGCCGAATCTGGAGAGAAATCCATGAACCAAAACGAGCCAGTTGCTGAACCAGAGCCAGTTGCTGAACCAGAGCCAGTTGCTGAACCAGAGCCAGTTGCTGAACCAGAGCCAGTTGCTGAACCAGAACAAGAATGTCCATTTGGTCAAGTTTTAATTGGTGATAAATGTGAACTAACAGTTTTAGAAGGCAATATTGAAATAATTATGGATAATTTCAAATTTAAACCTGAAGTAATTAAAATTAAAAAAGGATCTACAATTACTTGGAGGAATGAAGATACCCAGTTAGATGGTGGAGGAGGAGCTGTTGGTTGGCATGACGTCACATCAGAAGACGGATTATTCAAGTCCATAGAAATGGGATTTAATGCAGGTTTTTCACATAAATTTGAACAGGTTGGAGAATTCAATTACAAATGCACTCCACATCCATTCATGACAGGAACTATAATAGTGGTAGACTAAGTTACCAATATTTTTGTAGTTACAATAAATTTATTTATATTTAATTTTATTATTCGATAATTTGCAATTAAAATCAATTTTATCAACAAAGATATTTTCAGCGTCAATACTCTTTGCAACATTATCATTGGTTTTACATCCGCCTTTTTTACCATTAGGAATACCTGCTCCTTATGCACCGTTTCTTATTTATCAAATATGGGAAATACCTTTGTTCATAGCATTATTCCTATTTGGACCTATTTCCGCGTTTTTAGCATCATTCATTAATTTTATTTCTCTTTTAATTTTCTTTCCTGGACAATTAATTACAGGGCCAATTTATAATTTAATTGCTATTTATAGTTCTTTCATAGGAATAATATTAATACATAATTTACAATATTTCCGAAGAAAAAAGAATCTAGTCATATTGACATGTTCTGCAATAATAATCAGAACGTCAATAATGACCGTAATTAATTTTATAGCACTGCCCATGAACCCACCAATTGGTTTTGCAATTCCAGAATCAGCTTTACCCGTTACTTTAGGACTGATTGCATTATTTAATTCAACATTAATAGCATATTCAGTTCCAATATCATATGTTATATCTAATATGGTTAAACAAGCAATACAAATTAAAACTTGGATTTAGTTTTTTTAAATTTATTATTTAAGTTAGCGGCAGGATCTTTGGCAAAAGCTACAGCTATTGCAATAATAATCAAGACAAATGAATCAAAGTAAAAAGGCAATAAACTAATAGTACTAATAGAATAACTGGATGCGAGATAACCAAGTACAATTGGACCAATTACGAACCCTAAATCGCCCATTGTGCGGTTAAAACCAAGAAAACTACCTAAATGTTTTTTGTCAGATAAATCAGCTGTCCAAGCTTGTGTTTGTCCCCATAAACCACTAGACAACCCAAAAAGCGACATAAAGAACAACAAACTGTAAAAAGAATAAGATAATGACAAGCAATAAGCAACAATAGCTGTGCAAAATAAACTCAATAAAATTGGTTTTTTCCTACCAAATTTATCAGTTAAACGACCAGCAAATAAAGTGCTTACCAAATTGGAAACAGCGGCAATACTTATAATTAAACCAAGCAATTGTGGAGAAAGTTGTAAATTATCATATGCAAAAAGAGGTATAACAGTTAATTCTAAACCAGTCCAACTAAATGCGAAAGCAAAAGTAGAAAGTGAAACAAGCAGAAGTGAACGATTTTTAAAATAACTCAAACTAAATCGAGGTTTATTAGTAGAAATTTTAATAGTACTAGTAATAAAATAACGAGTAATAATAAAACCAACAAATGTAATTAGAGAATAGAAAATAAACGGAGAACCTTTACCATAAAGTGGTACAATAATACCTCCTAAACTTGGCCCTATAATTACTCCAAAAAGGATTGCAGATGTATAATAACTCATTGCGCGGCCGCGTTTTGAGACAGGAACAATTGAATTTAAAAGAGTAGATGCAGAAACCATATAAAAAGCAGAACCAATACCTTCAACAATTCTACAAAATAATAATATTGAATAAGAGGGAGCAAATGCAGCAATTAATGATGAAATAATTACAATAGCTAACCCAAATTGCATTAATTGTTTTTGATCATATCTATCTGCAAATATGCCAGCAGGTAGATTAACAAAAACACGAGCAAGTCCAAATCCAGCTATTAAACCACCTATCATAAAATTAGTTGCGCCAAACTCTCTTGCATATAATGAAAGTGCAGGAATAATTATAGACAAGCCAGTAGCAACGCAAAAAACAACTGAATAAAGTATAATTAGAGTTTTTTTATCATTCAAAAAGAATCATTTGATATAAAAAAATATTATTTAGTAAATTTTCTAACAATTTCAGTACGAAGTTCTGGTTTCATTCTTTCTAATCGTTCTTCAATAGTATTATTAATACTAACTGAACTATCAGCATTACTAAGAATAACGCCACCGCAAGTATCAATGGATTTATCATTAAGTTTAATCTCCTTATTATATTGTTTAGAAAGATTTGGAATAATTTTTTGGATTAATTGTCTATCTTTTTTATTGCAAGAAACATACAATGTAGAATCATCCAATAAAACAATACCCTCGATAAGAAAACTATTTAGGGATTTTTGATAATTTTTATCTTGATTCATATTTAGTTCTTTAAGTGCCTTAGTAAAGACTTTATTAATATTTTTTTCAATAATTATTAGAATAGCATTACGTTTCTCAATTTCAGCAGTGCCTAATATCCGACGTGAAAGAATTTCGGATTCTTTTTCTTGAAGGGCATTAATATTATTTATATCAATTTTTGTCTGATTTTCAGATTCTTCAATTATTTTTTGTGCTTGTTCAAATCCTTCGTTGATAATAGACATAATTTCAGTTTCAGTTTCTCTTGACACATCATCAAGAATATTGTTATTTTTCTGATTATTTTCCATTAGATATCACCACTAGTAAAAATAATTACTATCTATTTATATTTAATACTTAATTATTAAATTTAGAATATTGTATTTAATATTACAGAATCATAAAAATTAATAATGTCAATACCAATTAATCATTGAAAATCATGTCAACAGAAAATGAAATCAGAGATGCTTTAACAAATGTCATGGATCCGGAGATTCATATGAACATAATAGAGCTTAACATGGTAAAAAAAATCCAAATTAAAAATGACGTAGTCGACGTATTAATTGCATTGACTGTTGCAGGATGTCCTTTAGCTGATACAATAAAAAGAGATGTGAAAAATGAATTAATCAAATTACAGGGAATAAACAAAGTTAATGCAGATACAACTGTAATGTCTAAAGAAGAATTATCAATTCTGAAAACAAAGGTACAAAAGAAGTCTGGTAAATCAGAAAAAGATCTAATTGGACGATTAGAAAAGAAAAATAATGAGAATATAATAGCTGTTGTTTCTGGTAAAGGAGGAGTTGGAAAATCACTAATGACTGCATTATTTGCATCCGAATTAAAAAGATCAGGATATAATGTAGGCATACTTGATGCAGATATTACTGGACCAAGTATAGCAAAAATATTCGGTGTTACTCAAAGAATATTAAAAGGAAGAAATGGAATGGTTCCTGCAGAAACTAGCACAGGTTTAAAAATAATTTCATTAAATTTAATGTTGGACGATCCAGAAAAACCAACGATTTGGAGAGGGCCTATTATTAATAATTTAATCAGACAGTTATATACAGATGTTGATTGGGGTGATTTGGATTACCTAGTTGTTGATTTACCGCCTGGAACTAGTGATGCATCACTTACTGTTTTTCAATCTTTACCTTTATCTGGAGTTATTATTGTAAGTACACCACAAGATTTAGCAAAGATGATAGTTAGTAAATCAGCAAATATGGCTAAAGCGTTGAATATTCCACTAATAGGTTTAGTCGAAAATATGTCATATTTGAGTTGTAAAAAATGTGGAGAACATAACTACATACTTGGAAAATCAGAAAGTCAGGAATTTGCCGATAAATTAGGTACAAAACTTATAGCTGAATTACCATTTGATCCAGATTTAGCACAACTTTGTGATAATGGAAAAATAGAAGAATATCAAAACAAAATAATTAAGAGCGGCATTCAAACTATTGAGAAACATGTTGAAAAGAATGCAGATAAAACAGAAATTGAAGCGATCGTTAATATTACGGGGAAAAGCTTGTCATCAGCATGGAATAATGTAGAGAAAGAGAAAAGAGAAGAAAATAAGAAATTTAAATTAACACCAATGTAAGAGAATCAAGACATTTTTAAGACCTTTTTGATAAGATCTCGATAGTTAACTTGTTCAATGTTGCTACCAGGACCAGGTATTGAATATATCAAGGGTGTAGGATTATTTGATCTAATATCATTCAATTCATCCTCGATTTCTTTTGAAATTTCACTACTAACAAGAACAAGACCTACATCTTTTGTATTTAAAAGTAAATTAATTTGTTTTAGGGCATCAGAAGGATTTGTGACATGAATTCCACTTGCGCCAGATAGCATAAATCCAGAAATAAATGCCTGTGAACCAATAGTAATTATTTTCAATGAAATTTATTTTAATTTTTATAATAATAAGTGTAGCTGAAAGAATTTAATCGAAAAAAAAATATGAAGTTGTCCCAAAGGGACAACTATCATCTTAAGTTGTTTGGCGAGCTCTTGTGAAGAGAACTCCAGAGATGACGACTAATACGACGCCAAGTCCAATTGCAACATAAGAAATTGGACTAATTGTTTCTACTGGTACTTCTACTTCCTTGATTACCTCTCTAACTTCTACCTCGCGGCTAACGCCTTCTGGTAGTTGATCAGGTAAGCCAAATGCAGTTAGAGCTCCTGGTACAGAACCTCTAAGTGATGGAACCTGACTTGTTAGACCTCTGCCTCCATAGGATTGCATAAGTCGTGTCTTTCCATCAGCTGTTTGACCTATAGTAGGTTGTGTGTCTAAAGCTGTACCAAAGTTGAATTGATGAAGAAGTTCACCAGTATCTGCAGCGACTGCACGGAGTTTACCATCGAAACCATTCCAATAGACTACGCCACCGGATGCTATGATACCACCACGATGTGCAACGGTATCGACAAAGAAGTCCCACTTTACTTCACCAGTACGAGCGTCAATTGCTGTAACTGTGTGGTTAAATTCTCGCGGGAACGGCGCATCATCGTTTCTATTGTCCATGAAACATCCTGTGAATGTATGACATCTGAAGTCTACATTCATTGCTCTTATGTATACAGGTTCATTCTTACATGCGACATATACATTATCTCCATCGAATGCGATATCATTTTCTGCACATCCAGAACCGTTAGGATTTTGCCAGAAGCTTTCAGATTGAGGTGCAGGATGACTTTGCCATGGTTTGAGTACGTCTGCAGGTACTCTCATATCAAAGAATGCCCAATTCTTTGCATTGTCTCCTAGACCATCTATACCTAGGGGTACAGAGTGTAGTACACCACGACCTCTAAGACCATTGTTAGGTCCTCCGCCGTTATCACATGCTGCATTACAGTAGTACTTGGAGAAATGTACACCAGGTATTTCAGTAATCCATAATGGTTCACCAGAAGCTGCATCAAATGCATGAACGTGACCTTGCTTACATTGTTTGATTACGGTTCGAACACCGTCAATTTCCATCATGGTTGTAGACCATGAACAATCCATATCCCAAACATCTTTTGTAGAGCTTTGGAAATACCAAGCAAGTGAACCGTCACCGGAATTCAAGCCAACTATGGCAGAACCGAATAGACGAGGTCCTTTTGTGAATGTTGTGTTGAAATCAGGTCCTGGTTGAGCTGTACCGAAATACACTCTACCATTTTCTTCATCAACTACCATTTGGCCCCAAATGTTACTTACTCCTGCATTGAATGGCATACCTGTTTTCTCATTATAAGTTCCAGGCATTCCTGACCAGTCCCATCGAAGAACTTCTGCTGGGACATCACATGAACTTACGCCTTCAATAAATCCTACATCGCAGGTATCAACTAACCATTCACCCCATGCTTTGTATTCATCAGGGAATAGTTCGCCATTAGGAGGTTGATAGAAAAATCTCCAATTCAGATGAGTATCTGTTGTTGCATCAATAGTACAAGGGAAGCTGCTACATGCGCCAAGATCGTATGCGGCTACATATGATCTGCCACCATAGCTTCCTTCCATATGGCCACCAACCGCTACAATTATTTGATTGTTACTGCGATCGACAACCGGTGCATGTGAACCTTGTGCGTTATATAAACCAGAATTAGTTGGTACGTTTCTACAATGTTCTAACAAAGTGAAAACTTCTTCGCCTGTTTCAGCACTAATTCCTTTAATAGTACAACCAAAGGAATTGAGCCAAAGGACCATCTCACCATTTAGTTCCCAAGCGTTCATTGAATGTGTGTGAGCTGATAGTGAAAAGACTGGAAGTCCAGGTGGATTTAATCCACGATGGAATTGGACTTGTTCACCAATAATATCTGTTCTTTCTCCGTCTGCGGTTCGTTCACTGTACCAAACTTGTGATCCAGTTTCCATATCAATTTTGAAAATGGTTTGGTAATTAGTGACAAGATATGCATAACCATCTATAATAAGAGGAGGTGCAATACCACCGGTTCCACAGAACCCGTTTAAGTTAGTACACCCAATTGAGTCAGCATCAGGTATTGGAAATACCCACTTCATCTCAGCGAGATGAACGTTTTCGGTAGTTAATTGTGTCTGAGGATTGAAATTATGTCCCCAAGAGTTTGAATTGATATATTCCCAATTACGTTCAGCTCGAGTTGAGCCTAAAGCTGGTACTGCATTTTGTGCACTGGCTTTAGGAGCCATCACAAATACAGCTGCTGCGACAAGTAGTGTAATTACTAATAGACTAGCTATTAAATGTCGAGTCATGAACTGGTTTTAGTGATAAAATATATATAAATCCCTCTAGGAATAAAAAAAAGAGTCATTCCAATAGTTCATGATACAAACAGGATCTTGAATTCAAAAAAACAGTTTTATAAAATTTTAACATGTAAAAATTGGAATTGTGGGAAGGAAAAATGGAATGTTTCGTCAATATTAAAGGAAGAAC
>Ga0066382_10000289_pt1 | contig 17286 bp, 16 predicted proteins | sample Knorr_S23_td_NAD_FD_71218 | JGI IMG/M metagenome (GOLD analysis project Ga0066382, IMG submission 71218) | Marine microbial communities from Southern Atlantic Ocean transect - Knorr_S23_td_NADW_ad_2500m_LV_B | ecosystem: Environmental > Aquatic > Marine > Oceanic | place: Southern Atlantic... | reverse complement strand
CAGGATTAATTATTTTAATTTTCTTGTTAGAAGAATTTTTTCCTTGTAAAATTATAACATTATTAATTGAAACATTAAATAATTCAGATAATATTTTTATTGTATGAATATTTGCACGATTATGTTTTGGAGCAGAAGTAACATTTATTTTAATAAAATTATCAATAGATTCAATGTGATTTTTTTTAGAATTAGGGGAAACCTTAATGTCCAATACTATATACTTAATGTCCAAATACATTTATTACAATGTAATTAAATTAATATGATTCGAAATGAAGAACAATATAACAAAATTTAGTGGAATCAAATTGGAGTATTTCTCACAATGACAGAAATCAATAGTATATTAAAAAAGAAATCTAATACGACCTGGGAAATTCCAATAACTTATAAAAAAGGAATGAGAGTTCCTGCAAAAATATATGCCACTGATAAATTATTGAAGGTATTAGATCATCATGTAATTGAACAAATAACTAATGTAGCGACATTACCCGGTATTCAGAAGTATGCATATGCTATGCCAGATGCTCACAGCGGATACGGATTTCCCATAGGAGGCGTAGCAGCAATGGATATAGATGAAGGTGTAATTTCTCCAGGGGGTATCGGATTTGATATAAATTGTGGAATGAGATTAGTATTAACTAATTTAACTCATACAGATGTTAAACCAAAATTAAAAGAATTAGTAGAACAGCTTTACAAAAGAGTTCCTGCAGGAGTAGGCGGAAGAGGTTTTCTTAAAATCAATAATACCCAATTTAAAGAAATAGTAGAAATAGGATCAAAATGGTGTATAGAAAATAATTATGGTTGGGAAGAAGATCTTGAAAAAACGGAAGAAGAAGGATCAATGAAAAATGCCAATGCACAAAAAGTTAGCGACATATCAATAAAAAGAGGCATTAAACAAATAGGAACTTTAGGTTCTGGCAATCATTATTTAGAAATACAAGTCGTAAAACCTGAAAATATATTTGATAAAAAAGCAGCAAAAACAATTGGTATTTTTCCAAATCAAGTAGTAATTATGTTTCATTGTGGGAGTAGAGGATTCGGTCATCAAGTTGCGTCTGATTATTTGAAAAAATTTTTACATGTAATGCAAGAAAAATATAAAATCGAGATATTAGATAGAGAACTCGCATGTGCACCATTTTATTCACAAGAAGGCCAAGATTATTTTTCTGCTATGAAATGTGCAATAAACATGTCATTTGTAAATCGACAAATAATTTTACACAGAATAAGAGAAGTTTTTGGTCAAATTTTTAAAAGTGATCCAGAAAAACTGGGTCTATCAATGGTATATGATGTAGCTCATAATACTGCAAAAATTGAAGAGCATGATATCAATGGTAAAAACAAAAAAGTAGTAGTTCATAGAAAAGGAGCGACCAGGGCATTTGGACCTGGAAGAAAAGAAATTCCACAAAAATATAGAAGTATGGGTCAACCAGTAATCATAGGCGGGAGCATGGAAACAGGATCATATCTATTATTAGGAACTGAAACATCACATAAAGAGACATTTGCAAGTACAGCACATGGAAGTGGAAGAATTATGAGCAGAACCAAAGCTAAACGCCTATTTCACGGGGAAAAATTATTTAGAGACATGTTAAATCGTGGGATTTATGTTAAATCAGTATCTTATTCAGGATTGGCAGAAGAAGCTGGTGAAGCTTATAAAGACATAGACGAAGTAGTAAATGCTACTGTAGAAGCAAAAATTTCAAAAAGAGTGACTAGGTTCATACCAATAGGTAATGTTAAAGGATAAACAATACTCAAAAAAATCATAATGCCATATAGTTATAGAGAAGATATTTCTATTGCGGATGCTGCAATTGAGGTAACTGCAAATTCATTAGAAGAGCTTTTTATAGATTCAGCAAAAGCATTAACAAATACAATGATCGATAATCTTGATTCAATAAAATGTAACAAAAAATCAAAAATACACATATTATCACCAACTATAGAATTTTTATTATTTGAATTTCTTGAAAAATTAATAATTTTAAAAGATGCTGAGATATTATTATTCAATAAATTTCAATTTAAAATTACAGAATTATCTAATGAATTTTTACTAGATGGTAAAATATATGGCGAAAAAATTAATCAGAATAAACATGAATTATGTGCAGATGTTAAAGCAATTACATTTCATATGTTCAAAGTTGAAAGAATAAACAATAACTGGAAAGCAAATTTCATATTAGATATTTAACGATGCTTAAGATAATTTTTTACTATTTTATCTATGCCAGAACTAAAATGAATTGCTTTTTTAGATTGTGTAAGAATATCAATAGGCAAATTTAGTTTTTGTCCAATACGTTTGAGAATTATTTTTCGAATTTGCTTGGAATAATCAATTTTTAAATTCAGTGGACATGAAAGGCCATATTTTACGACTCCAATAGATGCATAAGGAACATGCAAATCTACGAATGGAGAAGTAATTTTTTCATCTCGTTCAAAATTAAGAGCATAGGCATTATAAACATCATTTCGCATCATTTGTATCACAGATTCCTGCCCATTTTCCTTAAAAGTTCTCAAATATCTTGCATAACCACCAAAGAGTTCATCAGCTAATTGACCAACAAATAAATCTCGAAAACCATGAATTTTTGCAGCTTGGGCAACAAAATAGAAACCTAAACCAATACTAATATCTAATGGCCTAGTTACTTCAGCAATATCTTGAATTTTTGGAATAGCTTCAATTATTTCAACCTGACTAGGTTCTACCTCAATTAAATCCAGACCTAAGAGTTTAGATAATTTTCTCGCGTTATTGTAATCATACGAATTTTTCATTCTTACGTTAATTGCTGAAACATTGGAAAATTGAGATGCTAAAACAACTAAGATCGAGCTGTCAATTCCACCTGAAAAAGAAATTGAAATTTTTTTCTTAGAACCAATTCGGTTAATTAAAGATGATTTTAACAAACTAATCAATTCGTCGCCATTGGAATCATTAAACTGACTAGATATAAAGTAAGATTTTGAAGGCATTAAAAATAAATTTTTTTCTAATAAAAAAGCACCGCCAGGTAAAAACGGGTCAGCTGTAGCGCAAATATTCATAATAGGTTTCTTTTGTGAAGAAATTACAATATTGTTATCATATTTACCAAAGTATAATGGTTTCATACCAATAGGATCTCGACAAATCAATGTACCAAGTACAGTCGGAAGAACTAGAGAATATGCACCATCTAATTTGTATAATTCATTTAAATGAATAAATAAATTAGAAAGTGTTTTAGAATTCTGTATATCTTTTAAAATAGGTTTGAAATTTCCATAGATTTCACCATGTAAAATAATCTTTGAATTATTTATAACAGAACTAGCTCCCAAACAACCTATAATTTCGAAATTAGAAGTTGGCATATCCAATGAAGAATTAATATTAACATCAGATCGATTAAAATATAAATATCCATTCCACGAACGATGTGATAAATAATTTAATGGATTTGTATGATTTGTAGGAAATGGAAAATTAGTACAAAATAATCCTCTTACATAATTGATATTCAATTTAATTCTAAATCCTTTAATTGCTCTTTAATATTTTGAGCAATAGATTTTCCAATTTGTGGTACTTGAGATAAACGAGTTACGGAAATATTATTAAGAATATTTAGATTCTTGTATCCAGCATTATACAATGCCCTAGCACGAATTCGGCCTATCTGTTTTAAACGAATTAATTCAATTAATTCTTTTTTAATACCATAACTTAAACGAATATCTAATTCATAAATTTGCGGTAATAGGAAATTCTTTTGAAATAATTCAGCAATCTTTGAAATGGCATGAATAAGCCATTTTGCATTTTCAACAACCCTATACAAATCACCAGGCTGTATATCTAAATTTTTCAATATTTTGTCATCATCCCATTCACTAATCCAGCAATTTAAGAGATCTAAACTTCTAAAAGAGCGTAAAAATTGATAATTAGAAGAATAATTAGCAATAATTATAGGCTCGAAAAAATCATCATTGTATTCAGATAAAAAATTATCAATCCGATAGAAATCTTTTTTTCGTGTAGAAAATGACATTCCAAAATCAGCTGAAGAAACTACAGTATACAATAATCCAATAAGATAATTTTTATTTCGTTTTGCATTCAAAATTGAATTTCGAAAATAAACACCAGTAATTGGATTTAGGTATAAACGGGATATTTGTCTACCAAACGAAGTTGGCATATATTTATCTTTTCCTTCTCGAATTAGATCTTCTTCCAACAAATAAGCTAAAGAATGATCAACATTATCAGAGAGAATTTGATTATCTGACTGAATTGAAAAAAGAGTTTTATCAAATAATTGAAACAACTGGTCTTTTGATAAACCTCTATTACTTGTTATAGAACCCAAAACATGATTGCATATTGAATTAAATTCAACAAGAGAAGACCGAAGATTTTCTGGCTGAGCATTAATATAATTATCGAGCAAAGCATCTTTTTCATTGTCACTAGAAGCTATTAGGATAGATTCACCCTTACTATCAAATTGAGGACGGCCAGCGCGTCCACACATTTGTTTGTATTCCATAACTGATAGAGGAATCATCTGACCTTGTTTTATATCATATCGTAAATAATTTGAAATTATAACCCGTTGAGCAGGAAGATTTACTCCAGCAGCTAGAGTAGGTGTAGCAGAAATAATTTTAATGTGTCGTTCTCGAAAGCCTTTTTCAATAATTTCTCGTTGATATGATGTTAATCCTGCATGATGAAATGCAACTCCATTTTTAATCATTCTAGATAAATTTTTATCAAGTTCAGTATTGTTACCTATAGAAAAAAGATCTTCAGATAATTTGTTTAGATTCGATAAATCATCAGGGTTAAGAAATTTAGAAGCGGTTTTTTCAATCAATTTAGCAATACTAGCAGCTCGGCGACGTGTTTCAGTAAAAATTATAGATTGGGCATTGTGTCGTAGCGCATCAATAGCAAGATCAACAGGTATTCCAGATTTGGAAATTTTTATAGGAGAAATATCACCGTTGTTAAATTCAATTTGTCCATAATTATAAATTCCTTCAATTAAGGGGATAGGTCGCCAGTTTGAATCAACATAATCAGCATTTAGCCAAGTTGAAATTTCCTCAATATTATTAATTGTAGCACTTAAACTGAGAATTTGAATATCTCTATCCCAATTGAGTATATTTGCTATTATCATTTCGAGTGTAGCGCCTCGATATGGATCACCAATTAAATGAATTTCATCAATAATAAATAATTTAATTTGATTTAACCAATCTACGTTATGTCGTAAAAGTGAATCAAATTTTTCATTAGTCAAAACCAATAAATCAGCATATTTTAGATATTCACTATTAGATTGAAAATCTCCAGTAGAAATCAAGACTTTGATTTTTTCAGAATTAGATTTAGATAAAGTTTCAAGTTTTTTGAATTCAATGAATTTTTCATGCGCAAGAGCGCGAAGGGGCGATAGATAAATCACTTTTCCTCCATTATATAAATAATTCAAGCTTGTAAGCATAGCAACCAATGTTTTACCACTTGCAGTTGGAGTGGAAACTACAAAATTTTTATTGTCTAGAACGCCTTGCATTATACATTCTTGTTGTGGCGGATATAGAGATTTGAATCCTAAGGATTTTAGAAAATCAATGTAAGATTTTTGAAGAGGGAGGGATGATACTTCCAAGCTGTAAATACTATCTTACTTTTCTATAAAAGTTACCTTTGACATTATATATTTGACCAGACTCTTCTAAGGATTTAAAGATTTTTTCGGCTTCGCTGGTATTGAATTTACCTGTATTAACTAATTCTTTTATAAATTCCTCACTATTGACAAGTCCCTCTTTTGAATTTTTTTCCATTTCATTAAATTTATCATGAGCTGTCATTGTTTTGCTTCTTTCACTAAGAGCTTTACCTTCAAATACACCATAATCAAACTTTCCTGTGGCAACATCAATTCCAACTGTTTCGAACATTCGTTGAACTAAACTAATACCACGCATAGCATCTTCCTCAGTAATAATTTCATGGAATAAAGAACGAGCACGGGCAGATGCCAGACGTATTAGACCTTCTAATGAACGAGGAGTAACTGGAATTTGTTCATCGGATGTGCCACTTTGCCTCATTTTGAGATAATATTCTAATATTTTTTGTTCTGCTTCTTTGCTTAGTTGAGGTTCCATGCGTTTAGCATAGATAATGTATTTTTTAAGAAGATCAAAATCAACTGGAACAGATCTAGTAATTTCTCCTTTTTTATGAATATTTAAAATATATTCAGCAAGTCGGGTATCTTTTGTTCTTTCTGGAGTGTCGTGAATAGCAAATACTAAATCAAATCGAGTCAATAACGGCGGAGGAATATTAATATTATCTAATATATTTCGGCTATGATCATATTTGCCAAATTGAGGATTAGAAGCTGCCAATATTGCAGTTCTTGCATTCAATGTTGCAATAATACCTCCTTTTGCAATACTAACAGTTTGTTGTTCCATAGCTTCATGAAGTGCAGATCGATCCTCAGTACGCATTTTATCGAATTCGTCGATGCATGCAAGTCCTTTATCAGCTAAAACAACAGTACCAGCTTCTAACATCATAGTTCCTGAACGTTCTCGAATAACTGCAGCTGTTAATCCTGCGGCAGTAGAACCCTTTCCAGAAGCATAAAGACCACGAGGTGCTAATCTTGAAGCGTATTTCAATAATTCACTCTTAGCTGTTCCAGGATCACCAACAAATAAAACATTAATATCACCACGTAATGAAGTATTATCTTTCAATAATTTAGTCGGTGAACCAATAAGCATTAAGAGAATAGCTTCTTTCGGTGTGTCTAGACCGTAAACAGCTGGCGCAATAGAATTAATTAATAGTTCATAAGCATTATCAGTTTTAGCAATTTCCTTAATCTGTTCTTCTTCTTCAGGAGAAACATCAATCTCTTCAGGACCCTTAGATTCAATATCTATATGATTGCCATTTATGCTTGTTCGAAAAATTGTCAGTTTTTCAGTTCCGCGAGAATATTGAGCTTCAGTTTTAACTATTCCAGTAAGAATTAAACGATCTCCAGGACGTGCGCGATTTACCAAATCAGCAGACAAATTTACGTCAAATGATTGAGGCAACTGACCAGCAGGTAATTCTTCAGGCGACTCTTGAATTCTAATAACCTGAAAATCCTGAAATTTAGATCGTGTCTCATCAAAATCAAAAATCCTTGATTCTGAACAATCAGAATCGGAACAAGTCAAAGGTTTAGTAAGAGTAAAAGTAGATTGAGGTTCATATGTAGGATGACCATGTTTACAGACAAAACACGCAACAAGAACACGTGGTTTCAATTCTGATGTTCGGACTACCATCCCTTTAACAGCTATCAATTTATGTAAAACATCCGTAGTAATATTTCTAAGAGGAACAGGATCTAAAAGAGAATGAATTCGAACTTGTAAAGTATCCCGAATAGCATCAGCATATTCAGGATTCTCTGAATATAAAGCGTTAAATGCAGCTTTATTAAAATCTAATAAAATAGAATCAGGGTCGTCGATTAGCTGACGAGATAACTGATCATCATATTGTAAAATATCTTTAAAATTAATCAATAAAGATTCAGAATTATCAGAGATCATATTAGAAATAATGGAACGGTATTTTAATTTGCCAGTTTTAGATTTAAAATTTTTGAGAAACGTTTCAAATAAATCTTCAACATTAGCATGTGTTTGTTCGGCCAAATCATTCACCGAACATAGAATGTCTCCATTCTTGAATGTCTTTACGAGTTTTATTAAACAATATATGTTCTTCTGGAGTTATTTTTTTCGATAAATCATCAGGAGGATGAGATAAAGATGCAAGAGATATTAATTTACTTATTCGAATATTCATAAGATCATAACATGACATAGAAATTTTATCATATTCAATTTTAAGATCAGGATTAGTAACGAATTTAGCCTTCCAATCATTTAATAATAATTTTACTTTGGGATAAAAATCATCACGTAAAGGAGATAATTGTAAATTACCTAAAAGTTTTTCTTTATGTACAGCTGTCAATACTTCAATTTCGATTCCAGTATCTACAAAATCCACTAAACCCTTATCTACAAGAATTGAAGAGACCCACCTAGGAATATCAAATTTTGTTTCTTTATCTTTTTGTTCCAAAGTAAATGAACCAATTTTCATTTCTTCAATATTATGTTTGGCAATAACTTTAACATTAGATAAATCAGACTTTAGAGTAATATCTTCAATTACACGACCAATTGAATTTTCATATGAAATTGACACAATAATAATACCAAGAAATATCCTTTAAAGATGACTGGAAAATCATTCGCACAATAAGCAAAAAAAAATTAGCTTAAATTAGACCAAGAAATACAATCATATTATAAAATTTTATGAATTATATGACATATTATAGTAAATATATAGATAAAAATTTAAAAAAATTAAAATAATTACAATAAATAACAATTTATACGAGATAAACGTCTTTTGTTTTTCAGTTTTGTCAAATATCAAAAATTTAATGTGGGTAGAAAAATATCGACCTGAAAATATCACACAAATGATTAACCAAAAATCAATTATCGAAAGATTAAAACCATTCTTAAAAACACCAGACTCAATACCACATTTGCTATTTACAGGTCCACCGGGAACAGGAAAAACAACATTAGCAATAATATTAGCTAAAAACATACTAGGAAAAAATTGGCAAGAATATAGTATATTTTTAAATGCGTCAGATGAACGTGGAATAAACACTGTGAGACAGAGAATAAAAAATTTTGCCAGATATGCTGATAATCGTGAAAAAGTTCCATTTAAAATGATTATTTTAGATGAAGCTGATGAAATGACAAATGATGCACAAACTGCATTACGAAGAATAATGGAAGAAACATCAAGAACTTCAAGATTTATATTAATTGGAAATTATATTTCAAATATAATACAACCGATTCAAAGTCGATGTTCAATATTTCATTTTATAAAATTAGAACAAAACTACATAACAACACATCTAGAAAAAATCTCTTCAAAAGAAAAAATAAAGTATGATAATCAAGCAATAAAAATGATTTACGATATAAGTAATGGAGATCTTAGAGCGGCTATCAATTTATTACAATCAAGTTCAACTTCAGGAAAGTTAGATATTAAAAATATTAACAAAGCTTACAATGTGTCTCATAAAAAACAAATTATCGATATTATTAATCTTGCTATAGATAAAAAATTTAATGAGGCAAGAGAAAAACTAGTAGTATTAAATAATGTATATGGAATTTCAGAAAAAGATTTTTTGAAATATGCAAATGAAGAAATCATGAAAAATAAAAATGACAATATAGAAGAGATAGTTAAAATTCTTGCAAAATATGATTATAGAATTATACGGGGAGCAAATCCTGAAATCCAACTTTCTGCATTATTAGCTGAAATTGCAGCTATATAAAATACTCTTACATCTTGACAAGATATGAAAACAGATATTGTAGAAAGTGTATGTCAAAAACAAAGCATGCAATAATACAACAAACTGATATTATGAGAAGAAAAGGGAAATCATTGTATAAATGTGAAAATTGTAAAACAAATACATGGAAAAAACATCTAAGGCCATCTGCAGAATCAAGCTATTAGGTTCTATAAACAAATAGATCATCAATATATAAAAATGCGGGCCTGATGGGATTCGAACCCACGACCTATTCACCTGTGTGAATCACACATCTGGTTAAGAGCCAGCCGCTTTTGGCAATAATTCTACCTGGCTGAGCGTCCTGTAAATGCATTATCACAGGCCCAAAAGCCCGCAATTTCTATAAAAAACAATTTTTATAATAACAGTTTCGTTTCATTATAAATTAGAAAAAAATGTTAGTATTTGCAGGTTTAGGGATAAATCAATGGAAAACCATCACAATTGAACTCAACGACACGTTAAAAAACTCTAACAAGATATATTTAGAAAAATATACCAGTCCAATAAATATAGCAAAAAAATACAAAACTAAATATAAAATAATTGAAGTAAATAGAGATTTTATTGAAACAGGGACAACAATACTAAATGAAGCTAAAAAGAAAAACATAACATTACTTTCATATGGCGATCCAATGATTGCTACTACACATATGGATCTAAGATTACGAGCAGAAAAACTTGGAATCAAAACAAAAATACTTCACAATAGTTCAATTACATCAGTTTTACCTGGTGAAACTGGATTACATTCTTATAAATTTGGAAGGACAGTGAGTTTAATGAATGAACATAAACTAGCACCATTATCAGTATATTATGCAATTCATAACAATCTAGTATCAAAACTTCATTCATTAATTTTATTAGAATTTAATAATGAAAAAAATGAATATTTAAATCCAAAAAAGGCAATTCAAATATTAAGCAATACAGAAAAAGAACAAAAAAGGAACGTACTAACAAATAAATCAATAATAATTATTGCTTCAAGATTAGGATCAAAAAACCAGAGTCTTAAAGCAGGGCAAATTAAAGAATTAATTAATAAAAAATATAAAGAACCCCCACATAGTATAATAATTCCAGGAGAATTACACTTCACTGAAGAAGAAGCGTTAAAAATTATATTAAAAGTAAAAAATAAAAATTTAAATAATAATTCAAAAAAAGCAATAGCAATATCAAGTCAAATGCTAAAAAAATATATTCCAAAAACCCGTCAAACATTAATTACAATTAAAACATTGACAAAAGAATCAAAAAGATATCAAGAATTATTAGATAATGCAGAAGCATATATTAAAGATTCAGAAAGATTCAAAGAAAAAGATAAAATTGAATTAGCTATATTAAGCATAGGATATGCAGAAGGGTTATTAGATTCATTATATTTTTTAAAAGAGATTAACCAGAATGGTAAAAAAAATATCAAATAATTATAAAAAAATTCTTGGATTGATATTCTGCAATAATATAAATAAATCATCCACAATACAAAATATAAAAAGACAATTGAATATAGATAAAAAATGTTTATTGGAACAATTAGAAAATTTAAGGGAAAAAAAATACATCATACAAAAGAATAATTTATATTTTATTACAAAAAAAGGACGTTTACAAATATCAGTAGTTTTAACAGGAGGCGTATATGACATAATACATCCAGGACACATCTATACATTAAAAAAATCTAAAAAAATGGGAGATGTGCTCATAATATCAATAGCAACGGATGAACGTGTTAAAAAAATAAAAAATAGAATGCCATTAAACAATGAAAAAAGAAGAGTGAATTTAGTATCTGCAATAAAATATGTAGATTATGCACTAGTGGGAAGTGAAAAAAGTATTTTTAACACAGTAAAAAAAATTAAGCCAGATATAATCACAATTGGTTATGATCAGAGGCACCATATTATTGGAGTCAAAAAATTAATTGCTAAAAATAAAATGAAAATTAAAGTAGTGAAATTAGACTCGCCAATACCTAAAGTAAAAAGTTCATTTATAATAAAAAGAAATATTCAAAAAGAGAAGGATATAATATAATAAAATCATAAAACATTAACTGTGACAGAATGACCATCTTTCAATTGTAATTTTTTTCTTAAATTAACAGTAGAAATTAATTCTAAAACAGAATTGTCATAATGTGTACGTTCTATAACCAATACTGCTCCGTTTTCTTTATTATTAATCAAAGCAGGAAAACATTTAGCACTTCCAAAAGTTCTTTTTTTATCAGTAAATCCATTAATATGAATACCTGAGCTATTAGACAATCTTAATTTCATTTTTCGATAAATAGGATTAATTAAACGTAAATTCAATGTGCCTGGAAAAGGTTCAAAATTAAGTTTGGAAATAAATTGTTTTTTATATCCTGATAAAGATACATAATATGCACCTTCTCCCAATCCAGAAAAAACAGTTCCTTCGAAGAGAAAAGAATGTTTTTCAAATGCAATTTGCAACTGATGATATAAATTAGTCAAATAACTCAATCCTTTATCAGTAATTTGTAGAAGATTTCCATCAATATCTTTAAATCTTTCAATATAACCGAATTTTTCCAGATAAAGTAAATGATGAGAAGCTGATTGTTGAGATTTACTTAGTTGTTCAGCTAATTGAAATGTAGAAATTTTAATTGGTTTTTTTGCACCTAGAATAAGCAATTTTAATAAAGTATCAAAATAAGAAGATTTCAAATAAATTTCACATTGAAAATTTTTTGTAATGAAATTAAAGTAAATTTATAATATAATTTTCCATGTAAATTCATTAAATTAATTCGCCTTAATATTTTGATTAATAATTAGTCAATTAAGTTATTCTATAATGAGAAAAAAAATTCATTTTTTAGCTTCTAAAGGGAAATGTTGATTATTAATTAAATGCAAAGCAGAATTAATCTACTGAATAGAGCAAATTGTGGCGATGTAAGGAAGTTAATGAGCCATATTCCATCAAATTCAATATTAATAATTTTAAAGTCATTCTATAATATGTACGTAAGGTCATATAATTGGTAAATTCTTACATTTTAGGAAGAAGTCGTGAGTATAATCTATTATCAAAATTAAGAAAAAATAATTGGTTTGCTATTAGAGGAGCAGGATCAAAAGCAGGAATGGTTAAAGTTAATGATAAAAAATATTTTCCAATAGATATAGTTTCTATAAAAAAAGATAAAGGAAAAATGACAAAAATATGGTTCATTCAAGTTTCAAAATATTTAACAGATATAGATAAAATTGAAAAAAAATATTTATTAGAATGGGCCATAGGTAAAGGAGCAACGCCAGTGATTGCATGGACATTTGATAAGAGAAGTACAAAAAATAAGAAAAGAGGAAATTGGCAGTTTTTTAATTTAAAAACAGAAAAATTCATTGATTTTGAAAAAATGTAAACAAAGTAGATCTATAACACATAATATTGTTTTTGTCTATCCGATATTATATTATTTCTTTTGTGGATATTTTTATTTCGTGAACGAAAAACATTTACTTTTACAGAACGTACAGAATTTCCCTTAGACTTTGCACGAGTTAAGATTTTCATATCAGGCGTGGCTATTTGACTTTGACCAGTATATGTAAATGATTCACTGCCACGTGTTTCTTTTCCAGTTCTATTAGCAGTTATAGCATATACTTGATTTTCAAAACATCGTACTGGCATAGTTTGTTGACATAATCTTTTAAGAATCAGATTAGCAGGATGAGCAATAACATCAGCTCCTTTAAATGCAAGAGTTCGTGCAGATTCTGGCCATATCCAATCGGAACAGATCATGACTCCCAATTTAATATTATCAACTTCAAAAATTTTGAAACCCAAATTACCAATTGTAAACCAAAGTTTTTCTCTATAAAATAAATGAATTTTTCTATATACGCCGAGGAATTTACCCTTTGATACAACCATGGCACTATTATAATAACGATTATTAGATCTTTCGCAGAATCCAGCAATGATTGTAGAATTCAAATCAAACGACAGTTTAGTTAAAATTTTAGAAGTATATCCATATCTTGCAGATTCAGATAAATTGGCTACTTCATAGATATTTTTAAAATTATATCCAGTATTCATTAATTCAGGAAGTACTATAATACCCGGTTCTGCTTTATAAATTAAATTACAAGCAGTTTTTAGATTATATTCAACATCACCGAATTTAGGAGAAAACTGAACAAAACTTAGATTTATATCTTTTTTCAATGAATTCATATTAACATTTTCATGTATTAATGTGCATAAAAAGAAAAAGTTATAGTTTCAAACTGTAATGAGAATAATAGCCCTGGTGGTGTAGAGGAATATTGCAATGTCCACACAGCCCGGCCTAGCATAGGAGACTGTCACTCTTCTGACGCGGGTTCGAATATCAATTTGGAAATAATCAAATTGTTGAAAATCCCGCCCAGGGCGTTTAATATTTTTCCAATAAATAAAGAATTTTAAATAATTATTCGTATTGTAATAAATAATAATAACAGCCAATATCAAATCATTGGCGTGGGTCCGTAGCTCAGTCAGGCAGTTAAAGTCCTAAAGCACCGGGCTTTTAACCTTGGAAAGTAACCCGGGGGTCAGGGGTCCGACATAATTACGGAAATCCCCTCGGACCCGCATAAATCATGGCGTTTATATGCAAATATAATTGCTGATGAATATATACATGAAAGAATTCCAGCGAAAAAACGTTATGTCAAAATTTACTATAATCAGATTATTAATTTCAGGTGAACGTTTTGAAATTTTTGTGGATCCAAATTATGCTTTAAAATTTAAACAAGGAGAAATAAAAGATCACAATAAAGTAATTGCATTTGATGAAATATATTCAGATGCAAATAAAGGCATACGTGCATCAAATGAAAAACTAAAAAAACACCTAAAATCGAATAATTTACAAGAATCATTAAAAATTATTCTAGAGAAAGGCGAATTATTATTAACTACTCAACAAAGGAAGCAAAAAATTGAAGAAAAACGTAAGAACATTATAACGACGATAGCAAGAAATTATGTCGACCCTAAAACAAATATTCCTCATCCGCCACAAAGAATTGAACAAGCATTACAACAAGCAAGAATCAGTATAGATCCAGTTAAAAATGTAGACGAACAAGTCAAGGCAATAATAGATGAATTAAGAAATATAATTCCGATGAAATCTGAAGGTAATAATCTGAAAATCAATATCCCATCTCAATTTGCACCACAATCAATAAGCATAATTAAAGTATTTGGTGAAATCCAATCTGAGGAATGGCAATCAGATGGATCATTGATTACAAAGGTATATTTATCAGCAGGTTCAAGAGTAAAATTAATAAATAGATTGAATTCTTTAACAAAAGGAAATATAAGTGCAGAAGAGATAAATTAACATGTCAACAATAGAAAGAAAGTATGTAGTTCCTGGAGATACAATAGTCGAGGGAGATTATAAGCCTCTTATTAATGTAATTAAACGAAATAATAGAATAATAAGTACTAGAATAGGCATGGCAGAGATAATAAAAAAAGATGTAAGAGTAATACCATTAAATGGTACTTATTATCCTAGATTAGACGATACAGTAATTGGAATAGTAGTAGATTCGAATGCATTTGCATGGGAAGTAGATATTAATTCAGTCTTTTTTGGAGTTTTGCAAGCATCTGCAGTATTAGGGAGAACATTTTCTGCATCAAGAAAGTCATTATCTAGTCATTTTAAAACAGGTGATTGTCTTATTACTAAAATTGCATCATTTGATAGAACTAGAGATCCATTATTATCGATATATGGACCAGGATTGGGCAAAGTCAACAATGGAGAAATTTGTAAAATTTCAATGGCGCAAATACCTAGATTAATTGGTAAAAAAGGCTCAATGATTAAACTCATAGAAGAAAATACTAAATGTAAATTGAATGTGGGACAAAATGGAGTCATTTTGATTAATGGAACAAAAGAATCAGTAGTAAAAATTAAAAAAGCAATCAACATTATAGAAAAACAAGCATATATACCAGACCTTAATGATATAGTAAATAATTTACTAAAGTGAAAGTTATGAGTAAAAATAATAATACAAGACTAAGTGGAAGAGCGGCAGATGAATTAAGGAAAATTTCAATCGAAGTAGGAATAATTAAAAATGCAGATGGTTCAGCAATTATAGAATTTGGTAAAAATAAAATCATTGCTGCAGTATTTGGACCAAAAGAAGTGCATCCAAAACATATGATGAGAAACGATCAAGCAATAATAAAATGTCGCTATCATATGATGCCATTTTCTACGGATACAAGAAAAAATCCTTCATTATCAAGAAGAGAAATTGAAATATCAAAAGTCATACGAGAAGCAATCCAACCTGCTATAATAATGGAAGACTATCCAAGAACTGCAATAGAGGTTTATGTTGAAATATTACAATCAGACGGAGGTTCAAGATGTGCAGCTATAAATGCAGCATCAGTGGCTTTGGCAGATGCAGGAATAAATATGCGAGATCTTATAACTGCTTGTGCCGCGGGAAAAGCAGATGGTAAAGTAATTTTAGATATTGATGATGTGGAAGATAAAACAGGAGAAGCAGATATGCCAATAGCCATATTACCCAATTTGGACACAATTACCTTATTTCAATTAGATGGTTGTTTATCAGAAGAAGAATTTAAACAGGCTTTAGATATGGCAACCAATGGTTGTAAAAAACTCTATGAAATACAAAGAAATGCTTTAATGAATAAATATTTCAACGATAATAAAAACAAAGAGGTTTAATTATGCCAGCAGTTAAAAAAATCAGAATTATAGATTCAATGAGAAGAACTGATATTGAAAACAGTTTGAAACAATCAAAAAGATTAGATGGAAGATCAATTTTGGACTATAGAGAAATTTCAATTAAGACGAATGTATTGCAAAAAACAAACGGATCTGCAAGCGTGAAAATAGGCGATAGTGAGGTATTAGCGGGCATAAAAGTAGAAATGGGTAAACCTTTTCCAGATACTCCAGATAAAGGCATTATTATATGTAATGCAGAAATGCTTCCAATATGTTCTGCATTTATTGACCCTGGACCACCATCAGAAGATGCAATTGAACTTTCTAGAGTATCAGATCGAGGAATACGTGAATCAGGAATGATTGATTTATCACAATTAGTAATTAAAGAAGGAGAAAGCGTTTTTGCGGTATTTATTGATATAGCAATAATTAACGAAGATGGTAATTTATTTGATGCATGTTCATATGCAATAGCAGCAGCATTACATGGTGCTACTATGCCAACATTTAAAATAGAAAATGATGAAGTAGTAACTCTAGAAGAAGTAAAACCATTACCAATACTTTCACTTCCAATTTCTAATACATTTGTAAAAATAGGAGATAAAATTCTTTTAGATCCAAATGCTGAAGAACAAACAATATGTGAAGCAAGATTAACACTAGTAACTGATGACAAAGGTAACTTTGTGTCAGCACAAAAAGGAAAAGCTGGCGGGTTTTCTTTTAAAGAATTAAATGAGATGATAACAATTTCAAAAAAGAAAGGTGAAGAAATAAGAAACAAAATAATAAAAGGCAATGAATAATGGGTCGTAAAATTTCAACATCAACTGGACTAGGTCCAAAATTTGGGTCAATAGTTAGAAAAAAACATGCAAAAGTTATTCAAACATTGAAAATGAA
>Ga0066382_10000280_pt1 | contig 17440 bp, 11 predicted proteins | sample Knorr_S23_td_NAD_FD_71218 | JGI IMG/M metagenome (GOLD analysis project Ga0066382, IMG submission 71218) | Marine microbial communities from Southern Atlantic Ocean transect - Knorr_S23_td_NADW_ad_2500m_LV_B | ecosystem: Environmental > Aquatic > Marine > Oceanic | place: Southern Atlantic... | reverse complement strand
CGGTGATCGGAAATAATATTAGGACGGCCTTTTTCTATGCGAATAATGGCAAGTCGAACCTGCTTGTGTGTTGCTTTCTCTTTTGGATTAGACATTTATCACCTCGATATCGGCTCTCTGATTAATCTCTTGCTTCATGGCTTCAACATCAATACCTAGCGAAGCCAAAACCTTTTCACAACGCTCCATGCCTTTTTCAGCCGCAGCACGACCCGCCCCTCCAATATCATCCAACTGCATTAATTTCATTTGTTGAACCAACATTCCTTCCCAATACGGCAAGTGTCGTTCATCTACGATACCGCTTTCACAACTATCTGGCTTACCGCACTTGCATTCATCATCATTCGTACACCATCCAATACCTGTTGAGCGGATGGGAATTGAGCTAGAGTAGGCTTTAGCCATCTCACTGCGAGAGCCAAAGGTTTTAATTAACTCACCGTCTTCACGCACCCTTTTAATGTTTTGCGCCATCGCACCACCTGTAATGGGGGTATCTAACTCAAACCAATCTTGTTTGATTTCTTCTTCAACCAGATACTTTTCTCGGAGCAGCCCTTCAAATAGTTCGGCATCTAAATCATCATTAAAGGCATACAAAGCGGTCATGGTGATAGACCAGTGCTTGAAGTGGTCTTTCAATGCTCTTAAATCACCTAGCTCTGAATGTACCGCATAGTTCGCGAAGGAGCGTCTGAATTGATGCGATGATAGATTCCAGTCACTCCCTATCTGCTTGCATAGGTTAGGCAACCTATGCTCTGTAATGGCTACTCCAGAGAGTAAGGTGATTGCGTTTTTATTCAGTCGGTTTTTCGTTAGACAAACGTGGTTTGAAATTTCTTGCAGTCGATACACTTCTTTATGGTCGTTGTTTGCTTTTGCCTTATCGATGTCACGCTCAACTTGCGCTTGAAGTGGCGCACTCAGGCAAGACAGAATATCAATTGCTTTTGTCGCAATTTCTGGTGCAATCCACTCTGCTAATCCTGTGTGTGTTTTCTTGGATTCGGTTTCGATGTAGTAATAGGTGGCATCCTCTCTTGTTTCGCTGCGATACGCCCCACGCTTAATGCCTAGCACTTCATGAATACGCATACCTGTCGTAAGCAGTAACCAGAAGATGCAACTATCTCTGAGTAGCAGTGATTCTTTATTTTTTGCTGTTGCCAGAATTTCATCGGCTCTGTCTAGGTATGACTTGGTAAACTGGCACAGTGGCATGAGAACCTCATCAGGAATGATGGGCGTTTTGGCTTTAGTTCTTGCCTCTTTTAAAGTCTCACCAATAAATCCGGCTTGCTCACTGGCACTTGATTCAACCCACGGATGCGCTTTGACAAAATCAAACGCTTCGCAATACCGATACAGGTCTTCTAAGACGAAAAATTTTTGCGCTTTAGTGTCTGATGACAACGGCTTTACTTCACCCTTTTGCTTTGAAGTGAGGGTGTTGACATACTTCACATACGCATTGGACGTAAACGCGGTAAGTCCGTGTACCGCTGTGGTATCACTGCTCAACACCCATTGGAAGTAGGTGCTCAAATCATTCAAAGTCTTTCGTAGAGAGCTAACCGCCAAATCCGACTTCATTTTGTTCCATATCACCCACTTCGCCATGCGTTTCATTTGAACATTTGAAATTCTGGCAAAATTCAGTTTTAACTGATTTGCTACCGTTGCCTTTGTACCTATACTGGATGGAAACACCCATTCATCGTCTTCATAGCGGGAGAGTGTTTGATACACACCATTGGCGAGTTTAAGATAGGTGACAATCCCCGTTAACGTACCATCAATGGCTTGCTCAAGTGTATTGTTACTTGGTTTGGGGCATTGCTGAGTGGCGAACTCTGCTTGCGTCAGTATTAATTCAATGGAACTCATTGTGTCACCTTCAACATATCAAGATTTTGCCAATAGAGGTGCGGATTGGCTCTTGCACGTTCCTTTTCTGTTTCAACTCGCTGCAACTGACCCAACCTTGCAAACTCAGGTACTACGTCTTCATCCACAATTCTGAGCACGTTCCTTAAATGGCGTTTCCAGTCCTTACGACCAAATTCATCACGGTTGCGAACAATTGCCCAATAAAAGCTAAAGAGCTTATATAAATCATCCCCTGTAATGACGAAACTCTTGCAGCGAAAACACCCCAAAAAGTCATTACAAAACGTACCATCTTTCGGGGCTCTATCGCCATTCTTTGGGTCTTTACAGTGGCCCACTGGGACGCTTGGCTCTGCACTCGTTAGCTCCTTGACTCGTATCTCGCCCATTAACCCTAAGTTGCGTTTTGATTGCTCAGGCGCGTGCAAATAGTGGTCAAGCGTTCCTGTTCCGCTTTGCTTGGCTTGCTGTGCGGCAATCAACAAACTCTCACCACTTAGCTCGTACATGCCATTAATGAACGTCTTTCGAAAACGACTCACATTGAGCCTCATCGTGCGGCCATCTTCATCTTTTAGGTCGTATTCCTTAATGAATTTTTTGATGTTGTACACAACGATTCTATCTGACAAGGATGTGGACGTGCCATTTTTTGTGCCTGTGCCACCGCACTTACTTTTATAGACAAATACTAAATCCGTTTTGGTAGTTTCTCGTATTATCGCGTTGCGCTTAATAAGGATTTCAATCAGATAGGCCACATCAAGCTTAACCCCTTGCACCACCTCAAGACTTTCTGACTTACGCAAGTTGTGCAACTGCGTAGCATTGCCTCGCTTTTTAAATACGGTTAACAGTTTTCGGTTGTCTTTGAGTGGGTGGTCACTCAATGCCTCTGTGGTCATATTGAGAAGCGGTGAGGTATTGATACCTGTTTGAATTCCCACAGCCAATAAGCACAGTGTTAACTCATAACTTGTCAGTGGTTCAGTTTTTTGATAAATCGGCTTAATCGCTTGTTTTAACGCCACCACCACCTGCCTTTTTTCATGAGGAGTCAGCGCCTTTTCGCCCTTTACACGCTTGTTTGAGTGAGAAAATGGGTTCTTAGGGAAGAACTTAGCATTTAAGTTGATGTCTCCAATGGCAGGCCAATACCCCCTTTCTTTCATGCGTATCAGGAATGATTTTCCTTTGCTGTAAACCGATTTTTGGCCGGTATAACCTAACTCACTGCCTTTGAGATGCAGCACATACTGTTCAATCAATTCGGGTGTAATATCCGCTTGCGTTAAGTCCTCACTCGCTGAATGCCTAAATAGCTCAAGGTACTCAGCAAAACAGGCAAAACCATTATATAAATAACTTCTTTGAGTTTGCTCAGTAAAAGCATCGGTATTTTTCAGCAGTGCTTTTGCGGTGTAGTACGCTCGGTTGGTAATGTCGTCATAGCCCTTGCCGTAGTGCGGGCTGAAATCGAAATTACGACCATTACCACCTTTTGAACCGAGGTTTGGATAGTTCACTACAGGGTTGATTGGTCGGACAATCTCTTGGCTTTGAGTCGCGTCGATTGTTGGTTCAACGACAGAGGTTTTCTTAAGCTTTTCTTTGTTAACGGTCAGATTTTTTCGTTGTCTCGCCATACGTTACCTACGCAATCGCATCAATTTGTTGCTGATACTCAATCGAAAAGTCATCGACTAAATCATTAACCAGGTGCAAATACTTCATCGTGGTTGTGATACTTGAATGTCCAAGTCGAGCTTGTAGGTACATCAAGGGTTCAAACTTACTGCTTTTATGCTCCAACATTCCTTTCAGCATGTGCGTTGCGTAAGTATGTCTTAGCATGTGTGGAGATACGTGAAAGGGTAAATTGAGCGACTTGAGAGCCTTTCCAAAAGCAGAACCTTGAGAAGCCCACTCTTGACCATCAGACGTTAAAAACAAGCAATCTGATACCACACCTGACTCTTGCTGTTTCTGAAATCGCGCCTCATTGACATAACGCCACAACTCTTCCATTAATCGTGTCGGGATGTGTATCTTGCGCTCTTTCTCGCCTTTGGTTCGTGAGATATTAACCTCGTAATAAGCTCGGTTGCCTGTAGGTTTTCGTATTACATGCAAGGGGAACAGCAACAGCTCTTTACGTCTAATACCTGTCTGTAGGCATAAACGAACCATCAGCTTCAAGGTTGGATTTTCAATCGCAGATAAAAGCTCTTGCACTTCAATAGCTGACAAAAACTGAGCTTTTTTTTCAAAGGTTTTCATCATCAAATCAGAGCTGTACTTCTTACCACCATTTCTTTCGGTATGAGCTAGAAACTGCTGTCCTTTATTCACTGAAACGGATTCAAGAGAGTACGGTAATGACTTAAACCATTTACCAACACCATAAGAGTAGAAACGTACTAGCGTTCGTAGATGTTGATTGGTTGAATTGATTGTCATACCAAACTCGCCAACACAAAGGTCACGATAAGCACTAACTAACATTTCATCTTCACTGCTTTCTGAAATGTCTCGCCAATCCAAACCGTTCTGCTCACAGAATGTCAGGAATTGAGCTAGATGATTGCCATACGTCCACCAAGTGTTTTCACTATTCACTCGACCTCGTTTTAAGCACTCATAGATCAAGAACTGCATCGCCTCTACACAAAGCATACCTGATTCAATGCCTAGTTCTGGATTATCAGTCTCCCAAGTTAGTAAAGGGAAGTTAGGGTATTTAACGCTTTCTATCTCAAAGTCAGATGTGGATTTCAGTACGATCATAACTATTACTTTATACCTGTATTAATAATCAGTATAAACAGGTATTTTAGAGCATCAAGTAATTGTTACACTTTTAGGGATTCATAACATATCTAATCTGACACTTTTGGCCAAGAGTTTATACCTAACCCAACAGGCAGCAAAAGACAAGGAGCGGACGTCCAATGATGTGATATCTGCTTATTGCTTTTGTTGTAAGTTGATATCGGAATTTATTGGCAGTCTTTGATTTTAAGAAGATAACCTGGACCAGTCTATTTTGTCCTTATAGCTTTGTGGTTGCTGATCAATCGATTGCATTACTTTTTCAAGTATCGTAGCTGCCGAGGCGCCTTTCTCTCGTTCTTGAGCAATCAAAATTTCATTTTGTTTAAGCAATGATTCGTTCTGGCTAGCAAAGAGAACTTCACTTGCATCAGTTACTGGCTGACCAGTTCTAGTGTATGTTGCTCCGTTACCTGTAGCCGGATTCAAACTAGAGATATCGATTAAAGGGTTATTAAGTCCGTATGTAAAAGCCGCAAGCATTTCTTCGGCTTTTTGATTGCTTTGATTGGCTACTTGCATCACAAAACTATTCGAAAACTCTCTGCCTTTTTCCTTCGCAGCCAGATCTAGCGCTGGCTTTGAAAGTGTGACTGTATCTCCTTGGCTTGTAGGCGCTTCATCAACGACATCTTGGGGCTTTGTTTCAGACTGCTTATATGTTTGTATAGGAGACGTTGCGTAACTGGATGATATGAGCATAATTTTGCCGAACTATTAATTGATGATAATAAAGAGCAATTCTTAGACCAAAACTGAACAGTATTCATTTCAGAAAAGTGCATTTTTCTTCAATAACAGATAGCTTAAAAGTTATGATTATGAGGCTTTCATCCGACTTACCACCATTAAACTACTGATAACTTAATACGGCTTTACCGGAACTGTAATAAGGCTATTTGTGCAAAACTAGCTTTGTTCGCGCGGTTTAACCGAAGAGACGCTTTTAGATTCTTGAAGTTATCCAACTGATTAACGTCGAGGCAATACTTTTCCGTTTGACGGCAGGCATTGTCCTTCTGAGATTCGATAACTCCCTCGACCCTATTGTTTGATGTTTCGCTCCTGAACGACCGCAATACGTACAGAGGAGACTGTCCGGTTTGGTTCCGCTCTATCGCATAAAGTGTCGGGTTGGGTTGTGACCAATCCAACTAACGTTATGTCGTTACGTCAATATCAATATCGCTTAGCGGGATAGAGCAGCAGGGAAGGAACTCTTCATCATTTATATAAGCTAGTGGGTCAACTATATAGGCTACTTTGCTTGCATCGCTTATTTTACATCTACAAGCACCGCAGAAACCGTCTCTGCAATGAGGGTGCACTTCGATATTATGGCTTTCTAAAGCTTCTAAAATTGTTTTTTCTGATGTGAACGGCACTTCGAGAGTGCCGTTCAGGGTTTTAACTGTCAGTTTCAAAACTTAAAGGTCAAAATCAGCAAATTCGTCTTCATTTACCGTAGAATCAATCTGACCTACCAGGTATGAACTGATTTCAGACTCTTGTGGTGCGACTTGCACATTGTCAGAGTTAAGGTAGTTGTTCATCCACGGCAATGGATTGTTTTTAAAATTATATGGGCTTTCTAGTCCAATTGCTGACATTCTCATTGACGCAATATACTCAACATATTCACATAGAATCGCTTCATTTAAACCAATCATAGAGCCGTTTGTAAATAGGTACTTTGCCCACTCTTTTTCTTGCTCTACTGTGTCTAAGAATATTTTTGTCGCTTCATCCTGAAGCTCCTCTGCAACCTCTGCCATTTCGGGGTCGTCTTTACCGTTTCGCCATAAATTAATGACGTGTTGAGTGCTAGAAAGGTGTAGATTTTCATCACGAGCTATAAGACGAAGTATCTTCGCACTGCCTTCGCAGATTGATCTTTCAGCAAATGCAAAAGTACAAGCGAATGATACGTAGAAACGAATTGCTTCGAGCGCATTCACTGACTGCATACATAGATAGAGCTTACGCTTGAGATTGCGCATGGTGATTTCGTGACGAACACCATTCACCTCATGAACACCTTCTCCAAGAGTTTGCCACAACTGAGTTGCAAAAATTAAATCATCATAATATTTCGAAACGTCTTCTGCGCGTTTGAGAATGTGCGGATCTTCGATGATTCCATCAAATACCGTTGATGGGTCTGTATAAATATTCCGCATAATGTGAGTGTAAGAGCGGGAATGGATAGACTCAAAGAAGCTCCAGGCCGTTACCCAAAGTTCAAATTCACTTAGTGAAGTGATTGGCAGAAAGGCAATGTTGGGACTTCTACCTTGCACAGAATCGAGTAAAGTTTGGTATTTTAGGTTTGATGTGAAGATGTGTTTTTCTGCATCTGTCATCTTCTGGAAATCGACTCTATCCCTTGAAATGTCTATTTCCTCGGGCCGCCAGAAGAAGGAGATCTGCCGTTCCACGAGGCGCTCAAAAATATTATGCTTCTGTTGATCGAAGCGTGCTACGTTTACCGTGTTACCGAAAAATATCGGCTCTTTTAACGGATCGTTCTTCTCTTTTCTAAATGTGCTGTAACTCATCGATAGTAACCTCAAAAAATAAACTAGTCAGCTTGTTTGCGATATCTTGTCAGTCGGTTGCTTTTGATTATTTTAAAGAGTAACTGGCTCAACTTAAGTAACTCTACAACCTTCACATAAATCTCGATTGATATTGATTTTGATGTTTTATGTGAGTTTCACATAAAATCTAATACAAGCCAATTCCTTGAAAATAAAGCATTCACTCACTCACTCACAATGTTGTGTGAGTTTTATTGTCACAAATTAAAGCTAATTTGCTTCTCAATAAGCTTTTCGAATATGGCATGCTTTTGCTGGTCGTAGCGTGCAACGTTTACGGGGTTACCGAAAAACATCGGCTCGATCAATGGATTAGTACTTTGCTGATTAAACGTGGTGTATTTCATGATGGCCTAACTAAAAACTTAATGATTAACGCGTATTATTGTTTGTGTTCTTGCTGCGAAACGTTAATGGCAAATGCAGTTAACTCCTTTTATGCATTTGCCATTTAAACAGGGGGCGTGTTCTAAATCTTACACGCACCACCTGCACAATCATCATCTTCCTCTACAACCACTTCTTCTTGACGTGGCATAGGCTCGCTCGCTTTAGCATCGAGAGCAGATGTGTCTGACGCGCCGTCGCGAGTGTTATGATAGTAAAGTGTTTTAACACCCAGTTTATACGTAGTAAGAAGGTCCTTAAGAAGAAGCTTCATTGGTACCTTGTTACCTTCGTAACGGCTTGGATCGTAGTTGGTATTCGCTGAGATAGTTTGGTCGATAAACTTCTGCATGATACCAACAAGTTGTAGGTAACCATCGTTTGAAGGAATATCCCAAAGTAGCTCGTATTGGTCTCTTAGCGTTTCGTACTCAGGTACAACTTGCTTAAGAACACCATCTTTGCTCGACTTAATGCTGATAAAACCACGCGGTGGTTCAATGCCGTTTGTCGCGTTAGAAATCTGAGAAGACGTCTCTGACGGCATTAATGCTGACAGCGTAGAGTTACGCAAACCGTGAGTTTTGATTTCTTCACGAAGTGCATCCCAGTCGTAATGAAGTGGTTCATTACATACGCTATCAAGATCTTTCTTGTAGCTATCAATTGGCATGATGCCTTGAGAATAGGTGGTTTCGTTAAACTTAGGACACGCACCTTTTTCTTTCGCAAGATTGTTCGACGCTTTAAGTAGATAGTACTGCATTGCTTCGAATGTGCGGTGAACTAGACCGTTCGCGCTGTGATCAGAATATTTAACGCCATTTTTAGCAAGGTAGTATGCAAAGTTGATAACACCAACACCCAGCGTACGACGTCCCATCGTTGCGTTATATGCAGCAGGAACTGGGTAGTCCTGGTAGTCAAGCAGGTTATCTAGCGCACGTACTGCAAGGTCAGACAGCTCTTCAAACTCGTCCAGTGACTTAATCGCACCTAAGTTAAACGCTGACAGCGTACAAAGTGCAATTTCACCGTTCTCATCATTAACGTGCTGAAGCGGCTTAGTAGGTAGCGCAATTTCAAGGCACAGGTTGCTCTGACGAACTGGCGCAACTTCTGGGTTGAACGGGCTGTGCGTATTACAGTGGTCAACGTTTTGTAGGTAAATACGACCTGTGCTTGCACGCTCTTGCATGAACAAGCTGAATAGCTCCATCGCTTTAATTTGCTTCTTACGGATGCTGTCGTCGTTTTCGTATTTAACGTATAGCTCTTCAAACTTCTCTTGGTCAGCGAAGAAGGCATCGTAAAGACCCGGAACGTCAGATGGGCTAAATAGTGAGATATAGCCGTCTTTCATCATGCGCTGGTACATTAGTTTGTTGAACTGAACGCCGTAATCTAGGTGACGTACACGGTTTTCTTCAACACCACGGTTGTTCTTAAGCACTAACAGTGATTCAACTTCCATATGCCAGATAGGGTAGAACAGCGTAGCAGCGCCACCACGAACACCACCTTGTGAACAGCTTTTAACGGCTGTTTGGAAGTATTTGTAGAATGGAATACAACCCGTATGGAATGCTTCACCGCCGCGAATAGGGCTACCTAGTGCGCGTATACGGCCTGCATTTACACCGATACCAGCGCGCTGGCTTACGTATTTAACAATGGCACTTGCCGTTGCATTGATTGAGTCTAAGCTATCGCCGGTTTCGATAAGTACACATGAGCTAAACTGGCGAGTTGGCGTACGTACGCCAGCCATAATAGGTGTAGGCAATGACAGCTTGAATGTTGAAGCGGCATCATAGAAGCGGCGGATGTAGTCCATACGCGTCGCTTTATCGTAATTTGCGAAAAGGCATGCCGCCACTAAGATATATAGGAACTGTGCACTCTCGTAGATTTCACCTGTAACACGGTTTTGAACTAGGTATTTACCTTCGAGCTGTTTAACTGCAGCGTAACTGAAGTTCATGTCTCGCCAATGGTCGATATACGAGTCCATTTCAGCAAATTCTTCAGGCGTGTAGTCTTCAAGCAAGTGCTTATCGTATTTGCCCATATCAACCATCTTACCTACATGCTCAAGTAGGGCAGGCGGCTCAAATTGACCATAGGCTTTTTTGCGAAGGTGGAAAATGGCCAAGCGCGCAGCTAGGTATTGATAATCTGGCGCATCGGTAGAAATAAGATCTGCCGCTGATTTGATCAGGGTTTCATGGATCTCGCTAGTATTGATACCGTCATAAAACTGAATTTGTGCCTTGATTTCAACTTGTGAAACTGAAACGTTTTTAAGTCCTTTGGCTGCCCATGTCACGACTTTGTGGATTTTCTCTAAGTCGATGGGCTCTTTTTCACCGTTGCGTTTGGTGACTAATAAGTTGTTGTTCATGTTACTGGCCGTTTGTCTGTTAGCGCTTGATGCGTGGGCTATGTAATGCCCATTTTCATTTTTAATTTATTGAGTGTGAGTGACATTATCACCATTGGCTCACGCCAGATAACAACACACACGAAAGCGGCCTAAACCAATACTGAAAGTACAAAGTAGAGACTGCTCATTTAATTTTTTCACTGCATTTATATTTTTCAGCGAGGTTGATGTCACACACTGCATATGGCATTGCCATAATCTCGTTAGCGATCTGTGCGATCCCAGAAAATCTGCATTGGGATCACGTGCTGAATTAAACACAAGATAGTGAGGTTTTAGTCTTAATGCAACCCAATATCTGGTGGTATTTCAAGCACTCAATCTGGCATGAAATTTATGTTAGTAACAACTAACTTTTTAGCGTTCTACAAGCGTAAAATATCTGGATTGCAAGCATTTTTAATTAATTCTTCGACATAAAAATTAATTTATTCTTAGAAAATAGTTTTTATATAAACACGATATATGGTGTTTAAAATATCGCCGCAACCCAATATATAGTGTTAAATTAATTTTGCGCTACTGTATATAGTAAGTAGTTAACGTCGACATTATTCGCAGAGAGATAAAAGCCTTGAGAAATTGGGTCCATGTGCAGACCTGTCATATCTCGAGGCAGCAAACCAGCATGATCGGTCATCGCCATAAGTTCAGATGGTTTGATGAACTTACTGTGATCGTGGGTGCCTTTTGGAACCAGTTTAAGGATATATTCCGCTCCCACGATCCCCATCAGATACGACTTTAGGTTTCGGTTAAGCGTAGAAAAGAAAACATGGCCACCAGGCTTAACCAACTTAGCACAGGCCAATACAACAGAAGCAGGGTCGGGTACATGCTCTAACATTTCCATACAGGTTACCACGTCGAACTGTCCCGCATTTGCTTCTGCGAATGCTTCGGCAGTTGAACATACGTAGTCAACTTTTACACCTGATTCTAAACCGTGCAGCTTCGCTACTTCTAACGACGCTTCAGCCATATCCAAACCGGTTACCGTCGCGCCTGCACGCGCCATAGACTCTGCTAAAATACCGCCACCACAGCCAATATCGACGACCTTTTTGTCAAACAGGCCTTCACTGTGTTGATTAATGAAGTCTAAGCGAAGTGGGTTAATAAGGTGCAATGGCTTAAATTCGCCTTCTGGATCCCACCAGCGTGAAGCGAGTTCAGAGAACTTATTGATTTCTTGTTGATCGACGTTCGTCATGAGTAAAACAATCCTTAATCTATCTCTTTTTAAGATATCGTAAATCGAGGTTGTGTTTCACTGTTTTTAAACAGAAATAGACAAATTATAAAAAGGGTCGAACGAAAAATAATCGCTTGCCTTTTAGTTGATTAATAAGCGTAATTAAGCGCTACATAATTCTGTCATCAAGTGGTACACTCGAAGCACGATTATGACCCACATAATAATAACAGTGCGCTCCCACGCCTTGTTTTCACAATGATGTGAAGTGAAGTGCTGGATAACGCAGAACAAACCAAGATAAAGGGATTAAGCAGTTTATGTCTGATAACGCTAAAGAAATCCTCCCCGTTAATATTGAGGAAGAGTTAAAGAACTCTTACCTTGATTACGCGATGAGCGTTATTGTCGGGCGAGCCTTGCCTGACGTAAGAGATGGCTTGAAGCCAGTGCACCGTCGTGTGCTGTTCGCAATGAACGAATTGAAAAACGACTTTAACAAGCCATACAAAAAATCTGCCCGTGTGGTAGGTGACGTAATTGGTAAATATCACCCTCACGGTGACTCTGCAGTTTACGACACTATTGTTCGTATGGCCCAACCGTTCTCACTTCGCTATATGCTAGTAGACGGTCAAGGTAACTTCGGATCGGTAGACGGCGACTCTGCTGCTGCGATGCGTTATACCGAAGTTCGCATGGCTAAAATTGCGCACGAGTTACTTGCCGATTTAGATAAAGAGACCGTAGATTTCGTACCTAACTACGATGGTACAGAGCATATTCCTGAAGTATTACCAACGAAGGTGCCTAACCTTCTTGTTAACGGTTCATCGGGTATCGCGGTTGGTATGGCGACGAATATTCCGCCACATAACCTCACCGAAGTGATCAACGGCTGCGTAGCGTTAATTCAAGATCCGTCTATTACCATCGACGACTTGATGACACACATTCCAGGTCCAGATTTCCCAACGGCGGCGATGATCAGTGGGCGCAAGGGAATTGAAGATGCGTATCGCACAGGTCGCGGTAAAATTTATCTTCGTGCTAAGGCGGAAATTGAGACTGACAGCAACGGTAAAGAAACCATTGTTGTTAACGAGATCCCTTACCAGGTTAACAAGGCGCGTCTTATTGAAAAGATTGCTGAACTGGTAAAAGAAAAGCGCATCGAAGGCGTTTCTGCACTGCGAGACGAGTCTGATAAAGACGGTATGCGCATTGTTATCGAAGTTAAACGCAACGAATCTGCCGAAGTCCTACTTAATCATTTATACGCGAACACCCAGCTTCAAACGGTATTCGGTATTAACATGGTTGCGCTTGATAACGGTCAGCCTAAGGTATTCAACCTTAAAGAAACGCTAGAATGCTTTATTCTTCACCGCCGTGAAGTAGTAACACGTCGTACGGTTTTTGAATTACGTAAAGCCCGTGACCGCGCTCACATTCTTGAAGGTTTGGCGATAGCGCTTGCGAACATCGACCCGATTATCGAGTTGATTAAAGCGTCACAAAGCCCAGCAGACGCCAAGAAATCGCTTGTAGCACAAGGTTGGGACTTAGGTGATGTAGCGCAAATGCTTGAGCGCGCAGGCGATGACGCTGCACGCCCTGATTGGCTAATGCCAGAATTTGGTATTCGCGACGGCAAGTACTACCTGACAGAACAGCAAGCGCAAGCTATTCTTGACCTTCGCTTACACAAGCTAACAGGTCTTGAACACGAGAAAATTCTAGAAGAGTATAAGCAACTTCTAGAGATCATCGCAGAACTTCTTCACATCCTAAACAGCCCAGAGCGTTTGATGGAAGTGATTCAAGAAGAACTTGAAAAAGTACGTGATGAATTTGGTGATGAGCGTCGTACTGAAATTACGGCAGCAAGTCACGATATTGATATTGAAGATCTTATAGAGCAAGAAGATGTTGTAGTAACGCTTTCTCGCGAAGGTTATGTGAAATATCAAAAACTTACAGACTACGAAGCACAGCGTCGTGGTGGCCGTGGTAAATCAGCAACCAAGATGAAAGATGAAGATTTCATCGAAAGATTATTGGTAGCTAATACCCACGATCACATACTTTGCTTCTCAACCCGTGGTCGCTTGTACTGGTTGAAAGTATATCAGTTGCCGTTTGCTAGCCGTAACGCGCGCGGACGCCCAATTGTTAATATCCTACCGCTTGAAGAAAACGAACGTATTACTGCTATTCTTCCTATTAAAGAGTTTGAAGAAGGCAAGTTTGTACTGATGGCGACGGCAAACGGTACGGTTAAAAAGACTGACCTGAGCCTATATTCTCGCCCACGTTCAAGCGGTATTATCGCCGTTAACCTGAACGAAGGTGATGAGCTGATTGGTGTTGATATCACTCACGGTGATGACGACATAATGTTGTTCTCTAATGCAGGTAAAGTGGTTCGCTTCAACGAGAAGCTTCGCGACAGCGAAACCGGTGAAGTTAAGCGTGACCCAGAGACGGGTGAAGAGCTTCTGGCACTTCGTCCTATGGGAAGAACAGCCACAGGTGTTCGCGGTATTCGTCTGCAAGATGGTCAAAAAGTGGTATCACTTATTGTTCCTAAAGGCGACGGCCCAATCCTGACAGCAACAGAGAATGGTTTCGGTAAGCGTACTCCGCTTGAAGATTACCCTGCGAAGAGCCGTGCGACACAAGGTGTTGTATCAATTAAGGTGTCTGAGCGTAACGGTAAAGTGGTTGGCGCGGTTCAAGTAGACGAAACCAATGAAATTATGCTTATTAGTGACCAAGGCACACTGGTTCGCACCCGTGTAGGCGAAGTGTCAGTAGTAGGCCGTAACACACAAGGCGTTCGCTTAATACGTACAGTAGAAGGTGAGCACGTTGTAGGGTTACAACGCATTGAAGAAGTGGAAGAGTTACAAGAATTCGACGAAGACGGTAACCTAATCATTTCAGACGATGCGCCAGAACAAGCAGAAACTGCTGTTCAAGAGCAAGAGAACACCGCAGAAGACGGTGACGGCTCAACGACAGAAGAGTAGGGATAGGGCGCAGGTATTCATACTTGCGCATTATCAGTGTTCTTTCAAACAAGCGGCTTAAGCCGCTTGTTTACCTAATAGACCCGCAAAACGTTCAAAACAAAGCGAGTTAAACGGTAATTATCTACAGGTGTTGAAAAACGCGATGAAAGAGGTTTTTAATTTTAGTGCTGGCCCGGCCATGCTTCCAAAAGAAGTTATGGAAAAAGCACAATCAGAATTTACAAATTGGCGCGATTTAGGCTGCTCTGTAATGGAAGTAAGCCATCGTGGTAAAGACTTCATTGAAATAGCGGCAAAAGCTGAGCAAGATTTGCGAGATTTATTGTCCATTCCTTCCAACTATCATGTGCTGTTCACGCACGGTGGTGGGCGTGGGCAATTTGCCGCTGTACCGCTCAACTTATCAAACGCTAACGATACCAGTCTTCACTTAGTCAGCGGTTCTTGGTCTAAAGGTGCCGTTGACGAAGCAAACAAATACAACCACGCCAAAGTGGTGGGTGAAGTGTCTGAAAAAGACGGCTGTCACTACGTTGCGCAGCCTCAGTTGAGCGATATTGATCAATCTGCCGCGTATTACCATTTCTGTCCAAATGAAACCGTTGACGGAATCGCTTTCGATTGGCTACCAGAGTCGGGCAAGGTTCCGCTGGTTTCTGATATGTCTTCGACTATATTGTCTCAGCCGTTAGATGTAGCAAAACATGGCGTTATATACGCTGGCGCACAAAAGAATATCGGCCCAAGCGGCTTATCAGTTGTTATTATTCGCGAAGACCTGGTTGGCAAAGCACGTAAAGAAACGCCCTCTATCTTCGATTATGCACTAGCGGCAAAGTCTGACTCTATGTACAACACACCACCAACGTTCTCATGGTACTTAGCGGGGCTTGTATTTGAATGGCTTAAAGATATGGGCGGCGTCGACGCTATGGCTAAACGCAATGCTGAAAAGGCGGCTTTATTGTATTCAGCTATCGATAGCTCTGACTTCTATTCAAGTAAAGTTCACCCTGACAACCGTTCAAAAATGAACGTGCCGTTTCATTTAGCCAATGCTGAACTCGACGGGTTGTTCCTTAGACAGTCACAAGAAGCAGGGTTACTTGCTCTTAAAGGGCATCGTTCAGTAGGGGGCATGCGTGCCAGTATTTATAATGCAATGCCAGTAGAGGGCATTGTTGCGCTAGTTGAATTTATGCGCGAATTTGAAAGAGTGAATGGATAAAATGGAGCAGTTAACATTAGACCCGATTGCAAAAGTATCGGGAGAGGTCAATGTACCTGGCTCAAAAAGTCTATCTAACCGCGCACTACTGCTTGCCGCGTTAGCTGAAGGTGAAACTGAATTAACCAACTTGCTAGATAGCGAAGATATTGAGCATATGCTTAATGCACTCACCAAGTTAGGCATTAACTACCGCTTGAGCGAAGACAAAACCCAATGCGTTGTACAAGGTAACGGAGGCGCATTCAACGTAGCTGAGCCTCTTAAGCTTTTCTTAGGTAATGCCGGTACCGCAATGCGGCCTTTATGCGCGGCACTTGCTGCTAGTAATGTCGACACCGTACTCACCGGTGAACCACGCATGGAAGAGCGTCCAATTGGTGATTTAGTGGATGCGCTGCGCGAAGCTGATGCTGAAGTAACCTATCTCAAAAACGAAGGTTTCCCGCCGCTTCAAATTAAAGGTAAAACTTTAAACGGCGGTGAAATGTCGGTGGACGGCAGTGTATCTAGCCAGTTTTTAACAGCCCTTTTAATGGCTGCGCCGTTATTTTCAGGTGATGTGACTATTCGTATAAAAGGTGAGTTGGTTTCTAAGCCTTATATTGATATCACGTTAGATACCATGGCGAAGTTTGGCGTTACTGTTGAAAATGATAACTACCAAACGTTCACGGTTTCTGGTGACGCTAAGTATATTGCACCGGGTAAATTTATGGTTGAAGGTGATGCATCGTCAGCATCTTACTTCCTTGCAGCCGGTGCCATTAAAGGTGGAACGGTACGCGTAACCGGAATTGGCCAGAACAGCATTCAAGGTGACATTCGTTTTGCTGATGTACTTGAGGCCATGGGTGCAACGGTGGTTTGGCACGATGAGTATATTGAAGTAACCGGTGCGCCGCTTAAAGGCGTGAACATGGATATGAACCATATTCCAGATGCGGCTATGACCATTGCGACTACGGCATTGTTTGCTGAAGGTCCAACTACCATGACTAATATTTATAACTGGCGTGTTAAGGAAACAGACCGTCTTGCGGCTATGGCCACCGAGCTTCAAAAGTTGGGTGCGAAAGTGGAAGAAGGGCATGATTATATCAAAGTGTGGCCAACTGATTCGCTAAAACTCGCTGAGATAGACACGTATAACGACCATCGCATTGCCATGTGCTTCTCGCTTGTTGCGTTAAGCGATACGCCGGTAACAATAAACGACCCGGGCTGCACGCGCAAAACGTTCCCAGACTACTTTACCCGCTTTAAAACACTGTATAGCGCGTAAAGGCTTAAAAAATATTCCTCATAAATAATGGTAGGCAATGCCGGTAATCGCCTTACTTGCCCCATTGATCTGAATCAGGTTAAACCTGATGTTCAATGCCGCCAATTAGAGGCGGCATTGCTTATCTCTCACTAAAGCGTATAATTGCGCGCGATTTTTAGTAATTTAAACGATGGAGCAGGTATGCATTCCACACCCGTAGTCACGGTTGACGGTCCTAGTGGTGCTGGTAAAGGTACGTTAAGTAGCTTGCTGGCAAAGAAATTAGGGTGGCACTTTCTAGATAGCGGCGCAATTTACCGCGTATTAGCAGTTGCTGCACTTCACCACGACCTTCCGTGTGATGATGAAGAATGTGTTGTTCCTCTAGCAACCGGTCTCGATGTTAGTTTCGAGACGAATGGCGATACCACTCGCATAATCTTAGAAGGCGAAGACGTTACTGACGATATTCGCACCGAAGAAGTTGGCGCCGTGGCGTCAAAAGTTGCGGCATTACCCCGGGTTCGCGAAGCACTACTTCGCAGACAGCG
>Ga0066382_10000266_pt1 | contig 17775 bp, 13 predicted proteins | sample Knorr_S23_td_NAD_FD_71218 | JGI IMG/M metagenome (GOLD analysis project Ga0066382, IMG submission 71218) | Marine microbial communities from Southern Atlantic Ocean transect - Knorr_S23_td_NADW_ad_2500m_LV_B | ecosystem: Environmental > Aquatic > Marine > Oceanic | place: Southern Atlantic... | reverse complement strand
CTCCTGAAGCTTCACCTAAAGTTAAAACCGCAAGTTTTCTATCTTTCAACTCAATAATCGGAAGAATATTATCCTCGCTTTTGATTAGGGTTAAAGCCGCCTCTTCTAATCTTCTTTTTAAGTAAAGGCTTTGTTCGTCCTGTGTATTTTCACGAACGCTCATATCATTTACTAGAGCATTTCGATGAATACCCACCCATTCCTTCGCCTTCAATATTTTATGACAAGAAGCATTAATGCGAGCTTCAGTTAATAAGCTATCTGAAATGGCTATTTTGATTGCATGAACAGCCGCAGGGACATCCTCAGGAAAGAGTAACACATCGTTTCCAGCTTGCAATGCCGACACTTCTAATGCTCCGCTTTCGTAATAAGCACTTACACCCTTCATGTTTAGGGCATCAGTAAATATCAAACCTTTAAAGTTTAAATCTTGCTGCAATAAAGTGTCAACGATATAAGGCGATAAGGAGGAAGCTCTATTTGTTGTAGAATCCAAAGCAGGAATATCTAAATGAGCAACCATAACACTAGCAACACCAGCGTCAATCAGCGATTTAAAAGGAATGATGTCTACAGAGTCAATTCTTGCTTTGTCGTGATGTATTACTGGAAGTGTTTTATGAGAGTCAGTGCCAGTATCGCCATGTCCTGGAAAGTGTTTTGCACAAGCTAAAACACCACCATGTTGCATCCCCAACATCAAAGCCTTTCCTTTTTGAGCTACATTTTCGGGAAGTTCTCCGTAAGATCGAGCGTTGATTATAGGATTTAATGGATTGGAATTTACATCAACTACAGGAGCAAAATTGAAATGAATACCCAAAGCTTTCGATTCTTTAGCTAAAGCCTTTCCCAAATCAAATAAGAGCGTATCATTCTGAATAGCTCCAAGTGTCATATTCCAAGGGAAAGGCAACATACTATCAATACGCATGGCCATGCCCCACTCCCCATCAATACCATTCATCAAAGGGGTTTTCGATATTGACTGAAATCTGTTTACTAAAGTTACATGCTCCGAAGGGGTCGACTGAAAATAAATCAATCCACCTAAATGGTAGTTTTCAATTAAACTATCAATCAATTGATAATTACTCTCATCGGTATCTCTACCGTTGGCAGCCACCATAAACAACTGACCGATTTTCTCCTCTAAAGTCATGACTTGCATCAGCGAATCTGCCCAAGGAGTTTGGATTGATAGGTAAGGTGGGTTTACTGGCGGTTCGGGAACATTTCTACTTGTTTTACCCCATACACCCCACAATAAAACAGAAAAAAATATAGCGATGATTGACCTTGATAACATGTACTCAGAATTTGTTTTAAATGTACTAAGAAAAGTGATTACCCACTGACAAAACGGAGACTGATGCCAGTATATTTTTCAACAATTTCACGACTTATCCACAAGGCTATTTTGATTGGAAAGAATTTGTATTTTCGAGCTTCTACAAGAGGATAAAAAATGAAAGTTTGTATAGCGGAAAAACCAAGTGTAGCGAGAGAAATAGCCCAAGTTATTGGGGCTACAGAAAAGAAAAAAGGATACTTTGAAGGCAATGGCTATCAGGTAACTTGGACTTTTGGGCACTTTTGCACACTGAAGGAACCTCACGAGTACAATCCTGCTTGGCGAGCTTGGAACTTAAGATACCTACCTATACTACCTCCTGCCTACGAAATTAAATTAATCGACAACCGAGGTATTGAAGGTCAATTTAACATCATCAAAACATTAATCCAGAATGCCTCTAGCGTAATTAACTGTGGTGATGCTGGACAAGAAGGAGAGTTAATCCAAAGGTGGGTCTTAGAGCATGCACAAAACACGAAGCCTGTAAAGCGCTTGTGGATTTCATCGCTTACCAACGAAGCCATAAAAGAGGGTTTTGCAAAGCTTAGGGACGCTTCTGAATTTGATAGTCTTTTTGAAGCAGGGAAATCAAGATCAATTGGCGATTGGCTGCTAGGCTTCAATGCAACACGCTTATACACTTTGCGTTATGGAAGTGGAAAACAAGTTCTATCGGTAGGTAGGGTGCAAACTCCTACCCTAGCCATGATTGTAAATCGTCAGAAGGAAATTGAAAACTTCAAGTCGACTACGTATTGGGTTCTTAGAACTACATACAAAGACACTGTTTTTAATGCTGAAGAAGGTAAGTTTGAAGATAATGAAAAGGCTGCTTCTCAACTAAAATCAATTAGTGAGGCAGAATTTGAAATTGTCTCTAATGAGACTAAAGAGGGAAAAGAAAGTCCTTTGCGGCTCTTTGACCTTACCTCCTTACAAGTATCCTGCAACAACCGATTTGACCTTTCTGCTGATGAAACACTGAAAACTATTCAGAGTTTATACGAGAAAAAACTATGCTCCTACCCACGTGTAGACACCACCTTTTTACCTAGCGATGTATACCCTAAAATTGAAGGCATCCTAAAAGGGTTGAAGGTTTATGACTCAATCATTAGCCCACTCATAGGCAAGCCTATCCGAAAATCTAAAAAGGTTTTCAACGATAAAAAAATTACCGATCACCATGCTATTATCCCTACGGGGCAAAACCCTAGTTCAGGATTAAGCTATCACGAAAAGCAGGTCTTCGACATAATCACTAAACGATTTATTGCAGCCTTTTACCCAGACTGTACCGTTTCTAACACCACCGTTAAGGGGCTCGCTAATAATATTCCATTCCGAACAAGTGGAAAACAAATTATTGACCAAGGGTGGAGAGTTGTATTTGGAAAAGATTCTAGTGCTGATTCAAACGAGGAAATTATGCCCGATTTCCAAAAAGGAGAAAGAGGTGCTCACAAACCTGAGTTAGAGACTAAGATGACCAAAGCTCCTTCGTGGTATACCGAAGGTTCTTTATTGAGGGCAATGGAGACAGCAGGGCGACAAGTGGATGATGATGAGATGCGCGATTTAATGAAGGAAAATGGTATTGGTAGACCTTCCACAAGAGCGGCAATTATTGAGACTCTATACAGACGTAAATACATTGTTAAGCAGAAGAAAAAGATTGTTGCCAGTCCTACGGGTGTCCAACTGATTGATACCATTAAAAACGAATTATTAAAATCGCCAAAACTCACGGGAGCTTGGGAGAAAAAACTTCGCGACATCGAACAAGGTGATTACAGTGCCAATATCTTCCAAAAAGAAATGGAAGAGATGGTTAGCAATGTGGTACAAGAAGTAAAAAACCGTCAAGCTGTTAAACGTTTTAACAATCTTGAGCTCAGGGCTCAAAAGCTTCCTTCATGTCCCAAGTGTAGTGATGGGGAAATCGTAAAAGGGAAAACAGCTTATGGCTGTAATCAATATAAAAATGGATGTCACTTCCTTATTCCTTTTACTTACGAGGGGAAAAAACTGAGCGAAAAACAAGTCTTCCAAGTCATAGAAAAGAAAAAGACGAGTTGGATAAAAGGATTTGAAATTGATGGTATCAAAACTGAAGCTCGGCTTTTATTGAAGCAAGACTTCAGTATCGCTATAGAAGTAAAAGAAAAAGAGGAGCTCCTATGCCCTCGTTGTAAAAAAGGGCAATTTATTAAAGGTAATAAGGCCTTTGGATGTGAAAACTATCAGATAGGCTGTAAAACTTTGATTCCATTTGACATATACGGAAAAAGGCTAAGCGAAAAACAGATCGAAAGCCTCATCCACAAAGGTGAAAGCCCTTTAATTAAAGGCTTCTCAATTAATGGCGAAAAGAAAAATGGGCGACTTGAGTTTGATTCTGATTTTCAAGTCCTCTTTAAAGAAGTTTAAAAGTACTTTTTTTCTTCTGTGAATGGAGATGGGCGATCCTTTTTTCTAATTTTAAAACTCATCCCCATCTTGAAAAATAAGGATTCTGCTCGCTGTAGATTCCAAGCAAAAATATTATCGAGCATTATGTATAATTGGAATTTCTTTGGAGACCACACAAAGCCCAAACCCAAATTATCAAATGAAGAATTGATAATTTGGTAGTTGGCCGTTGCTCTGAATGAATTGGTTAATTGATGCTGATACCCAAGACTCAAAGCCCCATACCTTTTTCTAAATAGTTTAGAATGTTGGTAGAGTAATGACACGGTTTGCTTTTCACTGATAGTGTACTCCCCCCCTAGATAAATATTTGTGGGTAATGGGGTGCTGTAAGATCCTGACAAGGTGTCTATATCGAAAATACTTTTCAAGGAGTCAGCCAGCTCATCAATCTGATTTTGAAAATCGTTCTCCCCCTCATCATAATGTAATCCCGAAAAAGTGTAAGCTACATTTCCATTTGTTTGGTAGTGCTTGCTATTGATTTCCGACCAGCTAATAGACCCTAAATCGGTTACCGAAGCCGAGAATCTTAGCTTATCATCATATTGATACTCCACACCCATATCAATTGAGAAACCTCTATTCCCCATGATGTCGAGCTCCATAAAGTCGAAGTCGTTAGAGCCATCAGTCAATAATCTAAGACCTGAGGATTGAATTAGTATATCAGCATTCACATCCGTTACATAGGTTGGTGTAGAATTTGAATCGGTGTAAAAACTAGTATTAAAACGCTCGGTATGCAAATTTAAAATTCCATTTAAATAATTAAATCGCATACCCGCTTTCCAATGCTTATTGATTTGATGAGAAAGGCCAAAATACAAACTATTATAGCTCATAAAATCAAATCCTTCAGTGTTGAAATTTAATTTCTTATTGAGATAATTCCCATTGCCCTCTAGGAGAAAACCTAGAAAATCTTTACCGAAGCTCAATCCTCCATAGGTAACGAGTATATCACCCATATAGAGAAATGTTTTTTTGTCGACGCCTACTGTAGTTCCCACATAAAAGACTTGCTCCCTCATAGACACATACAAACTATTCTCATTGTGACTATTATCTATAATCTGGGGAATACTTATCAATAAGGAATCATCTCCTCGCGTTCTAAACACATCATTCAAACTATAAGGAACTTGTCCAGAAAGGTTGAGATTTGACAAAAATGGCAGGCCAATAATTGTAGTATTACCTGGCATTGAAGCAGGGTTTATCCTCGAATCGAGTATAAACGAATTCGACATATACCCCGAATTCGTTTGGGCAAAAAGAACCGAACTATATAGAATAAATAGTAATGTTATAATCTTCCTCATTTATTCTCCTATTTTTAATTCTATCAATAAACCAACACCCAATAAAAACTCATAATCCGTATAAAGCTTTACCGCCGTATTTTCATAATCATATGAGCTCATATCTACACGTATTATCGCTTGATTGGCATCGTAAAGAGCCTCAAGATTACCCTCAGTAAGCTCAAAATTGTAATTGTTAACTAAAGGCTGATTCACTTGCCCATCTGCATTAACCGAGGCGGCCTCAAACACATCCAAATCCAATGAATCCAATACTGTAGAGCTCAGAGAATCCATCAATAATATAAGTACTTTTAAATCCATGGGGAATCCATTTTCAATATGCAGTGCCAATTTTACTGACTCAATTTCATCAGGCCATTCACTTTCTCCATCTAAGCCTACTACGACGGTATCGGTCATCACTGCATTTTCAAAACGAATCTCCAAAGGTAAATCCATCTCGAAATCTATATTAATTTTCGAGCCTGCAACTATAAAGTTAGGCTCGGCAGTCTCTCCCTGAGGGTTTAAAACTACCTGCCCTCCATATGTAACATAATCGGGGTTGAGAGAGACGAACTCTACTATTGAAGAGTTCGAGTTGTCATAGTCGATGTCAGCCGAAATTGTCTGTCCTTGCTGAGAATTACTTGGATAAGGGATTAGCTGATATGCTGCATTTAAATCTTGACTATCGCCATTTGCATAAGCAGTAATATCCATTTGTAATTCTATAGGGATACCAATACTATTATCGGTATGTAATATTAAATGTGGATTCTCCAACACCAAACCACTACTAATTTCTTGCAAGAACTTTGCATTCATCTCAATTTCAGCCTCCTCAATTATTTCTGTACGCTGACCAAAATAACCTTCTACAGAAGCATATTCTGGATTGATAATATCAATTGTTAATTGAATAAAATCGTTGGCAGAAAAATCAATCATTTCTCCCGAAGTCAAGAGGCTCGCTATATAATCAATTTGAATCTGTGTTTCGCCATCAACAAGATGAAGCTCCATACCATTGAGTGGAACAGTAGTAAACACGGTTCCCGCTTGAGAAGTATTGGTCACAAATATTGTTTGTGAAAAGGGCTGACCATTATCCAGCAATTGATTGCTATTTAATACTAATTCTAGATTTGGACTAATGGTAGAATTATGAGCGAACTGAATATAGCCCTCTGAGAAAACTATCTTTGATATTACGGCCTCATCAACATCAATCGCTAAATCTAGGTCTATCGTTTCATCGGCCACTTCCTGATCTTCGAAACTGGCAACACCCTGAATTGCAACCAATCCAGTAGAAACAATATGGAGGTCTAAGGCATCGGATAAATTAATAGGAACCCAAGTACTCTCATTAAAAGGGTCAAGACCACTTCCATCGGTAGCAAAGGATGCAATTTCGAAATCTAAAACATCATAAAGGCTCAAATTATCCAATATTATCGTCGAACTAAGTTGCTCTCCAACCGCCAAATATGCGTAAGTAAAAGCACCTATAATCGATTGATTCATGTGATTTTTTAGCTCTACCACCAAGTCGGTTAAAGCAACACTAAAATTGTTCGTAATTTCTAAGCTTATGCTTCCTGACTCCAATACCATCAATTGGTAAGTCTCGTTAGCTGGGCTGCTATACAAACCACCAAAAGTAGGTGGGATAGGTGGGAAATAAGCTTGAGGCAGATTAGCGCCAGCAATAATTTGCCCTTCAATTAAAGGATTTACCTGACTAATCAACTGCGAGAGGCTAATATTAATAGAAGTCTCAAAATCTTCTAATTCTATTTTCCCCAATTCAAAACTCTCCGAAACAGGCTCCTGATTTTCAAAGACCAACATCGTGTCGGTATCAATGCTAGCGATACTATCGCGTCGATATAATACTCTTAAAAAGCCATCCTCATCAGATATAAGGTGCTCATCCTCTGGTAAAATATCAATAAGACTTGTGGAAGACTCAATTAAAGGGATAGCAAGGCTAAAACTACCCTCAACACCAGCAATCTTATCCAAATTGTCTTTCAAACAAGATGAGAGTAGTACTATCGAAAACAATAGCCAGACTTTGAATATATTTCTCATAAATCTTTGATTAGTATTATTACTCTAAACTAATGAATATTTAAGAAAGAAAATACTGAGTATCAGTAGTGGTCGTTGAAAATAAAAATTGTCGTAGAGTCATACATCCCTTGAAATACTATACTCGAAAACTGTGAACTCCTGCCCGAATGAATTCGTTCAGGCGTGGCTAGCTGCTACAGACTCAAACGAACTAAATAATGAAAGTGATCATCTTCGTAGATGAGCTCCAATTTCCATCCTGCAGCAAGTGCTTTTTCTCTCATTGTTTCAAAATCGATGAAGAGCCAAGGAAAAGGTTCGCACTTGAGATCTTTATAACTGAGCTTATATTCCATCTCTCCATAGTATTCTTTAGCTAAATCTACCCAAAAACCTCCCTCCTCATCTTCGAACATATATCTCAAATCTGAAGAATCTAACAGTATCTGTCCACCCAGATTAATCATTGTTTTTAAATGCTGTAGGAAAGGTTCAAGTCCTCCAAGGGTTTTCACCAAACCAATACCGTTCATCAAAAATAATATGGTATCAAAGGTCTCTCCCTTCCAGTTCCAGGCATCTCCACAACAAACCTTCTTTATTCCCCTATCTTTCATCACCTCACAAGATAGCGCCGAAATATCCATGGCGGTAACATTAAAACCATTTTCTTGTAAAAATAGACTATGTGATCCTGCTCCAGCACCCACATCCAACACCTTTCCTTTTACTAGATATAGGGCCTTCTTCTCCAAAAGTGGCATCTCATCGTAAGAACGAAAAAGATAAGGTACAGGCAATTCTTCATCAACAGTAATATTAGTATCAACAAGAACAGGGCTCTTATCACCCTTGTGAAAAAAATTATAGATTGCCTGCCCCATAGGGTCCTGCTCTTTTGGAATCATAGTATTGAATTAGACTACAAAAATAGGGAATAGGAAATAGGAAATCATAAAAACGGAAGACGTAAATCATAAATAGGTATTAGGATAGATAAAACATTGACGAAGACGGAAATGGCAATCAACTATTAGGTTTTAGGATTTAGATGAAATTGAAATTGCAAACTGGGAATTGCAAACTGAAAACTTTTCACTGATTAATATTCACCTATCACCGATGAAAATAAATACCTATTTTTGCCAAAACTATAATTTTGAAAGAAGAAATAGACGTACTTAAGAAAAAGGCTTTCAAAGAGAAAAAAGCCAATAAACGCCTTTTTGATAGGTTCAAGAAAATGAAGGGCTCTGAGTTGGATGAAAAGTTTCACAAAGCCCACGAGGAAGTTTTTGAAAATGTCGACTGTCTGGAATGCGCAAACTGCTGCAAGACCTCCAGCCCTATCTTCATTCAAAAAGATGTGGACCGGATAGCAAAATACCTCAACATGAAATCGGGTGTTTTTCAGGAGAAATATTTAATGCGAGATGATGACTTTGATATCGTACTTAAAGAAAGTCCTTGTGCCTTTTTAGACGATGATAATACTTGCTCTATTTACGATGTAAGACCCCGTGCTTGCTCAGAATACCCACACACCAATCGCAAAAAGATGAGCCATATACTACCGCTCACCATGAAAAATGTGGAAATCTGCCCAGCGGTAAATCGTATGGTTGACAAGCTGAAGATTATTGAGGGCTATTAGTCAGTAGTCACAACTAAAACCTTGACAAAACGACTACAAAAACGGCGATCAGCTGTCAGTATTCAGCGGTTAGATAGACGGACGTAAATAAAAAATGTCAGGCAGTCATGCTTCCTTAAAAGACTATACTGAGAACTATTCGTTTGGCAAATAGATTAGCGTATGTGCATTAAGCATCTTCATCTGATAGCCTCTTCCTGGCTCTAAGTCTCCAACACCATTGTAATTCCACGATGGCAGATAAGCATTGCCTTCAAAATCTTTGAGTAAAATCACATCAGCTACTATATCGCTCAATATAGCCTCACAGTCGGAGGATGCTGTACGCAAATAGCCTATCATATTCCAACCCTGGGCCAATGTAATAGGGTTGTCTTCAGGAACTTGATAAGCACCCTCAATTAGCAAGGAATTTTCTGATTCCATCTTAAGCTGATAACCTTGACCTATTAACATATCGCCGACTCCATTATAATTCCAAGCGGTTAAATAAGCCATACCAGCATTATTCTTAACGAGCATTAAATCTTCAACGACAGGCTCAAAAATGGATGTCAGATCCATATTTTCGGACAATACATAGGTGGAGATCATACTCCAACCTTCGGGTAAATAAATTTCTTGCTCATTAATTAATGGCGGTACAATTAAATTAATTAAACCAGAAATGCCATTAATAACATAAGACTCCTGATTAGGGAAAGCAGAATTGTAGGTAGCTAGCATTTGATGAACTAGATCTTCGGAACTATCCCACACCAACCACACAAATGCTTCACCAAGGTCAAAACCATCCTTCTCATCAGTGGTAGCATCATCTCCTTGGGCTGCAATAGAATTAGTTTGTACATTCCAAATAATAGATCCGGCACATTGTAACTGACCGAAATCGTCTTCAAAAAACACTCCAATTAGATCATTGGGCTCAAATTGAAACTCTAAAAGTTCTACTTGAATATTCTCAGGTACTAAAATCATGTGATTAGAACCAGTTATAAAGAAGTTAAACTGATCAGGGATTAAGGTGTATTCACAAGACATATTATCCATATTTGCCATTGGATCGTAATTATCTGCTTCGGGGTCGGTACATCCTAAATACACACAAGTACCATCGTCAATCATTGCAGTAGAATTATAATTTGCCGCATTTGCATCCGTACAGCCCTCTATCGGTATAACTTCAAAAGAAAAGCTATTTTCTGAGCCAAAATCTCCAGACACAGTATAAACCACTACACCGTTAGCATCAGTAATACTAACTGTTCCATCTGCTCCACCCCACTGGGCACCACCTAAACCATCGCCATAAGAATCGGTAATTTGATAAGTGTAACATCCAGGGGCTAATTCATAAGTATAAGTATATGTCTGATACTGCACAGAATACGTTTCAGTAGCAATAACATCTCCTGAACTATTAGTGAGCAGCCATTGGGTTTCTGTAGGGTAATTATCTGTTAATAAGCTAATTTCTATAGGAGCCTGAATGGATGTCGTTTGGGCAATATCAATAGTAAGGCTATTATCATTTGAATTCACATCGCCTTCACAAGACAATAGGAATGTTAGTTCTCCTGGGAATTGCTCAGAGGAAATAGATGGTAAATTAATCTCAATTGTAGAACCCGAAGCCAAAATGCCAGTCCAATCATAATTTGAAACAGAAACTCCACCAACAAAAGTCGTGATGGAGAACTCTGTCACCAATTCGGTTCCCATATTTTGAACTGTAAGCCTAGGTGATAAATCTTGACTACCACAAACTACAGTAGTGCCATCGTAGGACTGAATAAGAAGGTTGAGACCATTTTCTATACTTGGACAGCTAGAACTCTGCGCATATAGACTTGCTGCTGGAGATTGGGACATCTCTGTAAGGATTCTATCTGGGCAAATCATAAATATAGTAGGGTAATAGCTAAGCTGATAAGCATTCGCGATAGATGCATTGTCAATAATAGGATAGTCAACACCAGAAGTCCAATTTCCATAGGTGGAATTTCCCGTGCCTAGAAGGTCCGCTAAATCAGTTCCAGCATCCGATTCAATGAAAAACACAAAAACTTCATCGCTACCATCAGGCCCATAATTTTCCCACAAATTCTCGAAAGCTCCCGACTGATGATAATTCCAACAAGCCCCACACCAAGTAGCAGAAAAGTCAATATAAACCGTTTTACCTTGTTCCAACAAAGTATACAAATTCCAGGTATTACCATTAATATCCGTAGCAGTAAAATCAGGAGCTACAGAGCCATTAGGTAACTGAGCTTTTACTATGGTAAAACTCAATAAGCAAATTATGATGAGTAATTTATTCATGCGATTACTTAATAATGATTAATCGTTCTGTATGATAGCCAAAGTCTGATTGCATTTCTAGATAATATAAACCATCAGGCAATTTCGATAAATCGAAATTGCAACTTTTTATTCCTTTTTGTATTTCCAATTCATTTTGAATCACAATCTGACCTAGCGCATTGTGTAAAGTCAAGTTTAAGCTGGAAGAATTGTTCGACTGTATATTCAAAGTGAACTTATCTTTAGCAGGATTGGGTACAATAGCATATTCAATATCAGGATTTTTACCATCGATTATAGATGCTGATTCCACTTGAGAAAGTGCATCTACAAAATAGCCCTCCGACTCCTGAATGCAATTATTGAACTCTAAAACATATTCTTTTTGCTGAGAAGAGTCCCAAAGCTTAAACTGTGCTTTTTCTCCCTCTAGTAAACCATCTTTATTTGCTGTTTCCAAATCATCACCCCAAAGTGTTAAAACAGTTACAGGGCTATTATACAAACCTGAAGCTATAACAGTTCCAATGGCATCATAAGCAATAATCTCATCGCCTATGCACGGCAATATATCCCAAGCTTCATCAAAAATCCCGAGGGTCATATTATTACTCGTGATTTTTGCTTGAGGGTAATGTATTGTTTGGTTCGATTTTACTTCTGAAGAAATGAAGCGATACTCTTGATCGTTAGACAAATAAGTTAATATCTGATCTGAATTCATCTTCACCTGATACCCTTCTCCTGGCTCAAAGTTTCCAATACCGTTGAATCCCCATGCTGGGAGGTATGCATTCCCTAAATAATCCTTCGCAATGAGTACTTCTTCTTGAATTTCATCCAAAACATCCCAACAAGCTACAGGTTCCAAACGTAAATAGGAAATCATATTCCATCCTTCTAATAAGGATAAAGGGTTGTCTTCAGGTAATTGATATTGTCCTGAAACTGTTAGCGTTTGTGCCTGCGACATCTTTATTTGGTAGCCTTGTGTGTTTTGAACATCACCAATACCATTATAATTCCACTCTGGCAAATAAGCTAAACCAGCGTAGTCTTTAACAATCATCAAGTCAACATATTGGACTCAATATAGTGGCAAGGCCCATATCTTCAGTTAGCATATAGGTTGAGAACATCGACCAACCTTCTGGTAAAATAATTTCTTGATCGCTAACCGGTGGCTGCGCGTGTGATCCTGCTAAAGCTGAAATACCATTCCCTGCATAGTTACCTTGATTAGGCATTGCAGAAGAATAGTTGGCATCTCCAACCAACATCATCATTTCGGAAGTATCCCAAATCAGCCATTTGAAAGCTTCTCCACTTACAAAACCATCCGTTTCATCGGTAGTAGAATCATCGCCTTGTGCGGCAATGGAATTCGTAGAACCTTGCCAAACGGTATAACCTGCACATTGTAAATCGCCATTATCATCTTCGTAGAAAGCACCGATAATATCATTCACAGTAATTGGACCGTCTAATAAGTTAATTGTAATATCTCCAGGCACTACAATAGTATGATTAGAACCCGTAAGTGTATAATTAAACTCTTCAGGGATAAACAAATACTCACATGAATTATCCTCCACATTCGCCTGTGGATTATAGTTTAAAGCTTCTACATCCATACAGCCCCAATATTCACAAGAACCATCATCCTCATTTGCTATTGAATCGTAATTATCAGCCGAAGCATCAGTACAACCCAAATAAATACAAGATCCATCATCTTCGTTTGCTGAAGCATCGTAATTTGATGCCGAGGCATCAGTACAACCTAGGATTGGAGGGTTACACACCGTTACAGTAAAAGGCTCGGATGCTCCATTACCAGAAGGGTTATTCATATAAGCTATTACAGCATTGTCGCAGTTGCGAACATAGTAATAACCACCATTCCAACCATCTCCATAAGTGTCAATAGACTCAAATATATAAGAGCCAGGCTCTAAGCACACAGATGTATAGTAATTATTAATATAAGTACCTCCTCCGCCAGCAATACCCTCTCCATCTGCATCTAAGATTACCCAGGAAACTTCGTTTGCGTAAGACCCTGTGTGAATTTGCACAGATACTGTTTCTACATCACATTCTGATTCATCAAGAATCCCAGTTGCCAAAAGATTTTCGTGTTGCCATAAATTCACTCGACCACCCTGAGCAGAATGAAGAGCAGCGTGCATACGCGATCTTTGACCCTCGGTAAACATTTTCGAACAATCGGTATAATCCATATAGTTTTGGACATTGTCTAACGAGCCACAAGTCCATTGGCTGGTATTACAGCTATATGAAGTACCCATGGTATTCGGAGTATCCGATACATTATCGTCAATATTACAGTTAGAGTCTAGCACAGGTTCATTAGAATCACCCCAAGTGTGTGATAAATTCAAATAACGCCCTATTTCATGCGTCAAAGTAGTAGCTGCAAAATCACTAGAACTAGAAGTGCCATTTGTACCAAACTGATCGTGACGACATACTATTCCCTCAGCACCGCTAGGGGCAGTTCCAGGGAAATAAGCGTAAGCACCTGCGCCACTTTCGATATTATCAACCACCCAAACATTCAGATACATATCAGTATCCCACTGAACCAAACTCTTTACGTTTTCACCTGCACTATCCGTAAGGTTCGAACTAGTTCTGGTAACACCATTGGTAGGATTCCCATCAGGGTCTAATTGCGCCAAAGCAAAGGTTATTTCAACATCTGATTTAACAGACGAAAATGCCGATACTACTTGATAAAAATCAGAATTAGTTCCATTAAAATCCTGGTTTATAGCGGTCATAGCAGTATAAATCTGAGAATTGGAAATATTCGAATAAGAGTCGTTATAGATAATATGAACAACTACAGGGATAATCTTTTGACTGAAATAATTTTTGGAATTGATGATCGATTAAATCTCTTGCTCATAATTCTCACGAAGGAGAATTATTGAAGGATCTTCAGAAATACGTTGCTCTAAATAATCGATTGTACCACAAGTGTGAGTTTGCGCAGACACAAAACAAGTCGCTAAAAGACTAAGAATCAATAAGAAGCGCTGCACTATTAACATAAGCGGGAGGATTAGAGTTAAATACAAAAGCAAAATAGTTAAAAATCGCGATAAGTACATATAAATCACTCATCTAGTAATCTTTACCGAAAAAAATAATATACAAAAAACAGACCTTTATAAGCTTATTCTAAAATTTTATTTAATTTCGCGCCAATCCAAAACAAGGAAAAATGGCTAAGAACAGAACATTTACAATGATTAAGCCTGATGGCGTTGCCAATGGCCACATCGGTGCTATTCTAGAAAAAATAAATGCTTCAGGATTTCGTATCCTAGCATTAAAAATGACTCAATTAACAAAAGCTGACGCTGAAGCATTTTATGCTGTTCACGCTGAAAGACCTTTCTACGGTGAACTAGTTGAATACATGACTTCTGGTCCTATTGTATCAGCAATCTTAGAAAAAGACAATGCAGTTGAGGACTTCCGTACACTTATTGGTGCTACAAACCCTGCTGAAGCTGCTGAAGGTACTATCCGTAAATTATATGCAGAGTCTATTGCGGCTAATGCAGTTCACGGTTCTGATTCAGATGAAAATGCTGATAACGAAGCTGCTTTCCACTTTTCAGGTAGAGAGAACTTCTAAGCGAAGCTTATCAAAATAAAAAAGGCTTCCCTAGGGAAGCCTTTTTTATGCTCTAAACAATTTACACAGGTATTTGTTCAAACAAAAAAAAGAGCCACTAGGGCTCTTTTTTAATATGTATCAAAAAGACTATTTAGCGTAATTTACAGCTCTAGTCTCACGAATAACTGTCACCTTAACTTGACCAGGATAAGTCATTTCGTTTTGAATCTTTTGAGATATCTCGAAAGATAAAGCCGCAGCTTTCTCATCGTCAACTTTTTCACTCTCTACAATAACTCGTAGCTCTCTCCCCGCTTGAATAGCGTATGACTTAAGTACACCAGGATGAGCTAAAGCAAGATTCTCAAGCTCCTTAATACGCTGGATATACGATTCTACAATCTCTCTACGAGCACCAGGACGCGCACCAGAAATGGAGTCACAAACCTGAACGATAGGAGAAATCATAGTAGTCATTTCAATTTCATCGTGGTGAGCACCAATAGCATTACATACATCTGGCTTCTCACCGTATTTCTCAGCTATTTTCATTCCTAAAATTGCGTGTGGCAATTCTGGCTCATCATCTGGCACTTTACCAATATCGTGTAACAGACCAGCACGTTTAGCTACTTTAGTGTTTAAACCAAGTTCCGAAGCCATAGTAGCACATAAGTTGGCTACCTCACGACTGTGTTGCAATAAGTTTTGACCGTAAGAAGAACGGTAACGCATACGTCCAACCATTCTTAATAATTCAGGGTGTAAACCGTGAATTCCTAAATCGATACAAGTACGTTTACCGGTTTCTACAATCTCGTCATCTAATTGTTTACGTGTTTTTGCAACAACCTCTTCAATACGTGCAGGGTGAATTCTACCATCCGTCACCAATTTATGAAGAGCCAAACGTGCTATCTCACGACGAATAGGATCAAAACAAGATAAGATAATCGCCTCGGGAGTATCGTCAACAATGATCTCTACACCAGTAGCAGATTCTAAAGCGCGAATATTACGCCCTTCTCTACCAATGATACGTCCTTTGATATCGTCACTTTCGATATTAAATACCGAAACTGCATTTTCAATAGTATGCTCCGAAGCAACACGTTGGATAGTCTGAACAACAATCTTCTTAGCCTCATTATTAGCTGTTAGCTTTGCTTCTTCAATAACGTTTTGAATCAAAGACATAGCTTCCGTCTTCGCTTCAGCTTTCAAAGCCTCTACTAATTGCTCTTTAGCCTCTTCAGCACTTAAGCCCGAAATAGTTTCCAAAGCATTAACCTGACGCGAATGCGCCGCCTCTACTTCCTTTTCCTTGCGCTCAAGAATCTCTAGTTGATTCGATAAATTCTCTCGCTTTACATCTAAATCACGAGTCTTACGTTTAGAATCTTCCAGACGCTGATTAAGCTTCGTCTCTTTTTCCTTTGTTCTATTTTCTGACTCTGCAATTTTACGATTGCGAGTATTGATGACTTTTTCGTGTTCGCTCTTGAGTTCTAAGAACTTTTCTTTAGCCTGTAAGATTTTATCTTTCTTGAGCTGATCGGCTTGTTTCTCTGCCTCTTTTAACAGATTACCCGCCTTGCTCTCTATGGATTTCTTTAGCAAAGTAGAGGCAATTAAGTAGCCCACTACTAAGGTCGATAGACCTACTAATCCTATATGTATTAATTTGAATTCCATGTTTTTTTTCGATTTATTAAAAATAAAAAACCCGTATTAATTCGCGTCTTATTAAACTCCGTTATGAAACGGATGGACCGACCATCAAATCTCAAACTTCCACTGTCACCCGAAGGACCCCGAAGGGTTGAGGCTTGTTTTTAAATTGATGAATCTAATCCAATTAATATCGTGTTGAGTTTAAACAACTTGATGAATTAATACGGGAACTATTTAAAAAATAGTTTTTATGTTAAAGAACTTTCTAGCATTGTCGTTATACCTGCTTCAATCGAATCTAGCTCCTTCTCAAATTTAGAGCTATCTATCATTGTTTTTCCTTCTAAGGACTCAACCTTCGTAGACAACTGAAGTGCACACATTGCCAAAAGATCTTGTTTGTCTTTTACAGCATAGTTAGCTTCAAATTGCTTAACAATAGCCTCGATTTTCGCTGCCGCTCGGCGGATTTCCTCTTCTTCGTCTCGATTTATAGTCAGGGGATATACCCTTCCTGCTATCGATATCTTGATTTTAAGTTTATCCATCTAAGCGGTATATTATTCGTTCAACTGCGCTATACATTTGTCGATTCCCCGCACTAGCTCGTTGATTTTATGTCGTGCCTCTTTACTATCTAAGCCAACTTCTTTAAGCGACTTGGCATTAACAATCAACGCTTGCTCATCTTTTAGCGCCTTGATTTTATCTCTCTTTCGTGATAACTGTACATGAAGTTCTGCATTCTCCTCCTGGAGTTTACATTGTTGCTCTTGCATTTTCTGAAAAACCACTTTCAGTTTATCAAACTGAAGATGAAGTCTTTCTAATCTATCACTCAATTGATCCATATTCAAAGCAGCATTTACCACACAAATATAGCTATTCCTATGGGATTTCACGTCTATATTAGTACTTTAATAGACTAACTTAGTATGCTTTGTTAAAGGCTTTTATCCCTAGCACTAAAAAGCTACATTTGCATCTCAAGTCTAAAAACACCTTTCGAATGAATTACAAACGTTGCTTTAGCTCCTTCCTAGTTTGCCTTTTAAGCATATCATCATTAATTGCGCAAAACAGTTACGACCAAGCAAACTTTCGTTCGCCTTTAGACATACCATTAGTTTTAGCTGGGACTTTTGGTGAATTGCGCTCCAACCACTTCCACTCGGGTATCGATATTAAAACAAAAGGCAGAGAAGGTTTTCCTGTTTTTGCCATTGAAGATGGATATGTTTCGAGAATGAAAACCTCTGCA
>Ga0066382_10000264_pt1 | contig 17805 bp, 16 predicted proteins | sample Knorr_S23_td_NAD_FD_71218 | JGI IMG/M metagenome (GOLD analysis project Ga0066382, IMG submission 71218) | Marine microbial communities from Southern Atlantic Ocean transect - Knorr_S23_td_NADW_ad_2500m_LV_B | ecosystem: Environmental > Aquatic > Marine > Oceanic | place: Southern Atlantic... | reverse complement strand
CGATTATTTATATCAAATTATACTTATGGAATGTCCATTGTCGATTTTAGTGATCCAGTTGACCCCATTGAATCTGCACACTTTGATACCTATACGGACAATGATGACCCATCACCACCTTGGGTCGGTAATTGGGGGATTTATCAATACACTGAAAATGATTTTGTATTTGGCAGTGATATTAACGGGTTATTTACTGTCATGAAATATTATAAAGGATTAGATAATGGTGCGTTTTATGGTGATGTGAATGAAGATGAAATCATCGATAACATGGATATTATATTGATTGTCAATATGATCCTATATAACTTGGGTTTGACTGAATCACAACATACACTCGCAGATTTAAATTTTGATGATATAATTAATATTTATGATATTTATCTCTTAGCAGAATTAATCAATAACAATTAAATCAATGAAAAATATATCCTTTCTATTACTAATTCTATTTTTAAATGTAGACTGTGTCATTTTTAATTCTGATTACAAAATTGAAAATGGAGGGAAGTCTGAGTCTGAAAAATTTCATGAACTTCTTTCTGAACAGTGGGAAAAGGGGATTGTAAGAAACCCTGAATGGGCATCCAGTTTAGGGGATAATCGATTCAATCATAAACTAAATGATACGTCCTACGAAACCATTTTGAAAAGGCAAGATGAAACCAGAGAACTCCAAGAGATTGTCAAAAAAATAGATCGATCTAAACTATCGGAAGATGATCAACTGAATTATGATCTTTACCTCCATGGGATAGAAAAACAGATCGAGGGATTCCAGTTTTTATCGTATTTAATTCCCATAGATCAAATGGGTGGTATCCAGATTGGTTTTGCTGGGATTTCAAATTATATGCCCTTTAATAACGTGAAGGATTATGAGAATTATCTCGCTCGAATGAGGGCATTTCCAACCAAACTGGACCAAACGATTGATCTCATGAAACGGGGTGTGAAAGTAGGTTGGGCTCCCCCAAAAATTATTTTGGGATCCGTTCCGGATCAGATCAGTGCTCAATATGGAAAACCAATCGATGAATCACCGCTTTATAAACCCTTCAATGAATTTCCCGAATCTATACCAAGCGAAGAACAGACCCGATTAATTGATGAAATGATATCTGTTTTGACGGAATATGTCTATCCAGCCTATGAAACACTTTATTCCTATTTTGTTGAATCCTACCTTCCTTCATGTGGGGAGTCCATTGCTTGTAAGGATTTTCCCAACGGAGATGTTTATTACAAATATCAGATCAAGAGTTACACAACTACAGACCTGACAGCTGAAGAGATTCACCAAATTGGATTGGGCGAAGTAGATAGAATTCGGGCTGAAATGAAAAAGGTCATCAATATGACAGAATTCAATGGTTCATTTGACGAATTCCTGACCTTTCTCCGTTCTGATTCCCAGTTTTATTTTACATCGGAGGAAGAGTTGTTAAATGAATATAGAATGATTTGTAAAAAAGCCGATGCAGAATTACCCAAGTTTTTTGGTTTACTTCCGAGATTGCCTTACGGTGTAAAACCAATCCCAGATTATCAAGCACCTGCAGCGCCCACAGCGTACTATTATTCTGGGTCTCAGGAAGCGGGCAGAGCCGGTTTTTTCATGGCCAATACTTATAGACTGGAGACACGTCCAAAATATGAGATGGAAGCACTTTCAATCCATGAAGCGGTTCCCGGGCATCATTTACAGATCACCTTAGCACAAGAACTGGATAATATACCAAAATTCCGTCGATATGGCGGGTATACCTCATTTGTGGAAGGGTGGGGGCTCTATTCAGAAAAATTAGCAGAAGAGATGGGGTTTTATGAAGATCCTTATAGCAAGTTTGGTCAACTCACTTATGAAATGTGGCGTGCATGCAGATTGGTTGTAGATACGGGAATGCATGCGTTGGGTTGGACCCGTCAGGAAGCAATTGATTATATGTTATCTAATACTGCCAAAACTGAGAATGATGTCACCGTGGAGATTGATCGATACATTGCGTGGCCGGGGCAAGCGTTAGCTTACAAAATAGGTGAATTGAAGATCCGTGAACTCCGCTCCAAAGCAGAAAAAGAAATGGGTGACAATTTCAATATTCGTGATTTTCATGACGTCGTTCTAGGGAATGGTGCTGTCCCATTAGACATCCTAGAAAAACATGTTATTGAATACATATTACAGATTCAGTAGTGTATAATCTTTTTTTTAATCAGGTTTCAAAAACATTAGTATTATCTAAAATTTAGAATATCTAGAAGATTATCTTTAAATAATTAATTATTATTCCTAAATTTGCCGGCTTTATCCAAAGCCAAATAAACTATTAACATATCAACTGAGGGTCATTGACTTGGCTAAAACTGAAAAAGATAAAACCGTTGCTGTAAAAGAAAAGAAAGTACCATCAAAAACAGCCGCAAAAACACCCGAAAAGAAAAAAGTAAAACCCAGTAAAGTTTCCAGTGGGAGTATCAGCATGTATTTGGCTGAAATTGGGAAATTCAACCCGTTACCTCCGGAACGTGAAGTTGAATTGGCAATTCAAATCCAGGCGAATGACGAAAGAGCCATGAAAGAATTGGTTGAAGCTAATCTTCGTTTCGTGGTTTCTGTCGCAAAAAAATACCAGGGGAATGGCCTTTCACTTGCCGATATTATCAATGAGGGCAACATGGGGCTTATCAAAGCAGCCAAACGATTTGACCACACTCGTGGATTTAAATTTATCTCTTATGCTGTTTGGTGGATTCGTCAATCAATCCTTCAGGCGTTAGCAGAACAATCCCGTCTGATACGGTTACCACTGAATCGTGTGGGAACCATCACCAAAATCACTCGCGCTGCAGAAAAATTGGAAGCGGAAGTTGAACGTCAACCAAAAGGGGATGAAATCGGCGCCCAATTGGAAATGAGCGGTGATGAAGTCCTCATGGCGATGCAATATTCAAGACGCCATAGTTCATTGAATTCACCTTTCCAGGAAGGTGAAAACAGTAGTTTGCTTGACATCATTCAAGATTCTGAAGCTGAAGAGCCAGAAGCAAAGATCATGTTGGAATCTATGACCGAAGAAGTAAACGGTGCACTGGAAACACTATCTGAGCGTGAACGCGTGGTTCTTGAAATGTATTTTGGAATTAACCGCGATAGTGCTATGACATTGAATGAAATTGGTGAAGAATTTGACCTCACTCGGGAACGTGTTCGTCAGATTAAGGAAAAAGCTATTCAGCGATTGCGTCATAGGTCACGGAGTAAGAATCTTCGCAGATATTTAGGATAATTTCTCAATTATCTTTTTAAAAAGGGGCTTATTCAGCCCCTTTTTTATTTTCACCATTTGTCATGTAATTTTGATGAACATGTTGAAGCAAATAATTCGAATTCAAATTGAGAATAGTATTTATGACCGACTCATGGCAGAATCTGTCAGATATGCAATAATTAGTCTTCCCTATACTATCAATCGAATGAACTTAATAGATATCCAATCCCGCATTAAAAATATTGCCAAAGGGAAAATATCAGAAAATATTTTCCTTCATTTCTGTGATCTGAATGAGATTCCGGTTAAAACTAAAAATTGTCAAACACCTTTTTATCTACCCGATAAACGGGATTTTATTCTTGGGCGTGAAGAATGGGATATAAAAAATAACTTTTTGCGACATGATGGAGACATTCTTCCAACTGAAGAATATTTAAATTTACCTGGATTGGTTCCTAATCGTGGGAGCTGGGACCAATGGTCCAAAAAAGATAGGTGTCTACATGCTCCAGAGACTGAGTCTGTTTGCTATTTATTCTCGTTTATGAAGGGATGGAAAGGAAAGATACCATTTGTATCCATTGGGATATCAGATGATCAAAATGAATTTTTAATCAAATTGATTCAATCATCAGGAATAAAAGGAAAGCCCTATCAAGAAAAATGGTTTTGGTCAAAAATGACAAAATTGGGAAATGGAATTCCATTTACGTATCAATTGAATTTTCACCCGGAATTGATTTTATGTGGATTAGCACAGGGAAAAGATTTTTCTCGGTTTATTGATTTGAAACCGCAACTCTTTCAAAAAGGTATATTTAGAACACGGATTAAAAATAAGGGTATTGGCATAAAAGAACTTTCATCATTTTTATCTTTATATCCTCGATTGAGAGAAAATATGAAATGTGGAGTATTATTAGATTAGGACTTTTGAAATGTTAGACAATAATGGTGGAATGTATTGCTGACCCAGGTGTGTTTGTAACCGTAAGGTGCAATTTGTAGATCATCTTGACACCAGAAGCCGATATGTTTTAATTGAATGAAATTGACTAAACGTTTTGTTAAATCAAAGGCTAAGGGATAATGATTTCCTTTCTTTTTGATATTTTTCACTACAATAGTGAAATGACCGCCATTTTTTAATTTGGCTATAGTTTTATCATAAATATCTACTAGAATGTCTAAAAAGTTTTGATAATCATCCAAGTTTCCCAAATCATTATCATTATCTGAATAATTGGTTTGAAGTCCTTTTGCTTTCCGGGCAGCTTGGATTTCTGCACCTCTCATATTCAACATGTTCCAGTAAGGGGGAGATGTGATCACATAATCCAATTCAGGCAAATTAAATGAAGAAATGTTTCGCGCATCACCTAGAAATATTGAATAATCACATTTTGTAGAAATTTTATCACATCTATTACTGGCGATCCTATGAAAAAGCTTACTTAACTCAATGCCAAAGGCGTGTCGTCCCAAATTCAATGATTCAACCTGCGTGGTTCCTGTTCCGGACATGGGATCAAAAACCGTATCTCCTTTTTTAGTGAATTCTTGAACATACATACTAACAAGGTTCTCTGGATATTTAGCAGGATGCAGAATTTCGTCTCTAGACCGGGGTTTCGGTTTCAAGATGAACCAGCTTTTAAAGGATAAAGAATATAGTTTATGAGATGCCTGTCTTTGGCTCGTTTGGATAGATTTTGGTGGGATGAGTTTGGAATTTTCGTCTTTCCGGAAATAGAGAGATGTCCAAGTATTTCCATCAGGGAGACAAATGATTTTTTCATCCTTTCTAGTTAAATAACCGGCTAATTGATCTGACAAACTCCACGCGACTGGAATCCCGTTATCATTTACACGGTTTGTGGGTAACAATATCCATAGGAATTTTCGAGAGTTGAGTTTGGGCGCAAATTGAAAAATCCAATTTAAGGCAGATTCTAAATCAATATTTTTCCCAACAAGATCCACAGCTAAGAAGTCAAAGGTATTTTGTTTATTCCCGTAGTTGATACCCATCTTTTTTACGTTAGATTTAATCTTGTGTTGAAAATCAATAGATCCAAAGGACCCAACATTCGGTGCAGGAACATGACTGGTTTTTGTAAAGAACCGAAGGCTTTTAATAATAAGAGAATCCAAATTCTCAAAAACAGTAAATGATTTTTGGAATGGGAGCCATTTCTTTGGTCCTAGGTCATTGAAGTTATTTTGAGTTTTGGTCATTTGGAGTACTGATGATTAATAAATAATAAGTGAATGGATATATCTGAAAAGATGCTGAAAGCCATATAAGTTTACTAGACAGATCAAACCCATTCTTGGTTGCAAGAACAAAACTCTGGTATGTCAAAACTTTCAATTATTTTTAGCATGGATATGAAATAAACAAGCAATTGGGGAATAATGTTTTTTCCTGATAGGTCATATCATATACTTTATTTTTAGTAACAGAAAAGGGTCAGCTCTTCTCCTTTGGGTTCCAAAGGGCGATTAAGGTACCAAAAATTAGTACATACCCTCCAAACCAGACCCACCAGACAAGAGGGTTTATCATAATTTTCAAATAGGCGATTTCTTTTTCCATATCTACTCCAGAAAAGATGGTATAAATATCTTTATTAAATGTGGAATAAATATCTAGTTCACTATGTGGTTGCCGTTTATCCGGGTTGGGATGACGGTGAAAATATATACGTTTCTCGGGAAAAACAGTTGTTATCAATTCTCGATTAAGATTCCATACATTTAGATTTGCAATCCAAGCTATATGATTTGGACGTTCTTCAGGAGTAATTGAAACCAATTCAAAATTATAGCCATCAAATTCTTTGCTCTCCCCTCGCTTAATGGCGAATTCGGTTTCAGAATCGAATGCCTTTCCAGAAAACCCAATAAACATAAAAACAATTCCTAGATGTACTATATATCCACCATACCTCGATCTGTTTTTTGAAATTAAAGTTAATAGTGCATTAATAAATGATTCATTAAATCTTGTTACCCTTGATTTTACTCCACGTTGAAATTCAATTATTATGGCTGCCGTTACAAACCCTATCAACGGAAATGATATTATAGTAGTATTTCGAATCCCGAGAGAAAAACAAATGATGAAAACTATTATTCCTGAAAGTATAGGGGCAGAAAAATTTCGAATTAATGCTTTTTTTGAGGTTCGGCGCCAAACCAATAAAGGTCCAACACCTGTTAGAAACAGCAATATCAAGCCAATAGGGATGTTCACTTGATTGAAAAAAGGAGCTCCCACTGTAATCTTTTCACCTTTTACTGCTTCAGACAAAACAGGGAATATTGTTCCCCAAAAGACTGAAAAGCAAATTAATCCAAAAACCATATTATTAAATAGAAACCCACTTTCCCGTGATGTGAAAGATTCTATTTTTTTATTAGCTTTTAGTACTGGAAGCCGAATAAGAATGAGAGTAATACAAAAAACGAGAATTAGAATAATAAAGCCAAGAAATACAGGTCCCAAATCCGAAACTGCAAAAGAATGGACGGATGACATAATACCGCTCCGCGTCAAAAATGTCCCGAAAATACAAAGAATAAATGTAGTTAATATTAATATCATATTCCAAGTTCTCAGCATTCCCTTTTTTTCCTGAATTATAATGGAATGTAGAAAAGCTGTTCCCGTAAGCCAGGGCATAAATGATGCATTTTCAACTGGGTCCCAAGCCCAGTAACCACCCCAGCCCAATTCATGATATGCCCACCAGCCGCCTAGGATAACCCCAGCACTTTGGAATAACCAGGCTATTAAGGTCCACCGACGAATCGATCGAATCCATACTGAGCCTGTATCTTTCGTAATTAATGCAGCAATTGCAAATGCGAATGGAACTGTAAATCCGACATATCCTAAATACAACATTGGTGGATGAATCGCCATAGTCAGATTTTGTAAAAGTGGATTTAAACCATTTCCATTGGTAACCTGAAAATCTGCGATTGTTGGTGCAAATGGATTTTCAACAAAAATCACCAGGATCAGAAAAAATGCCTGAACAATCACCATAACGAATATTACCCACGGCAACAAATTTGTAAATGAATTCCTATATTGGAATATGACAATCAGGGTATATATAGAAAGGATAAAAAGCCAAAACAGGAGGGAACCTGCTTGCCCTGCCCAAAGGGCTGTAATTTTAAAAAGTAATGGTGTTTCTAAACTAGTATGATGTGCTACATAATTAACATCAAAATTGCTGACCAACAATTCATTTAATAATACAATAGTCGCTAGAATTGACAAAACAGATACAACAACTGCTGCACGGCTTCCAGCAATAAAAAATCTATATTTATTATTTTTCAGAAATATAGAAAAAAGGGTAATGCAGATGGCAGCCATCCCAAGCCCAAGGCTTAAGGAAAGACTACCAAAAATAGATATCATACAGATTCAGCAGTATAAATTGATTCATCCTTCAAGTCACCCTCATATCGAGATGCACATTTAGTTTGAAGTTGATCTGCCTTAAATATACCATTTAGATAATTCCCTTCAACGATGACTTCTGCTTCATCCTTAAAAAGATCTGGGCGAGTTCCCGTAAATTGTACAAGAACAGTAAGTTCACCCTGTTTTAATCTGAAATTACAATCCAGCAAGTTGTTCTCTGAAACTTGAATTGTCCCGGGAGAAACTAAGCCACCTAAACGAACGCGTTCTGATTGGTCAATCGAATTAATTTCAGTTAATGAAAGAAACCTAACCATACCTGGATTTTCTTTATCGGGGTTCATTGTTATGTAGCCGATCCACGAAAACGCTAAAAACGATATAGTAATTATTACAATTAAAGTTTTTTTATTACCCATCTTTATTTTATCTGATTTTGGTCCAAACCTTGGTCATTATTCAAATAACCTTAACCGAATTTATCAAAAAAATAGTACTACATTAAAGATACTTAGATAAAAAAGATAACCTGATAATCATCAATTATCTTTTCCCAATATTTCATTAATGTTTCTTTTCAGTATTCCCGGTTTATATTAATCTTAAAAAATGGAATCTTAACGGTTTGAGTAAGCGTTATTTATTATCGCGGTTAACATAAAATAGTTCACCCAGTATTGAATTGGCCAATAACTATATAGTTAAGACCCATTTCAATAGTTCGTAATGCTACTGTGTATTTAACCGGGGATTATTATTTGGAAAATTGAAGGTGAATTTTATAAAGTCTCAACCTAATTTCTCGGCCAATTTAATTGAGGCCAACATGAAAAATATTATACTTTTATTAGTTTGTACCTTTTTGTTCAGCGCAGATGATAAGGCGCCTAGTCAGCGTACCCGTGACCGGGATGTGGATATTCACCATATCAAGATAGATGTAACAGTTAACCTTGAAGAAAAGTCTGTTTCCGGAAATGTAACCCACACACTAAGTGCATTTAATTCTTCTTTATCCGAATTCGAATTGGATGCGGAAGATATGGAGATTCATCGTGTGAGATTGGATGGAAAGGATATTTCATATAATCATCATGGGGAGAAAGTTTTTCTCTCTTTGAATAAGCCCATAGGTTGGGATGATACAGTTAAAGTTCGTTTGGATTATACAGCACATCCCCGAAGAGGAACATTTTTTATAGCTCCTGATTCGGTCTATCCAGGAAAACCATGGCAAGCTTGGACACAAGGTGAAGATACAGATAACCATCATTGGGTACCGATTTATGATTATCCCAATGATAAAGCAACATTTGAAACAATTTTGACTGTTGATAAAAAATTCAGGGCAATTTCCAATGGTGAATTAATATCGTTAAAAGAAAACGAAGATGGTACACATACATGGCACTGGCACGAGCATTTTCCCATGGTGAGTTATCTCATTTCTTATGTCATCGGTGAATTTGAGAAAGTTGAAGATTCTTACAATGGAATTCCCGTGAATTATTGGGTGTATGATGAAAATAAAAAAGAAGCTTTGCGATCCTTTGGATTGACTCCAGATATGATGAAGTATTTCGGTGAGGTCACTGGCGTTGAATATCCCTATGAAAAATATGACCAAATCATTATCGATGATTTCATGTTCGGTGGTATGGAAAATATCACGTTAACACATAACACTGATAGAACCATGTATGATGAATTTGCCGCTCCAGATGTAAGTAGTGATGGATTGGTAGCTCATGAATTGGCACATCAATGGTTTGGTGACATGCTTACAACCCGGAATTGGGCTCATGCTTGGTTAAACGAAGGGTTTGCCACATTTTTTTCAAGAAAATACCGTGAATATAAATTTGGATATGATGAAGGTGAATATATTCGATTCGGTGAAATAAATGGATATTTTAGGTCGAATAAGAAATGGAGACGATCAACGGTTCAGCATAAATTTTACGAGTCAATGGATGTGTTTGATGGCCATATTTATGCGAAAGGCAGTTTGATTTTGAATATGTTACAGGATTATTTTGGGGATGACGCTTTTTGGAGGTTTATCCAACATTATACTAAAGAAAATCAATATAAAAATGTGGAAACTCCAGATCTTAAAAAAGCTATTGAAGAGACTACTGGACAAAACATGGATTGGTTTTTTAAACAATGGATTTATAAACCGGGTTTTCCTGAATACAACGTAACCTGGAAATATAATCAACGAAATAAATCGGTAAAACTCACTGTAAAACAAACTCAAAAGAATACTAATATTTTTAAAATGCCAATTCAAATTAGAGTTGATGATGATCTTCATACGATCTGGATTGATGACAAGGAAATGGTGTATGAAGTTTCGGCCGTTAAACGGCCGAAAATGGTTATTTTTAATGCAGGGATGCGCATCCCTTGTAAATTGACTTTTAATAAATCCATTTCTGAATGGATCCTCCAATTGGAGAAAGGTCCGCATATTTTGGATAGGATCGCTGCTGCAAAGGAATTAAGTACCAAAAAAGGCAGACACATTGTAGAAAGGGCATTATTGAATGCTGCAAAAAATGATCCTTTCTGGGGTGTAAGGAAAGAAGCGGTGAATGCTTTCGCGAAATTAAAATCTAAGAAATATGCTGATGATCTCATGGCACTATCGCAAGGGCAGGATAACCGAGTGCGTCGTGCCATTTGGAATGCACTGAAAAATTATAAGAATGATGAATTAGTTAGCAATTTTTTACAGGATGTAATATCCACCGATGAAAAATATTACAGCGTAGCTGATGCCTATAAGGCTCTGGTTGCTGTAGATACGGCTGCGGCACGCCAAAAAGTGGATGCTTTATTAGACACAGATTCCCATACAGATGTAATCCGAAAATCGGCAATCACCTATTTTGGAAGTGTGGTGACAGACAAGAATTATGACCGCTTAAAAGAATTGGTCTCCTATGGCGGCACTACATGGGATGCTCGGCCGGAAGCGGTGAATCAATTGACAAAATATGTTAAAACAAAACCTAAAACTGTTGATCTGTTTGTAGATATGCTCAAGGATAATTCCCGAGACATTCGGCGAAATGCGGTTCGTGCGTTGAATAAACATGGAAAAAGAACCCACATTGGTGCTTTGGATGAATTGTTGGCACGAGACCCAATCGTCAGTCGGGATATACGGTCTGCAAAGAAAAATATTCTTCATCCGCCGAAAAAACCTATTAAAAAAGGGCCGGAAAAGAAGTTGGAAGAAGCAAATAAAAAACTGGACGATATCCGAAAATTAATTAAGTAATGGGTAATCAGTGGTCCATTTGGCTCTGTCCAGATCCATCTGATCAATCCAGTATTCAACAACTAGTTGATGAATGCTGTTATCGGTTTAAATCCCCCTCCTTTGCTTCTCACATCACTTTATTTGGGAAGGTGGATGTAGACCCTGAAACCATTTTTTCTTTCTTAGCAGATTGTGTTCGTGGGCTAGATTCGATTTCTTTAAATATGCTTGGTGTCAAAACTGGGACCCTACCGTGGAAAACTCTCTATCTACAAGTGGATAAAACTGAACCATTGGCCAGACTCCAAAAAGAAATTGACCAATATTTAAATGCCTATAGACATTATGAATTTAATCCCCATTTGAGTCTAGCTTATGGGAATCTTGAAATTAATGAATCTAAATTTGAGAATATTTCTTTTCCTGAAACGATTACCTTTTCTTCCGTAGTTTTGATGGAAACCCCTGATGATATAAACGAGTGGAAATTAATATTTCAGGCTGACCTGATAGGAGGAATAGTCCTGTGAAAAACCCGTATTTAGTTGTGATTGATGTTCAGGAGAAGTTATTTCCTGTTATCCATGAAAAAGAAACTTTTTTAAAGAATATTCAGATATTGATCAAAGGGTTTCAATTATTCAAACTGCCCATCCTTTTAACCGAACAGGTTCCAGATAAACTTGGACCCACCATCGAACCAATAAAATCACTTTTGGGTGAAACAAAACCTATCACTAAATCTTCCTTCTCTTGCGCCGGTGATCCCGGGTACTCATGGCAGGCAGGGAGCCATACCGGTTGTGATGGTGTCGTTCTTGCGGGGATCGAAACTCATGTATGTGTTTATCAGACGGAACGGGATTTAATACACCGAGGGGAACATGTTGAAATTGTGACTAATGCCGTAGCATCAAGAAATTTTAATAATCATCAGATTGCCTTAGATCGTATTCGGAACAATGGTGGATTTTTAACCACAGTCGAAATGCTCCTTTTTAGCCTTCAGGAAAAGGCAGAGGGAGAGACCTTTGGGGAATTGATCCAATTGGTGAAATAAACAAATAATTTGGAACAATATCATTTTAATAATGTAAGATGAAAGATGAGTAAACAGTACATTTCCATCATTTCAATAGTCCTTGTGGGTCTTATATGTATAACGCCATTTTTATCCATAGAGCGGTGCGACATGCCTTGTTGTAAGATTGTTGGAGGTTCCTGCTGTGATTTGGAGAAATCTATAGAGTGCCCAATGGAGATGTCTGAGTGCAGGGTGAGTGTTTTTTTTCCTCTTATGGGTGCCCCACTGAATGAGACTGATGGCTCCTGTGACTTTGAAGAAATCAATTTGTGCCAGAACAACCAAATTATTAAACATTGGCATGACTCTTTCCCTTCATCTCTTAAGTTTGTTTACCAACATCCTCCGGAAATAATTATACCACTAATCTGTTAAACCAAATCTAGTTTCATTCTTGCTTTTTGAAATAGGTTAAAAAGCTATTATAACAAAAAATATGAAGAGGATTTGGTATGAATATATTTCATAAAATAATTTATGTAATTACTTTAACTGCAAGTATTGCATTAAATGCACAAACAGAAAATTCAATAAAAATAAAAGACGCCACCGTTGTTGTTAATCAAAATGATCTTGTATTTTCAGTCAATGGGTTGGTGTGTTCATTCTGCGCATTTGGTCTGCAAAAAGGTCTGTCTAAGCTAGACTGGATAGATAAATCAAGACATGAGAAAGGAGTTTTTGCTGATATAAATAATCAATATGTTAAGGTTGCTATGATCTCTGGGAAGGAAAAGAAAGTCCAAGATGCAATCGACATTATCAAAAGCTCAGGATACGAAGTTTTTGACTATTATATAAATCCTGATGGCAAGTTGACCCAACAGTTTAAAGTGGGGGAGAATACCCATGAAAAATAAAACCTTTGCCATTTTATCACTTTTTACATCATCTAGTACGCTCATTTGTTGTGCATTGCCGGCATTGGTAGCAACTTTAGCAGGAGGAATTGCTGTTTCAGGAATGGTCTCTGCATTCCCCATATTGATTCCTATTTCCCAGAATAAAGGATGGATATTCCTTGTTGGTGGGATTCTTTTACTGTTGAATGGGTATTTTGTATTTAAAAACAATAAAGAAGTTGCTTGCGATTTGGATGAGGAATCGGCTTGTGATATTGCAGATCAATTTAATCGTCGAATGTTTTACATTTCGGGTATAATCTATTCTGTAGGAGCATTTTTTGCCTTTGCTTTAGTTCCAATTCTCAAGTTAATTGATAATTGGAATATGTCATGAGGGCAATACTTTTGATAACCGCGTTAATGGCGCATCAGCCAGTGATGGATATGGCGCCTAGGTGGAGTGGGGGTTATGGATTCCAAATACGAAATGAATTTATTCCTAATGTAAGTTCTACTAACTGGTTCGAAGGTGTTTACACTAGGTCGAGGGAAAAAAGGATTACATTTAAAATTCCGTTTGAAGATGGAAAAACTTTAGGATCCCCAATTATAGCGCTTCCTTTAAAAAGGTACCAAAATCATTCCGGTTATACTGAGAATTGGGGAATAACACCCCAGGTAAAGATACCCATCGAAGGGAAGGGTGGCACAGGATTGAGTATCTCATACAGTTCTGAAGATCCCAGGTTTTATCAAATGTATGATTTTTTTGGATGGAGGAGTTCAATAGGTGAACCAAGCTATGGATTTGATGGAAATATAGGCTTACATCCAATTCACAGAAATGAAACAAACTCCGGCATTTTCACCATGTGGGATGTCACTGTTCGGAAATCAAAAAGGATTACATCGGTTCATTCTGGTCCTGTTCTTGTAATCTATAGAAAAAATATCATGGCTAGAATCGAGTTTAAACTGCCATTAAAAGGAAATAATTCGGTACTGCCCATTTTAAATTCGGGTATTGGTTTCGTATTCTAAACTATCAGAAAAAAGGAAATTAAAATGAAATTGATCCAAATATTAATACCAACTGTCTTTACATTGGTGATTGGGTGTGGAGGTGAGCAAGTGAATGCAGCGGTGAATACTCCAACAATCCAATGTGGCATGTGTCAAAAAACCATTGAAATGGGATTAAAAAATGTTCCCGGAGTGACTCATTCTGCAGTTGACTTGGAAACCAAAACAACTAAAGTAATTTTTGATAAGTCAAAAACAGACTTATCTAAAATTGAAAAAGCCATATCAGGTTTGGGATATCAAGCCAATGAAACATTGGCTGACCCCATTGCTTACGAGGGGCTTCCAGGATGCTGTAAAATCGGTGGGATGAATTAATCGTATCAATAATTAGGGACGGGAGTCCATCCCTTTATTATGTTTATTAATTCCCATATTGCTTCCGGCTATTTAGCGGGGACATTTTCAAAACAAGAGTCGAAATGGGTTTGGCTTTTAATTTTCTCAACAATTCTCCCGGATATTGATGGAATTTGGTCCAAAACTGTTGCGGGTCATCATAGTATTTTGCATACACCTATTTTTTGGATAGTTATTTGCTCAATTAGTGCAATAATTGGGAAAATTCAAAAACGCAATGACATTGAAAAAGGATCACTGATTATTTTTTCAGGAGCAATGCTTCATTTAATAACAGATTGGCTCACTGCAAGAACCGTTGGGGTTCAATGGTTTTATCCTTTTTCTGAAACTAATTATTGGATTTATCCGATAGAACCAGAAAAAGGGGATATCCCCATTTGGGATATGATAATTCCACCTTATATCAATTTTTATTTTGAAAATAAAATACTAGTCTATAGTGAAATTCTGGTCAATTTTGTAGCGCTCGGCTGGGCTGGCAAAACTTATTTAATAAAAAAATGAAAAAATATTTCATAATAATATTATTTTTGACCATCGCCGGGTGCTCAAAACAAGATTCAGGCGAACTACCTTTTGGGAATGGGAGTAGATATCCCCATTTAACAAAAACTGAATCAGATGGATTGCTCGTCTCCTGGTTTGAGCCAGTCGATTCTACAAGTTTCGGCTTGTATTGGTCTGAATTCTCAAATAACGAATGGTCGGTAAAAAGTCTCATTTATTCTTCAGATGATTTCTTTATTAATTGGGCAGACTTTCCATCCATTTTTGAACTAAACGATAGTACTCTCGTTTCGCATTGGCTAGAAATGAGTGGTAAGAATACCTATAATTACGATGTGAAAGTGATTCATTCAACTGATCGTGGTAAAACTTGGAGTGAACCGATCTCACCTCATCGGGATGGGAAAAAGGTAGAACATGGGTTTGTATCCTTTTATAAAAATGAAACTCATGAATTAGAAATGGTGTGGCTAGACGGAAGAGAAATGGCTGGTGGAGATGGACATGAAAGCGCTGGATATATGAATCTTTACACGACATCATTTGACCGAGACTTCAAACAAGGACATGATATTTCCATGGATGCTATGGTGTGTGAATGTTGCCCGACCACGGCTGTCCAATTAGAGAAAGTAACCATAGTCGCCTATCGCGACCGCACCCCATCTGAGGTGCGAAATATTAATATTCTTCGTAAAGTAAATGGGAAATGGGAAAACCCTTATCCAGTGAATGAAGATGGCTGGATAATTCCAGGGTGTCCTGTAAATGGACCAAAACTGGCAGCAAAAAATGGAAAAGTCGCTATTACATGGTTTACGGCTCCTGATGGTGAATCCCAAATAAACATTGCTTTCTCTAATAATCAAGGTAAAACCTTTTCTGACCCAATTCGAGTGGATGGGGGGCAATCCCAAGGAAGAGTTGACTTGGAATGGCTAGATGAAAAAACTGTTGTGGCAAGTTGGTTAGAGGCCAAGGAAGATTATTCATCTATTGTTTATAGAAAGATAGAAACAAATGGCACCTTATCAGAAATTTCTTATGTTGAATCATTAGGCGGCGGACGTGGTATTGGTTATCCACAATTTGAATTAATGGAAGATAAGACTCTGTTTGTGTGGACAGATCCATTGGGAAAAAACCAAATAATATCAAGATGGATTGATCTATAAAAAATGCTTTCTAATTAAGTAAGAATGTGTAATTTCACTCCGTAATTCGAGAATATGACTTCATGAAATTCCTAACCCGACTTTTGATATGTTTATTTCTGATGGGAAATCTGCCCATTTCAGAAAAGGGATTCGTGCGTGCCGAATCGGCTGAGCAACAAAAGAAAAAGAAAAAGAAAAAGAAATCATCTTCCGGGAAAAAAACAAAAAAGAAATCATCCAGTAAGAAAAAAAAGAAATCCAAGAAAGGATCCAAAAAGAAAAAATCATCTGGAAAGAAAAAGAAATCCAAAAAGAAAAAATCAAAGGAATCAGCTACAGAGCCAATCGAATCCGCGTCAACGATTAATAAAAAATCCCGTATAAACTCGGCTGCTTATGCGGATGAATTATTCAACTTAACGGTCGAACTCCAGGCATCAAATCGGGAATTAGCTCGAGCTACACGTTTTTATTACAAGGAAGACCCTCAAAAGAGAATGGTATCTTTGGATTCAAAACCATTTTTTTCCAGGGAAGATTTTGAAAAAGAGTCTCGCCTTAACCCTGACAATTTATATGTACAAAGACAGTTAGGGATGCATTACGAAGCCAATGGTGATTATGCTGCAGCCAAAGAAGTTTATTTACATGAAGTTAGAAAAAATCCCGGAAATCCTGACGCACATTTTTTCCTGGGATCATTATATGCAACCCTGGGTGAATATCAAAAGTCAAAAAATGCATTGGAGGAAGCATTGTACTTAGATCCAAATCATGGAGCAACCATTGAAGCTATGTCTATGTTTGTTCAAACAGATCAACAAAAAAAACTGAGTCGGGATATACTTACTCTTTCTTCACAGAGAGCGCCAGATGGGCCAGCCCAACGAATCACTATTATTCGTGAGAAAATGGCTTCCGGTGATTATACAGAGGCATTGAATTTATCTGAGGAAGCATCTGAAAAATTTCCAACGCACACGGGTTTTGTTCAACTGATTGGTGAAAATAATTTACGGCTTGGTCGGGTAGAACAAGCTAAAAAAACATTTCAGCGCGCAGTTAAACTCAATTCAAAAGATGTTCAGCCTCATCTTTCATTGGCAGATTTATATTTTGAACAGGGTAAATATGTTTATGCTGCACTTTCTTTTAGTGATGCCGTTTATCTTGAACCGGATAATCCTGATTATCGATACATGCAAGGACTTAGTTATTTTAATGCACAGGAATGGGGTAGAACTGCTGCTGCATGGGAAGATCTCCTACACTATCGCCCGAATGATGCCGTGGTTCGTACTCTCCTGCCACAGGCATATTATGTCCTTGCAGTAGAATACAACAGGATAGGAAATCCTACTATGGGCCGCCAGGCGTTTAAGAATGCTCTGTCTGTCAACAACAACACAACGTCTTGGCTTTCAGGCGCTATGGGTGTTTTAGGAAAATTTTATCGAGAAAAAACCATGTATAACGAATCACTGGTTGCCTATCAGGAAGTTCTTGAATTGAGCCCTAAAAATGCCGATGCCTATATGGGCATGGGTATCACATATTGGAAAATGAATGAAAAACAATTAGCTCGTGCTTCCTGGGAGAAAAGTATTGAGATCAAGCCGGATAATAATGAATCACGTGGATGGCTCATTTTGTCTTCTCCAGGTTAATAATCTTTTTCAAGTTTTGATTCGTGTTCTGATCCGCCAAATGCGGATGAGTCTTCAATTATTCTTAACTATTTAATTTGTATTATATCCATTGGTGCGT
>Ga0066382_10000238_pt1 | contig 18442 bp, 16 predicted proteins | sample Knorr_S23_td_NAD_FD_71218 | JGI IMG/M metagenome (GOLD analysis project Ga0066382, IMG submission 71218) | Marine microbial communities from Southern Atlantic Ocean transect - Knorr_S23_td_NADW_ad_2500m_LV_B | ecosystem: Environmental > Aquatic > Marine > Oceanic | place: Southern Atlantic... | reverse complement strand
ATGATCGTTTGGAAGGTCCCCGAAGAGCGGTCTGAAGAGGTTGGTCTGATCATGGCGGCCAACGACGCCGTAACCCACTGTTACGAGCGCCCAACCTTCCCTGACTGGCCCTACACCCACTTCACCATGGTCCATGCAACCACTCCTGAAGGCTGCGAAGAGATCAATAACGAGATCAGCGAGGCCACCGGCATAACCGAACGTCTGGTGCTCTACAGCACCCGGGAGTACAAGAAGACCCGGGTCCGGTATTTCGTGCCAGACTACGACGATTATGTCGTTAAAGAGAAACCCGACGCGGTGATCACGGCTTGATTTAAAGTCATGGCGGCCTGCCCGTCGTGTCCAAATGCATAGAGAGCTTATGACAACTTTTTATCCCGTTTTTCTGAACTTGACCGGACGACGGTGCATCATCATCGGCGGCGGCCAGATCGCCGAGGGCAAGATCTCCAAGCTACTGGACTCGGGCGCCAAGATAGTCGTGATCAGCCCGGACGCCACGCAAGGAATACGCAGATTCGCGGAGACAGGCGACGTTGAGTTGGACCTTCGCAAATACCAGCCCGGCGACCTTAAAGGCGCGTTCTTAGTCATAGCAGCCACCAACGACCGGGTGGTCAACCAAGAGATATTCGAAGAGGCTGAGACGCTGGGCGTTTTGCTCAACGCAGTGGATGACCTGCCCCGTTGCTCCTTCATAGCTCCGTCCATCGTGGAGAGCGGCCCGGTGGCTATCGCCATCTCCACCGGCGGCGCCAGCCCAGCCTTGGCCCGCAAGCTGCGGGAGACCCTGACCGGCTCTTCCGACCTGGACTGGATCCAAGCCACCAGCGTGCTCTCGAAAGCCCGCCAGATCATCAAAGACAAACGGGTAACGGTTCACCCACAGCGGTGGCAATGCTGCATGACACCAGAACTCCTCAGCCTGGCCAAGGCGGGCCGCGAGGACGAGGCCGTGGTACTCCTGATGGACGGCCTAACGGGCAAAGACGCCAACGGGAAGTGCTCCAACATCGCCGAATGCGTCTCCGGCGGCTGCCAGATCAGAAACCAAAGTAGCCAGGATTCCAACCAGCGCACCACCGGCGCCCAGAAAACCCAAGACCGCATAGCCCAAACCGCGGGGGACTAACCGCTTGACGACCAGCGACTCAGAAGAAAGCTCAACCGGCTCGGGCATCCCAGCCATCAAAGTGGGCAGCCGTGGCAGCACCTTGGCCCTGATTCAAGACCATGTGGTGATCAACCGGCTGAAGGCCAACAGCCCAGCACTCGAATTCGAGGTCGACACCGTCCGGACCAGGGGCGATGTAGACCAGACATCCCGCCTGGCGGGCATGGGCCTGGGCATCTTCGTCAAGGAGTTGGAACAAGAACTTCTAGACGGCAAACTCGATATCGCCGTCCACAGCCTTAAGGACATGCCCACCCAGTTGGCCGACGGCCTGGTGCTGGGAGCAGTACTGTCCAGAGAAGACCCAAGGGACGTGCTGGTGAACCGGTACGGCTGCCCCCTTGATGGGCTCCCCAAGGGCGCAAAGATCGGGACCAGCAGCCCCCGCCGCGCCGCCCAGTTGAAGCAATACGCCCCCCAGGTGGAGGTGGTCTCCATCCGAGGCAACGTCGAGACACGGTTGCGTAAGGCTCAGGGTGAAGAGGCGGACGGGGCTATATTGGCCGCCGCCGGCATGATTCGCCTGGGGCTGCAAGACCAGATCGCCGAATACCTGTCCGCCACCCAGTTCGTGCCGCCACCAGGACAGGGCATCCTGGCGGTGGAGGCGCGGGCTGACGATTTCCGGATGTTGGAGTTATTGTCGGCGATCGACGACGCGGACACCCACTACGAAGCCACTGCGGAGCGGGGTTTTCTGGCAAGATTGGGCGGTGGCTGCAGCATACCCGTGGGCGCCTACGCCCGCTGCAACGGAGACAACATCGTCATGACGATCTACATGAGCACCGCGGACGGCGAAAAGAAATTCAGCGCCAAGATCCAAGGCCTGAAACGGGACCCGCTGCAACTGGCCAACGACGCCTACCTCGCCTTGGTGGAGCGGGGCGGCGCCGACCTGGTAGCCGCAGCCAGGGCCAATCAGGCGTGATTCGCTTTTTCAAGAGATGAAAGATTGACCGGTAAAGTCTATCTAGTGGGAGCCGGACCCGGCGACCCCGGACTGATCACAGTTAAGGGAATGCACGCGTTGGAGCAGGCCCAAGTGGTCGTCTACGACCGCCTGGTCGACCCCGTGCTGTTGCAGGCCGTACCCCAGAGCGCCGAGCGCATCTTTGTGGGCAAAGCCCGGGGCCGTCAGCAACTGACCCAAACTGAGATCAACCAACTGCTGGTGGACAAGGCGTCCCAGGGATTCACGGTGGTGCGGCTTAAGGGTGGCGACCCATTCGTGTTTGGCCGCGGCGGCGAAGAAGCCCTAGAACTCAAGGCCAATGGCCTGCCATTTGAGATCGTGCCCGGCGTGACTTCAGCCATCGCCGGGCCGGCCTATGCGGGTATACCCCTGACCCACCGCGGCTTAGCGACCACTTTCACCGTGGTCAGCGGTAGCGAGGACCCCTCCAAGCCCGAGTCCGTCATTCCCTGGGAGGTCCTGGCCAAGAACGGCGGCACCCTGGTGGTGCTCATGGGCTGGGCGTCTTTAGAAAAGATCCTCGCAACCCTGCAAAAAGAGGGACTGCCCGCGACCACGCCGGCGGCCCTGGTCCAGTGGGGCACCTGGAGCGAACAGCAGACAGTCACCGGCAGTATCGAAAACATCCTCGAAAAGGGTCGAGAAGCCGGGCTGACTCCGCCGGTGATCACAGTCATCGGCGAAGTAGTCAATCTCAGGGAAGAGCTGGCTTGGTTCGATAAGCGCACCCTGTTCGGGAAACGCGTGTTGGTCACCCGCTCCCGCTCCCAGGCTTCCCGGCTATGCACGCTGCTGGAGCAGGCCGGGGCCAACACAGTGGAACTGCCCACCATTCAGATCGGCCCCTTGGAAGACTTCTCTGAGCTAGATGCAACGCTGAAAAACATCGCTGATTACCAGTGGGTGATATTCGCCAGCGCCAACGCCGTGGAGTCGGTCTTTGATCGATTTGAATCACAGGGTAAGGACGCCCGCGCCCTGGCCGGGATGACCGTCGGCGCGATCGGCCCCACCACCGCCCAAGCGTTGTCCCGCTGGGGGATCACCGCTGATTTCGTGCCCAGCCGGCCGGTGTCCGCAGTGGTCTTGAAAGAATTATCCGGCCGGGACTGGAAGGATGTTTCGGTGTTGCTGCCCTCCGCCGACATCGGCCGGGACGAACTCGAAAAAGGCCTCACGGACCTGGGCGCAAAGGTCAACCGCCTGGCCGCCTACCGGAACGTTTCAGTCGAAGGTGTGTCAGGTCTGGCCAAGATAGCTTTTGTTGACGGTGTTGATATCGTAACCTTTACCAGTTCCTCGACCGTGCGCAACCTGGTGGAGATGCTGGACGGTGACCGTGCGGCGCTCGAGACCAGCTTCATCGCCTGTATCGGCCCGGTAACCTCCGCAACGGCCCGCGAACTCGGCTTACAGGTTGACCTGGAAGCGACAGAGCACACGGTCGAGGGCCTGGTGGATGCACTGACGAGCCATTTCGCCTCGAGCGAGCTTTCCCGAAAGTAGGTTTAGGAGAAAAAGACGTCATGACCAGCTTCCCTCACTCAAGGTTGCGCCGCCTGCGCGGCAGCGATTCCATACGCAACATGGCCCGGGAGACTCGGCTGTCCGTCAAAGAGTTCGTCTACCCGCTTTTCGTAGGTCACGGACATGGCGTGAAAGAAGCCATCGAGCCCATGCCCGGCCAGTACCAGATGTCCTTGGATGTGCTGTCCGAGGAGATCGGCGAGGCCGCCGAGCTGGGTGTTCCCGCGGTGCTGCTATTCGGGCTTCCCGCCGAGAAAGACCCACTGGGCACCGAGGGCTACGACCCTGAGGGCATCGTCCAAGAGGCGGTGCGCATGATCAAGAAAGACCACCCGGACATGATGGTGATCACCGACGTCTGCATGTGCGAGTACACCGACCACGGCCACTGCGGCGTCATCGCAAACGACCGGGTCGATAATGACCAGACCCTGGAACTTCTGGGCAAAACCGCGGTGTCCCACGTCCAGGCAGGCGCCGACCTTCCCGCGCCGTCGGCGATGATGGACGGCCAGGTCTGGGCGATCCGCCAGGCGTTGAACGACCACGGCTACGAGGACACGCCCATCATGGGCTACGCGGCCAAGTATTCGTCAGGCTTCTACGGGCCCTTCCGGGTGGCGGCCAATTCCACGCCAAAGTTCGGAGACCGGAAGAGCTACCAGATGGACCCGGCCAACGCCAGGATGGCCATGCGTGAGATTGAAGCTGACATCGCCGAGGGCGCCGACATCGTAATGGTGAAACCAGCCCTGTCTTACCTGGACGTGATCCGGCAGGCCAAGGACCGGTTCGACCTGCCCCTAGCCGCCTACAACGTCAGCGGCGAGTACTCCATGATCAAGGCCGCCGCCGCCAACGGCTGGATCGACGAAAAGACCGTCACCATGGAGGTTCTGACCTCAATCAAACGCGCTGGCGCCGACACCATCCTCACCTACCACGCCAAGGAAGTGGCAAAGTGGCTGAAAGAGGCGGAGTAGACGGATGAGCAGCAGAACGGTAGACAAACAACTTGCTGGGGAGCGGGGAGAGCTGTACGTGTTCGGCGAACTGCTGAAACGCGGCATGGTTTCTTACGTTCCTTTAGTTAAAGAGGGAGTAGACGCGCTCGTACGCACAGCCACAGGCGCGGTGATTGAAATTCAAGTACAAGCCGCCGGAAGCGCGGGCGGCAAATACCCCCGTTGGTTCCAGATGGGCCACTTAGAACCGCGTAAGAATTTTATGATTATCGGAGTCGAATTTGAAGAAGGGGACCCAAAGTGCGCTTGGATTTTTCCGTCCATCGTATTTGACAAATTTGCCACCAACCCGGCCAACGGCACCCCCCGGGATTTGAACTTAGAGGTCGGAGTAAAAAAATACGGAATGCCTATGAAGGACCTGCTTTGCGGATTTCGCGACCGCTGGGAGTTAATCGTAGATTTCGCAAGGTTCGAAGGGCTGATGCAATCACCAGATGACTTGGTGGACATGCTCACGGTGCTAGAGGCCGAAGAAAGCGGGGATGTAGCGATCAGCCTGAAGGACTATGAGCGCGGCAAGTAGCGGCCCATACGAAGTCCGTTTGCTTAGCCGCCGCGTGCTGGGAGCTAAATTCCTTACCCGCGAGAGATTTCCCCAGGATCATTACTGCTATTGAAGCTTTGGCCGGTACACCCCGCCTAGCAAACGCAGTGCAAGTGGATGGAAATATCTTCAGACTCCGCGTTGGTCAGTTCCGGGTTCTGTATCAGATCGACGATGAATCACGTAGAGTCGGTATAGGGGGTATTCGCCGCCGCTCCGAGCGCACCTACCGAAGGGTAAGAGACCTGTTCTAGGCATTCCAAGAACCAAATAATATAATCAGGACGTGGCATGCAACTTAGCAAATCAGAAGCACTATTCGCCGAGGCCCAGAAATACATCCCCGGCGGCGTTAACAGCCCGGTCCGGTCATTCAAGTCCGTAGGCGGCACCCCGCCATTCATCGCCCGAGGCCAAGGCTCGCGAATATGGGACGTGGACGGCAACGAATATATCGATTACCTGGGTTCCTGGGGGCCGTTGGTCCTGGGGCATTCCCACCCTGCCGTTGTAGAGGTCCTGAAAAAGACAGCCGAGAGCGGGACCAGCTTCGGCGCTCCCGTGGAACAGGAAGTAGAACTGGCCAAGATTATCTGCGGCGCGTTGCCGTCGGTGGAATCGGTGCGGTTGGTGAGTTCGGGCACCGAGGCCTGCATGAGCGCCATCCGGCTGGCACGGGCCTTCACCGGGCGCGACAAAATCATAAAATTCGCCGGCTGCTACCACGGCCACGCCGACGGCCTGCTGGTCAAAGCCGGCTCGGGTGCGTTGACCCACGGCATCCCCACCAGCGCCGGCGTGCCCGCTTCCTACGCCAGCGAAACCCTGGTGGCCGAATTCAACGACATCGGTTCAGTCGAGCGATTCTTCGAAGCCAATCCCGGCGGTATCGCCGCCATCATCATCGAGCCGGTAGCCGGGAATATGGGCGTGGTACCGCCCGCTGCGGGGTTCTTGGAGTCGGTCCGCAAGATCACCCAGGACAATGGCGCGCTGCTGATCTTCGATGAAGTTATCACCGGGTTCAGGGTCGGGCCCAACGGCGCCCAGGGCCTCTACGGCATCACTCCGGACATCACAACCTTGGGCAAGATCATCGGCGGCGGCCTGCCGGTAGGGGCCTACGGCGGACGCAAAGACATTATGGAGATGGTGGCTCCCCTGGGAGCCATGTACCAAGCGGGCACGTTGTCCGGCAACCCGCTGGCGGTGAACGCCGGCATAACAACTTTGAAAGAGCTGCAAAAAACCGGCACCTACGAGCGCCTGGAAACCCTGGCTCAGCGGCTGACCGACGGCCTAACCAAAGCGTTCCAAGCAGTGGAGATGCCATCCACAATCAACCGGGTGGGCTCCATGTTCACCGGGTTCTTCAACGCCGGTCCCGTGGCGGGGTTGGCCGACGCCGAGGGTTCGGACACAGAGATGTACGGACGCTATTTCCACGCCATGCAAGAGCAGGGCGTCTACATCGCTCCCTCTCAGTTCGAGGCCGGGTTCGTCTCAACGGCGCACACCGAGGCCGATATCGACGCCACCATCGCCAAGGCGGGGGCGGCGCTATCTACCCTTCGGTAAACCCCAAATTACTAGAATGAAAAAGGCTCCCCGTGATTGGGGAGCCTTTTTGTTCTCCGAAGTTATAGACGCTTAAGAGCCGTATCTGGCTGCGGAATGGGGGTCGCTGTAGGTCTCGCCTTTAGTGCCCCAGAATACTGTGGCGATCCTATCGCAGGTCGCTACCAATTCTTCGCACTTCGCCATATCGACGTTCTGCTTGCACTGGCCAGCCAGTTTCAACGCGGCGTTGAACGTGCCGTGAAGGTCGAAATCGGCGGGGGGATTGGGCCAACCGTAATCGGCCCAGAGGATGGCGAGTTCGCGCTTGCAGACCTCGGCATGTTCGTCTTTAACGGTGACGTACCGAGCGATCTTATTGACGTAATCCTGGCGCGCGGCGGCGTCACTGGGGTCGGCCGGTTCCAGCGCCTGGATCCGCAGGACCATCTTCTGAACGGTCTGGGCGGCCATCTTGGCCGAGACGGGGTCGTAGATACCGCATGGGATATCACAGTGGGCTTGGGCAATCTCTGGCTTGGTCCAGCCTATGGGGTTAAACATGGCAGCCTCTCCTGACTACACCTGATTTTAAGCAAGCACCAGCGTAATCAAAATCCGGCAGGGGCGCAAGCCCCATTTCGTGCCTGAGATAACCTCAGGTTGCGGCCATCTTGTAACCACTTAGTATAGGCCCTTATAATTGTTCAATTACGCACTTCCGTTTGCCGAAGCGCAGACGTAGGTCATCCAATGATATCGCGGCGCTCCGTACGTCGGCGCCAGGAGAATTGCCAGTGGCGACTACATCTAAACCCGCAAGACCCGCCCATATGCGGCACCGCAGCAGTGAGTTGGTTGACGGCCCCAATCGAGCGCCGTCCCGGGCCATGCTGATGGCCATGGGCCTGACCCAAGACGACATCAAAAAGCCCTTCGTCGCCATCGCCAACCTGGCCAGCGATGTCACCCCTTGCAACGTGCACCTAGACCGGTTCGCCCAAGCGGCCAAAGAAGGCGTGCGCGCTGAAGATGGGGTACCGTTCGAATTCGGCACCATCACGGTGAGCGACGGCATCTCCATGGGCACCGAGGGTATGAAGACCTCGTTGGTCAGCCGGGAAGTCATCGCCGACTCCATCGAGCTTGTTACCTTCGGCGAGCGCATGGACGGCCTGATCACCATCGCCGGCTGCGACAAGAACATGCCCGGCTGCATGATGGCCATGGCCCGTTTGAACGTGCCGTCCATCTTCATGTACGGCGGGGCCATAATGCCCGGTCAGTTCCAGGGCAAAGACGTGAATATCCAAGACGTGTTCGAGGCTGTGGGCGCCTACGCCAAGGGCGACATGAGCCTGGAAGACCTCACCGCGCTGGAATGCGTGGCCTGTCCCGGAGAGGGTTCCTGCGCCGGCTTGTTCACCGCAAACACCATGTCCACCTGCATCGAAGTTTTGGGCATGTCGCTTCCCGGCGACGCCTCCGTCCCGGCCATCGACCCCAAGAAATTGGGCGAGGCCAGAGAAGTGGGACGGACCTTGATGCGTCTTCTGGAAGAAGATGTGCGCCCCCGTGACATCCTGACCAAACAGGCCTTCGAGAACGCTATCACCGTGGCCGTGTCCATGGGCGGATCGACCAATTCGGTGCTGCACCTGATCGCCATCGCCCGGGAGGTCGATATTCAATTGACCCTGGACGACTTCGACCGCATCAGCCGCAACACCCCTTACATCGCCGATATGAAGCCGGCTGGGAAATACGTCATGTCCGACCTCAATCGTTACGGCGGCATCGCCCTGGTCATGAAACGGCTCTTGAACGCCGGCCTGCTCCACGGCGACGCCATGACCGTTACCGGAAAGACTCTGCGGGAGAACGTTGAGGCCGTCGAGACCATCGAAGACCAACCCGTGGTCTACCAGATCGACGCGCCCCGCGCCCCCACCGGCGGGTTGGCCATCCTCTGGGGCAACATCGCCCCAGACGGCGCGGTGATCAAGGTTGCCGGACATCAAGAGAAAGTATTCGAGGGCCCGGCTCGGGTCTTCGACCAGGAACCGGCCGCTTTCCAGGCCATCCAACGGGGCGATATCAAGGCGGGGGACATCGTCGTCATCCGCTACGAAGGACCCAAGGGCGGGCCCGGCATGCAGGAGATGCTGTCTGTCACCGCCGCCATCGTGGGACAGGGACTGGGCGACGATGTTGCCCTGATCACCGACGGCCGGTTCTCCGGCGCGTCCCACGGACCAATGGTCGGCCACGTAGCCCCGGAAGCAGCGGTTGGCGGACCCATCGCGCTACTGCGAGAGGGCGACCTCGTGACATTGGACATCCCTGGCCGCAAATTGAACGTGAACCTCAGCGAAGAAGAACTCGCTGAGCGACAAGCCCAGTGGCAGCCGATCCCGCCCAACTACACCACGGGCGCTCTGGCGAAATACGCAAAATTGGTCTCGTCCGCCTCGCAGGGGGCGGTTACGCACTAACCAGACCGAAAAGCATTGCCATCCATGCCCAATCGTCATACCATGGTATTACTAAAGTATTCCAAAGGGTGTAACCATGGCCAAGATAGCTATTAGTCTCCCGGACGAAGTCCTCGATGCCGTTGAGAAAGAGCGAAGTGAGAGAGGCATTAGCCGCAGCGAATACTTTCGCCGGACGGTGGAAGAACATCTTCGCCGGGAAAAAGAAAAGGAAGATGATGCAAGATACATCCACGGCTACTTGGACGACCCAGAAACGCCCGAAGAGTTAGGATGGGTGGTCAGGGCTGGGGTTGAAGCGCTGGCTGATATCCCCTGGGAAGATCAGGATAAAAAATGAAAAGAGGACAGTTATGGTGGGCCGAACTTCCACCTCCCGGAGGCCACAGACCGGTGGTTCTCATTTCCCGAGATTCTGCATATTCCGTTCGCGAATTCATTACCGTGGCTCCGGTAACCACCCGGGTGCGCCGGCTGCCGATCGAGGTGCTTCTGGGTCCCCATGACGGGCTTCCCCAGAACTCTGCTGCAAATCTGGATAGCATGCTTACCATACCCAAGAGCAGCATCCACGATTATATTGCCAGCTTAAGCGACGACAAGGTTCGAGCCGTGGATGCGGCCATCCATTTTGCGTTGGGACTGAAGACCTAGGGTCCAACAATTTTGGGAGATTAGTAAACATGGCTGAACAACCCAGGGACTATGGGAAAGAAGCGGTAGAACGGCACCGAGAAACCCGGGGCAAGGTCAGCATCGCCTCCAAGATGAAAGTAGAGACGCTAGATGACCTGTCCATCGCCTACACCCCCGGCGTCGCCACCGTCTGCATGGCGATTCATGCGGACATTTCCGAGTCCTATCACCTAACCAACCGCGCAAACACCGTGGCGGTGGTGACCGACGGCTCGGCCGTGTTGGGTCTGGGCAATATCGGGCCTGAAGCGGCGATGCCGGTCATGGAGGGAAAGTCCATCCTGTTCAAGGGACTGGCCGACATCGACGCCTTCCCCATCTGCCTGGCGACCCAGGACAGCGACATCATAATCCAGACCGTGCGAGCCTTGGCCCCCAGTTTTGGCGGCATCAACCTGGAAGACATCGCCGCGCCGCGCTGTTTCGACATCGAAGACGCGCTGCAGGACTTGGGCATCCCGGTTTTTCATGACGACCAACACGGCACGGCCATCGCCGTACTAGCCGGAGTGATGAATGCTCTACTGGTCACCGGCCGGAAGATCGAAGACACGAGATTCGTGTTCGCCGGCGCAGGCGCGGGTGGCATAGCCTCAGCAAAATTGCTCATGGAGCAAGGCGCCACCAACGTAATCTTGGTGGACAGCGTGGGGATAATCTCCCGTGACCGCACCGGCCTGACCGCAGTGAAGTCGGCCATGCTGGACACCACCAACCCCGACAATCTTTCCGGTGGTATAGCCGATGCCATGCGAGGCGCCGACGTCTTCATTGGCCTTGCCGCCGCCGACACTGTGAGCGCACAGATGGTCACCTCCATGGCCAAAGACCCCATCGTGTTCGCCATGGCCAACCCCATACCGGAGATCTGGCCCGACGTCGCCAAGGCCGCCGGAGCAGCCGTTGTAGGAACCGGCCGCAGCGACTTCCCCAACCAGGTCAACAACAGCCTGGTCTTCCCCGGCGTTTTCCGGGGGGCGCTGGACTCTCACGCCACCAGGGTGACCACGCGCATGAAACTGGCCGCGGCGACCGCGCTGGCAGCCCTGGTTGCCGAGCCCACGCCGGAGAACGTCCTGCCTTGGTCCCTAGACCGCAACGTAGCCGTGACCGTCGCCCAAGCAGTGTCCGGGGCGGTCTAGCCTCTTTCATGCCATCTCAGTCCTCGTCTCGTGTAACCGTGGAATCCCTGGACCGGTTCCGGGCCAATCTGCAGTCGTTGGTTGCTGAGAAGGCTAAAACCTTGCCCAACCTTCGCTACTGCGACCTGCGCATCGAGGTCCGAGAGGAGAAGGGGGCGGTGGCCGAAAACGGGGCCGAGAAGGGCAGTTTCGATGACTATGCCTTCGACTTTGGCGTCCGGGCAATCGCCGGGGGGCGCACCAGCTCATCCGGTTACTACGGCCGGGTACTGGGCACCACCGACCTTGACCGTCTGGAAGATGTGGTCTGGGATGGCATCAAGCAAGCCCACAACCGGGCCCGCGCCAGCGCCAGGCAGAAAACCCAAACACGAGGCCGCTATCCCCATCTGGGATCGAGTCTAACCCCAAGCGAACTTGCCACTGTGCCGGTCCGCCAAGACACTGTGCCCGCCACCTACACCACCGACCCACGGCAGGTCCCCTTGGCGGAGACGGTCGCCATGGCCACGGACGGATGCAAGGCGCTGCAGGGCCAGGGCAGCAACATCGTCTACTCAGCCTGCTCAGCATCTACTTTTCTGCTTCGGGAGTTGTTCCTCAGCTCCGACGGCGCGGACATCGACCAGAGTTTCGCCCAGACTGAGGGGTTCGCCATCGCGATCTGCTCGGGCGAACACGGGAACTTCGAATTGTACGACTTCACCGGCCACCAGCGGGGCTGGGAGGTCTTGACCGATGGCTACACCAGCGGCCCCATCGTCCTGCCCAACTTCATAGACTTCTGCAAGACGCTAGGCGCCGACGCAGTGGAAGTCGCCGCCGCGCCGCCCTTGAAACCGCCAGACAAAGAGGTCACGGTTGTCACCAACCCCCACTTCAATACATTGTTGGTCCACGAAGTGGTCGGCCATCCCTCGGAGTTAGACCGGGCTCTGAAGTATGAGACCGGATACGCCGGGCGGTCTTGGTTCTTGAAGGACATGCAAGACAACCAACTGGGCAAGCAGATCGCCTCGCCGCTGGTCACCGCCTACTCGGACCCGTCCATGGAGGGCTACGGTTCGTTCAGATACGACCACGAAGGCACCCCCGCCCGCCGAGCCTATATCCTGAGGGACGGCGTGCTGGAGGAGTTCCTGAACAACCGCCAGACGGCGGCCATCATGGGGGTCGCGCCCAACGGGTCGGCCCGCTCCACCGAGGCCCAATTGGTACCGCTGATCCGCATGACCAACACCATCTTCGGCGCCGGCCGGCAAGACCCCCAGAGCATCATCTCCGAGGTCGAGGACGGCTATTACATCGCGGGACACCGGACACCGTCCATCGCCGAGTCCCGGGAGAACTTCCGCATCACCGCGGTGAAGGTCTACGAGATCAAGAACGGGCAGTTGGGCCGGCTCTACCGGGACGGCGGCATCACGTCCGACAGCCGGGACTATTTCATGTCCATCGACGCCGTGGGGAACGACCTGCGGGTCAACCCAATTCCCAATTGCGGCAAGGGCCAGCCCATGCAAGCCAAGCGGATGAGCAACGGCGGGCCCACCATGCGCGGCATCGCCCGCCTGACCGGACCAGGGTAGCAAGGGGGCTTGGGGAACCATGACTGAAGCGCTGGTCGTCATCGGCATCGTCGCCCTGGTCTCCACCGGGTTGGTTGTTATCCTCATGTTCCGCCTGCTCAAGCAAGGCGGCTCCCGCAGCGAAGACAGTGCCCTCGGCCACCAGGTGGGCGAGATCCGCCAGGGCATGGACCGGGTGAACCGGTCCATCCAGGACCTGAACCTGGACCGGGTCAAACAGTCGGAGCGCCTCGAGACCATGTTAACCAGCCTGAACAGCAGCTCCTCGGCCCTCCGGGACATCCTGGCCAACACCCAGGTGCGCGGCCAATGGGGCGAGCGAATGGCCGAGGACGTCTTCCGACTGATCGGCTTCGTTGAAACTGTGAACTACACCAAGCAGACGACCGTTGCCGACGGCCATTCCCGGCCCGACTTCACCATATTGATGCCCGAGGGCAAGAAGCTGAACATGGACGCCAAGTTCCCGCTCACCAACTACATGAAATACGTGGAGGCGGAGTCGGAACAGGAAGCCCAGGAATACAGCCGGGCCTTCATCCGCGACGTGCGGGACCGGGCGCGGGAGGTTGTCGGCCGGGACTACATCAATCCGGACGACAACACCCTGGATTATGTGCTCGTTTTCATCCCCAATGAGCCCATGTACCACTACATCCAGCAACACGGGGCGGACGTGGTGGAGGAGGCGCTCCGCAACCGGGTGGTGCTCTGTTCGCCGATCAGTTTGTTCGCGATCCTAAGCATCATCCGCCATGCCTTGGACAACTTCGCAATCGAGCAGGCGTCCGACGAGATATTATCCGAACTAGCCGTCTTCGACCGGCAGTGGGGAAATTTCGTGGACCAGATGGAGACGGTGGGCAGGCGCATGGAATCCGCCCAGACCGCGTTCGAATCACTGAAAGGCACCCGGACCAGAGCGCTTGACCGGCCCTTGGGACGCATCCGGGACATACGCAAACGCCGCAACATTCCTGACGCCCTTGAAGACGGAGCAGACGAGGCCGATGACGTGATGTCATTACCCGAACCAGCAGATGAAACATAAACCAACGGCGGCGATCGACCAGCGCAACCACCCAAGGATGATGAGAATTTGATATCCGTATCCGATCTGCGCCGCGCCGTTAAGAACGCCCTGGCATTCGCCTCGTCACAACCCGATGTGACCGAGGTGGAGGTCTTTGCTTCGGCCGGGGCCAACCTGACAGTTAGGCTCAACTATACCTCCCACATTCCCAGTAACGGCGTGGAGGAACCAAAGTCCACCGAGGGCTACGGCTTGGGCATCCGGGCCACCTTCCGCACCCCAGACGGCATCAAGACCGGCTTCGGCAGCGAGCCCACCGACCTATCGGTTGATGGGGCGGAACGCGCATTGGACAAAGCCCGCGCCGGAGCGGTCTCCGACCCCGAATTCGTTTCGCTGCCCAAGCTGGACTCGCCCCAGCGCCCCGCCGGAAAAGCCGACATCGCGCTGGCCAACTACGACCCGGCATTGATGCGCATCGGCGGCAAGGGGCTGGTGGACGCCGGCTGGCGCATGATGGACCGGGCTTTGGACGCGTTCCAGTCGTCGGAAGACCTGATGGGCCTGGCCGGCTCGGCGGAGAGGATGTCTGAACTCGGCCTGATATTGGGCGGGGACGTGGTCATGCTCCAAGACCGGATGGCCATCGCGTCGACCCATATCCCCAGGGTGCAGACCGAACAGAACACGCTGGTTATGTCATTCGCCACCGCCATGATCGAGACCCAGTCCAGCAAGGGCAGCGGCTGGTCCGTGGGCAGCCGGCTCGGCGATTTCAACGGCGAAGCCGCCGGGGAAGCGGCGCGCAATGCCATCGCGTCAATGGACGGGGAGCGCATACCATCCGGCGATTACAACGTTATTCTGGGCCCCCAAGCAGTGGCCGAGATCCTGGAATGGGTGTTGATGCCGGGACTGTCCCTCGATATGTTCTACGCTGGGGCCTCGCCGTTCATGGGCAAGCTGGGCCAGGCGGTAGCCTCGGAAGACTTCAACCTTTATGACGACGGCGCGGCGCCCGGCCTGCCCAGTTCCAAGTCCATCACCGACGAAGGTCTGCCCACCGGGCGCACCGACCTGATCCGCGGCGGCCAGCTTTCGGGACTGCTGGCCGACTACTACAATTACCAACGCATCCTGAACGACCCCACAGGGCGGGAAAAACTGGGAGTCAACCCAGCCGACGCCCTGCAGAGCATCGCCCCGCGCAACGGGTTCCGGCCCGGCAACGGCGGCGGCCGCAACTTCGGCGCAATGCCCGGCGCGGTATCCAGCAACCTGGTGATTGAAGGAACCCGTGACCACACCCAGGAAGATCTGCTGCGGCTGGTGGGTGACGGGCTTTACATCGGCCGCATCTGGTACACCTACCCGGTGAACGGGACCACCAGCGGCGACTTCAGCGGCACGATAATCGGCGACTCCTACCTGATTAAAGACGGTCGGTTCGCCGCCCCACTGAAACCCAACACGGTCCGCATGAACGACAACGTCCTGCGGCTGATAAACAACACCCTGGGCATCGCATCGCTGCGCCGTGCCACCGTGCGCTGGTCGTCGGACCAGGTGACCTGGGCCCCCGAGATCGCCGTGTCCGGTTTCGGACTGGAAGAGATTTCTGAGTACATGGAGAGTGTGTAAATGGCCATGACCGAGATTACATTCGAGAAGATGGACGGCGTAGGCATCATCACCATGAACCGCCCCGAGTCCCGGAACGCCCTGACTCTGAATATGGTCTCCGAGATGGGAGAGGCCATCGAAGCGTGTCAACGGCCTGATGTCCGTGCGGTCCTGCTCACGGGCGCCGGTGGAGGTTTTTGCTCCGGAGCCGACCTGAAGTTCGTGTTGGAGACTCTGGAAAACGATGATCCGAAAGGCCTGCAAGATTACATCACCACGCTGGCCAACGACCTACACCACAAGGTTGTCATCGGACTGCGGCGTCTGGAAAAGCCGGTGGTCGCCGGCATCAATGGTGTGGCGGCGGGGGCCGGCTTCAGCCTGACCCTGGGCTGCGACATCCGGGTGGCGGCAAGAAGCGCCCGGTTCCTGATGGCCTACGCCAACATCGGCGCCCCGGCCGACGGCGGGTCGACCTATCTGCTGCCGCGCCTGATCGGCGCGAGCCGGGCCATGGAGATGTACCTGGCCAGCCAGCCCACCAGCGCCCAGGCGGCCCTGGAGATGGGGTTGGTCAATCATGTGGTCGAGGACGACGCGCTGCACCAACACGCCATGGAAACAGCCGTCCGGCTGGCCAAGGGACCGACCGCCGCCTACGCGCGGGTAAAAGCATTGTTCGACAGCTCTTGGGAGCACGACCTTGCGACCCAACTGGACCTAGAGACCGCGGCCTTCGCAGATATCGCCCTGACTGACGATTTCCAAGAGGGAATCAAAGCTTTTACGGAGCGCAGGCAGGCGAGGTTCCAGGGTAAGTAGACCGCCCTTGCTCCAACAATCTACACACTAAATAATTTCGCGGGCAAATTAATGGGCACGGGTAGCGTCGCATGGCTGCGGACAGCCGCCTGAATAAATAGAAGCAGAATTTTAATGATTCGTTGTAGTATGTGCCCAACGAAATCAAAGGGTGCGTGGTTTGACTAGCAACGAGTCTAATGAATCCGGTTTCATCGGCCGCCAAGCGGAGATGGCCGTACTGACTGCCGCCCTAGACCGGGCATCGGCAAGACTCGCTTGGCCAAAGAGCTTGCCAGCCTATCCGAACAACGTGGCGCTCGCGTCCTCTGGGGTTGGTGTTACGAGCGGCAGGGTGCGCCGCCTTATTGGCCATGGCTTCAGTTGATGCGCCCATATGCAGACGAAACGGAAGCCGATGGGCTCCGCAGAGACATGGGAGCCGGAGCTTCCGAAATCGCTGAGATTCTCCCTGAATTGCGAACCAAGTTGGGAGGGCTTGAGCGACCACACGCATTGGTGCCAGAGCAAGCCCGGTTCCAGTTGTTCTTGTCGATCACTACATTCCTCAAGAAGTTGAGCCAGGCCCAACCCCTCATCTTAGTGTTAGACGACCTACATTGGGCCGATGAATCTTCGCTGCACCTTCTTGAGTTCCTGGTACACGAAATCAATGGCAGTCGAATCCTTGTGATTGGCGCCTACCGAGAGACCGAGATTACCGGCCGCCACGCTCTAACTGAAACCCTTGGAAGCCTCGTGCGCCAGGATAACTTCTCAAGGGTCCAGCTTAGCGGCCTGAACAGCCAAGAAGTGGGTGAACTTATCATGTCGAATCGGGGGTCACAGCTAGAGAAGATGCCGTTGTTGCCCTCCACCAACGGACGGATGGAAATCCCTTGTTCGTCGGAGAAGTTGTCGGCTCGGTCAGTAAGGAGCAATTGGCCGGAAACCTGGACTGGACTGACCAGATTCCCGGAGGTGTCCGAGACGTGATCGCACGGGGCCTAAGCGGTCTATCAGAGAGTTGTGTGGCCTTATTGGAAACCGTCTCTGTCATAGGGAGAGATTTCGAATTTGGATTGCTCCGGACATTGAACCCGAACTTATCCCAAGATACCTTTTCCGAATCGCTGGACGAGGCGCTGGCAATTCGTTTGATAGAGCCATCGCCTGAGGGACCAACTCGATACCGGTTCAGCCACGCACTAGTCCAACAAACTGTATACCAGGAGATTTCGTCCACCAGGAAAATGCAGAGCCATGCGGCGATCGGGGAGGCGCTAGAACGGCTGCATCAGAGCGACAGAGAAGCTCATGCGGCGGAATTAGCCCATCATTTCGCAGAGGCCGGTGCGGTCGACAGCCCCGAGAAGGTCATCGAGTACTCATTGATCGCCGGGGAATACGCCCTTGATTCCTTTGAATATGAGCAGGCATTGGTGCACTTCACACGGGTTTTAGACACCAAAGGCGAAATCTCCATGGACGGCGAAAAAGCGCAGGCCTTGTTTGGGCTGGGCCGTGCTGAAGCCACCGTGGTACCGGTATACGAACTGAAGACAGTCCACCAGAACCTGGGCCTTGCTTTTGATTATTACGACTCGGTCGGCGACACGGCCCGCGCCGTGGCGGTCGCGTCGGAAATTCCGAGCCCTCCAGGTGGAGACCACAACCATGTGAGTCAGAGGCGGATCGAGCGGGCGCTGGAACTAGTTCACGATGATTCCCTGGAAGCCGGAATACTTCATTCTGTCCTTGGAGATTTCCAAGGAGTGGCTAATGGTGACTACCCCAGCGCCCAAGATTCCTTTGTCCGTGCTCTCACCATCGCCAGACGCAAAGGCAATGTCAATCTGGAGATAAAGACGCTTAATCATTCGGCCCGGATCGATTGGCACCACCTCCAATTCGATGATTCCTTGAAAAAAAGCCTTACGGCCACCAACCTGGCCGTCGCAGCATTCGACCCTCGCGGCGAAGTCACGGCAAGACATCATGCTTTTATGTGCTCCCACCACTTGGGCGATTCGATGGAGATGCATCGGCAAGCATCGGCGATTTTGGAGCCGGCAGTTCGATTGCGGGACCGATTTTGGCTGGCTACTGCACATTATTGCATCTCGTTCTCACTTTCCCTTCAAGGAGATTGGCGGTTGGCCAGGGAAGAGAACCAACTCGGGTTGGATGTATTGCCCCTCGACCCTCGCCTTTTGGTTGAACGGGCGATCTTAGAGGCGCAGGCCGGAGACCG
>Ga0066382_10000217_pt1 | contig 19206 bp, 17 predicted proteins | sample Knorr_S23_td_NAD_FD_71218 | JGI IMG/M metagenome (GOLD analysis project Ga0066382, IMG submission 71218) | Marine microbial communities from Southern Atlantic Ocean transect - Knorr_S23_td_NADW_ad_2500m_LV_B | ecosystem: Environmental > Aquatic > Marine > Oceanic | place: Southern Atlantic... | reverse complement strand
CAATCTCGCAAGTATGGCAGTGAACATTTCTTAGACCAAACTCAGCTTTATTCTACGCAGCCTACGCTAAGAGATATCTTCTTTACTGACGAGGAGATAGAGGCTAACAAGATAGAGCAAGTTACCCTATCGTCAGAATAAGATGAGACTGGTATTATAACGTAATTAGCAAAGCGGCGTTGCTTTTAACAAAGCAACGCCGCTATTTACGTTGTGGGTAAACAACGACGCTTACCCGTTTTATTTTACTAGGAGTAAAGTTTGGAGTTTTTGTACGAGTACGGTTTGTTTGTTGCCAAGGCAGTAACGCTAGTTATCGCTTTTATTGTGGTTGTATCTACCATTGTTGGCTTAGCGAGTAAGCAAAGGCATGGGAAAGGGCAACTTGAGATCGTGTCTATTTCTGAGCAGTTGAAAGACATTACAAATTACGCGAAACAGGTTCTGTTAGATAAAAATGCGTTAAAGAAATTAGCCAAGGAACAGAAAAAAGAAGCGAAAGCTAAAAATAAAGCAAAAAACAAAGCAAAAAACAAAGCCAAAATCACAGAACAGGGCGAAGAGTCTGAAAAGTCCCGTCTTTATGTCATCGACTTTAAAGGTTCGATGGACGCCAATGAAGTGGAACACTTACGAGAAGAAATTACCGCTATCTTGTGTGTAGCGAATAAAGAAGACGAAGTCTTGGTTCGACTTGAAAGTGGTGGGGGTGTTGTACACGGCTATGGACTTGCAGCGTCTCAACTTCAGCGTATCAAGGAAAAGGGTCTTAAACTAACGATTGCGGTAGATAAAGTGGCGGCAAGCGGTGGTTACATGATGGCTTGTGTTGCAGACAAATTACTGGCGTCTCAATTTGCTTACATTGGCAGCATAGGCGTTTTAGCTCAGTTGCCTAACTTCAATAAACTATTGAAGAAAAATGATATTGAGTTTGAACAACACACCGCTGGTGAATTCAAGCGTACTCTAACCGTATTTGGTGAGAACAACGATGAAGGCCGCGCGAAATTTAAAGAAGAAATTGAAGAGATTCATGTACTGTTCAAAGACTTCGTTCAAAGCCAGCGTCCAGATATGGACATCGATAAAGTCGCCACAGGCGAGTATTGGCCAGGTATTAAAGCTAAGTCGCTTGGTTTAATTGACGACATCACAACCTCAGATGACTATATTCTTTCTCATTATCCCGTACGCGAAATATTTAGTGTTAAGTATGCTGTGAAGAAAAATGTAGCAGAGAAATTGGGGATGTCTGCAGCAAATGTTGTTGAGCGCGTGTTTATGAAATCAATGAGCAAAGCGCGTCACTGGTTTTAATAGCGACAATTTGTCTGTGTTGATAATTCAGGACCGATAAAACGATTGTTAACACAGGCATACGTTAAATTTTTAACCTACAAAAAGATAATAAAAAGAATATGGCACGGCATACTAAAACCGATATATTAGATGCGGCAGAGTACTTATTTTCTCAAAGCGGGTTTACTCAAACATCCATGCGCGAGATTACTGCCAGAGCAGAAGTGAATTTGGCGTCGGTGAACTATCACTTCGGCAGTAAGAAGAATTTAATTCAAGCCGTGTTTAAAAGGTACTTTGATCACCTAATGCCGCAGGTAGAGTCTTGCTTGGCGTCTTTGACACCTATGGAAGGTGCGAAGGGCGTTGAGCAACTCTTGTATTCGTTGATCCCTCCTATGCTTAACCTCAACACCATTTCAGAGCAGGGTACTTCTACGTTTGTTAAGTTGCTAGGACGTGGCTACAACGAAACTCAGGGGCATTTGCGTAAGTTCTTAATGAATGATTACGGTGATTGTATCCGTGCACTTGTCGACGCTATAAGGCGTTGTCTTCCTGATCTACCTGAAGAAGAACTATTCTGGCGCTTGCATTTTGCGATGGGAAGTTTTGTATTTTCAATGGCGTCGAGCCAAGCGCTAACAGAAATAGCTGAGTCTGACTTTCACAAGCATGTCGATATAAAAGAAGTTATCCAGCACCTAGTTCCATTCGTAGCCCAAGGGCTAGCAGGCAAATAATTCAAGCGCGCTCGTTAAATACTCAGTTGAGAAAGAGTGGTAAGCTATTATTATTTCATAATAAATAGTGAAGGGGTCACATAAAATAAGTGCCTCAACGACACTTACGGTATGCGACATTTATTGCGTTTTTACACCAGTAGCTAAACTAGATATTAAATCAGATTATGCAAAATTATCGAGGAAGGGTTGCGCCAGGCGCCTCTGCATTGAGCTTTTCTGCCCAGAAATCCTTTACCGAAAATCCTGACTTTTTGGATGAAGGTGCCTTTTTCTTCGCTGGTTTCGCTGCGGCTTTTGCCTCTTTCTTTGGCGCTTTTTTCTCTTCGCTTTCACTAGTGGCGTCAGAAGAGCCAGAAGCTAACGACGCTGTCATCTCTTGAAGCTGTGCTAAACGGACGTTCTTACCGCCATCTACACTGTACCAACCACTTTTGCTCTCAATAGATGGTGCTTTGCCGTTCACCTTTTTATAAGCTTCGGTAAATGCTGCTACCACTTCGTCTTTGTCTAAGTTTGCCATGCTTTTTTGCTCTTTATTTTGTTAAGATGACGAACGCTATACGACATATGTAATTGCTGTAACGCTGAGAAAAACTCGCCCAGCGTAACGACCAAGCCAGCAAGTGTCGCAAAACTAAAATTGGATCTACTCACCACTCATAATTGTCTAATTACAGGTATAATGCTAAACGTTCGCGTCTTTTTATAACGTTTTTTGAACAATTTGTCTAACTTTCAACCGGAGGACTTGTGTCTATTACCCGCCTAGAACTACAAAATTATCTTGATGGAATGTTAAGGGTTAGCGAGATCAGTGATTATTGCCCCAATGGATTACAGGTAGAGGGCGCAAGTAAAATTGAGAAGATAGTTACCGGTGTAACTGCGTCACAAGCACTCGTTGATGCCGCCATAGAAGCTAAGGCAGATGCGCTAATTGTTCACCATGGTTATTTTTGGAAAGGTGAGTCACAAGTGATTGCGGGCATGAAAAAGCGCCGCCTTCAAGCGCTACTGTCAAATGATATCAATTTGTTTGCTTATCACCTTCCACTGGATGTACACCCTGAATTTGGCAACAACCGACAACTTGCATCGCTATTAGGCATTCAAAATATAAGTGCGGTGAGCGGTGTGAAGCCTGTTGGCGTTGTTATGCACGGAAATTTTGAAGAAGAAATTGAAGGATCAGCGTTACAGGTTAAATTACAGAAGTTGCTGGGGAGAGACGTGCTGATTGAGGGGCCTGTATCAAAACCTATATCGAAGCTTGCTTGGTGCACGGGAGGTGGACAAGGGTTCATTGAGCAAGCGGTTGAACTGGGCGTTGATGCATTTATTACCGGAGAAGTGTCTGAACAAACTGTACACACGGCAAGGGAAATGGGGATAACTTTTTTTGCTGCTGGTCATCATGCTACTGAACGCTACGGTGTGAAATCCTTAGGAGAGCACATTGGGCAGCAATTCGACGTGCCTGTCGAGTTTATTGATATTGACAATCCTGCTTAGCGATGACTGTAGTATATGAATAACGATCGTATCTTCGATGGTATTGCAGAAAAATTTTCAAGCAATATATATGGCACTACTAAGGGAAAGCTCAGGCACACCTTATTATGTGATGTTCTCGAGCCTTATTTAACCACGCCTGTTCGCGCTATTGAAATAGGCGGGGGGACAGGTGTAATGACAGCGCATATTGCTTCTAAAGGGCATTCTGTTGTGTTAACTGACGCGTCGAAGGATGTACTTAAACAAGCTGAGACACTGCTTGCAGATGCACCAAATATTACAATTAGGCATCAATATTTGCAGCAGATTGAGGATTTAGATAGTTTTGATTTAGTGATTTGCCATGCGGTTTTAGAGTGGCTGGATGCGCCCTTTGATGCTATCGACTTTATGTATAAAAACATGAAACCAGGGGCCCGCTTAAGCCTAAGTTTTTTCAACCAAGATGCGAATTTGTTTGCCAATGCTATCTACGGCAATTTTGATTACATTGCGAAAGGGATGAAAGTTAAAAAGCAAGTTAGACTGAATCCAAAACAGCCGTTAAATGCAACCCGCGTGGTTGAACATTGTGAATCATTGGGTTTCAAAATTATCGAAAAAGCAGGCATTCGTTGTTTCCATGATTACATGCGAGATATAACCCATCAAAGCAGCAAATTTGATGACTTACTTGCGCTAGAGCGGCAGTATCATAGGCAAGCGCCTTACCTTTGGTTAGGAAAATATTTTCATCTGATTCTAGAAAAAGAGAAATAGAAAAAGCCAGTAAAAAAGAGTTTGTTGGGATATTTACGTGGCGGACTACATAGGGTCATGAGCGCGCTAATACGTAGATGGTTGTTGTGGTGCCTTAGAGCGCGTTCTCACCCGTCATAATATTATTGACCGTGATTTTTGCGATTTCCTCTAAGGCTTCGAGCGTGAAGAAACCTTGGTGACCCGTTATTAAAACGTTCGGAAACGTAGTTAAGCGCTGAAAAATATCATCCTGAATTATGTCTTGCGAATGATCGTTAAAAAACAGTTCGGATTCTCTTTCGTAGACATCTAGCCCTAAATATCCAATTTTTTTCGACTTAAGTCCTTTAATGATGGCATTGTCATCGACAAGCCCGCCTCTTGACGTGTTAATTAGCATGACGCCTTGAGGCATTTTATCAATACGCTTAGCATTGATTATATGATGACTCTGTTCGTTGAGCGGGCAGTGCAGGGTAACAATAACGCTTTTTTCAAGTAGTTCATTCAGCGTTACATAATGGGCTCCCATTGCGGTTACATCACTATTTGGATGCGGATCGCAGCAAAGCACATGACATCCAAACCCCAACAGTATGCGAATAACCGCTTGCCCAATCTTTCCTGTGCCAATTACCCCTACGGTTTTACCGTGAAGCGTAAAGCCCATCAATCCTCCAAGATTGAAGTTGCCTTCGCGTACTCGGTTGTATGCTTTATGTGTTTTTCGGTTCAACGTAAGGATTAACGCAATTGTATGTTCAGCTACGGTTTCAGGGCTATAAGCGGGTACGCGGCTTACAGTGATACCTGCCTTTGCTGCTGCATCCACATCAACATTGTTGAAGCCAGCGCAGCGAAGTGCGATATGTTTAACGCCACAGCGTTTTAGAACCTCAATGGTTGTCTTATTAATGTCGTCATTTACAAACACAACAACATCGCTGTATCCACTGCAACTCGCTGCGGTTGAAGCGTTCAGTGGGTGTTGAAAAAATGTGGCATTGATGGGTTTGTCACTAGCACCGTTTAATGTTTCCAGCAATTCAGAAAAAAGAGCGTGCTCATAAGAGCGAGTACTAAAAAAAGCGATGTTTTTGTGTTGTTGGTCGCTGAGGTTATCGTGCGCTTTTTTACGTGCAGAGGTATTCATTTTAGTACCCAGTTAAGTTACTTAGACGGCTATAAATTACCATATTCACATTCAAACTACGTAGATGTAGATCAATAAATCTAGCGGGATGGATTGAGCACTAACGCATTAGGTATATTTCAAAACGCTCGTTCACTGCCGCCATGCTGGCGGCTATCTAAACTGCAAAGCGTACTAATTCGCTGATAAAAGCTTAGCAATGTCTTTTTCAATGGCTTCTGGTTTTACAGTAGGCGCATAACGTTTTAGCACCTTGCCTTGAGCATTAACTAAGAACTTAGTGAAGTTCCATTTTATACGTTTTGTGCCCAGAAGACCGGGGGCTTCGTTTTTCAATTCCTCAAAGAGCGGATTGGCATCTGGACCATTTACATTTGTTTTCTTAAATAATGGGAATGAAACGCCAAAATTAAGGCTACAAAATTGCGCAATATCTTCGTCGCTACCTGGCTCTTGATGTCCGAACTGATCGCAGGGAAACCCTAAAATTTCAAAGCCCTTATCGTTGTACTTTTTATAGAGCGACTCTAGTCCTTCGTATTGAGGAGTAAAGCCACATTTGCTTGCCGTATTAACAATAAGTAATACCTTACCCTTGTATTGTTCAAGGGTAGTTTGTTCACCGTTGTTCAACGTAATAGCGTATTCATAGAGCGCCAAAATTATTTTCCTATATTTTTGTTGTTGTTAAGTCTGTTACTCTTAGGTAATCCAACCATCTTTGTTAAGTATCTAGAGTATATTTTGTATGAGTAATTTGAAAGTGAGTTTTTTGGGCTTGGGTGTAATGGGCTATCCTATGGCAGGGCACTTGAGCAAAGCTGGCTATTCGGTCACTGTTTATAATCGTACCTCTCAAAAGGCACAGGATTGGCTAACAACCTATAACACTGGCGACGCTAAAGTCAGTGCTAGCAATACCGTTGCGCAGGCGTGTGAAGGCGCTGACATCGTATTTATGTGTGTGGGTAACGACAATGATGTAAGAGATGTGGGCACACAGACGTTAGCTGTGATGAAGTCGGGCAGTGTGCTGGTCGATCATACGACTGCATCAGCAGATATTGCCAGAGAACTATATAAAAGCTGCCAAGAAAAGCAAGTTGGCTTCTTGGATGCGCCGGTTTCTGGTGGCCAGGTTGGGGCTGAGAACGGGCAGCTTACCATTATGGTGGGCGGCAATGAAGACGTATACAGCAAGGTTGAGCCGGTAATGGCACACTATGCACGACACAGTCAGCTACTTGGTAAGAGTGGCAGCGGTCAACTAGCAAAAATGATGAATCAGATTTGTATTGCCGGCATCGTACAAGGCTTGGCTGAAGCATTGCACTTTGGCCAGCGTGCTGGACTTGATTGTAATGCGGTTGTCGATGTTATTAGCAAAGGTGCAGCTCAGTCTTGGCAAATGGAAAACAGAGCCAGCACTATGCTAAATAACAGCTTTGATTTTGGTTTTGCTGTTGATTGGATGCGTAAAGACTTAAGCATTGCATTGGATGAAGCGCGTAAGAACGGTTCGACTTTGGCGCTTACGGCACTTGTTGATCAATATTATGCAGATGTTCAAAAGCTTGGTGGCGGCCGTTGGGATACATCGAGTTTGCTTACCCGACTAAAATAACGCTAACAGACTAACAAGAATAAAAGGCCCGCTGGTTTACAATAAGATGTACTAAACAGCGAAAAACAGTGGCGTTCTGGAAGCGGTGCGTTGTTATCCATAACGCAGGTTATGGGTGTTGCTTTAGTAATTTGCTAATTAAACATTACAGCGCCTGTTCTTGAGCAGATAGGGTAAGCTGTTCCAAACGGGCCTTGTTAACGTCATTCAAGGGGAGTGACATTATCTTGTCGAGTAGCTGTCTGACGTTAAATTTTCGGTAAACACCTGTGTCTGACTCAATCATGCACTGAAGAAGGTTTAAGCCAAACGCTGCGGTATCAGGTGAGAGTTGGAAAGCATCATAAAAATGCCTCATTGCCTTGTTGAATAAGCCTTCGATAAAAAGTTGTGTGCCGGCCTCGTTTATAGAAATGGCCTGTTCGTGATTTAAACCTAACCTTTCTCCACCCGAAAAAATCAGCTCGTCATTCATAACCTGTTCTGAAATAGCTTGTAACTCCGCGTTTTTGCGCTTAGCCATCAAGAGTAACTCACCAGCTTTGCGTTCATCTCCAAGACCGTGATGTACTTTTGCGGCAATAACGAGGATAGACGGCTCAGTGCGAAGGTAGTTGTCGACGTAGTCGCTTTCAAGCAAATGTGCCGCTTTTTCTAAGTCGCCGTCCAGCACAGCCGAGAAAGCCAAAAGGTAGTCTCTTTTTTGTAAAGTTTGCGGGTCGCCCTGACTTCTTCCGGCAATGCCTACTAGTTTTCTAGCCTGAGACAAGCTTTCTTTTCTATTGGTTTCAGGCGACTCTTCTGCAAGAAACAAATAGAACTCAGCGAGCTCAAACGTAAAATCATTGAACCTGTCTTTTGCACTGCGATGCATAGCCCGTTTCTTCTGTAAGAGATCGATGGCTTCTACAACCTTGTCCTGCTTTTGATAGGCAATGGTTTTTAACTTTGCAGCCGGTAGGCTTAATTCACTAAACTTAATTTCATTTAAGTATTTTTCTACTTGATCGTAGGAATCTTGTTCAAATGATATGGATGCAAGCCATTCAAATGCCTTGTCTCGAGCCAAGCTAGAGTTAACCATTTGACTCAAATGACTTTTGCAATGTGGCCATTGACCCGAAGCGTACTGGCACTTTACTTTTCCCCATTGTGCCCAAAGGACTTTGTCAGAGCGGGTTAACACGTCGTCATAAATACTCAACGCTCGTTGTAAATCACCATTCTCGAAAAGAAGACGCGCATAAAGCTTTCTAATTTCAGCAACAAGCCGAGGAGGAATGCCTTCGGTGATCTTAGCTCTAACGACACTAATTGCTCGGTCAAGTTGTTTGTTATCCAGCGCATGCAATACGTTTTTAACAAAGTCTCGATAACTTAAGTAATGGTTAATTTGGCGGGTTAGTGAAGCGATGGTGTATGGCTTAATAAGCAAAACGTCTGGCTGTAAATCTATTATACGGCCAATAATTTGCGGTGAGCGATCAGACGTTAAGAAAATAATGCCTGTGCTAGGTCTTATAAAGCCTGCCTCTCTTAAACTCTGGATCCATTCCACGCCTGTTTTGCCTTGACCTAGGTGATAGTCCATTAACAGGAGTTCAAAGTTTTGCTTTTTAAGTGCCGCTTTCAGTTCTACACCAGATGCAAAGCTACTTACTGATAAGTTAGCAATTGACATTAAATGTCCTCGAAGCGCAGTCCGAGCAGTAGCATTGTCTTCTACTATAGCTATTCTGAATTCCACGGCGACCAAACAAGGTTTACTTACATCAACCTAGCTTATCAGCGGCGAGATAAAAGTGCATTATTAAAAAGGATAACTTTTTTCTGCTTCGTGCTGGAGTCTATAAAGAAACAGCATTTCTCGTCACAAAATATTTACGTTAACCCTCAATGTTTTTAAATAAAAATTTACCTTTACGTTTACGTAAGGGGTAAGTATTGGTTATTGTAGTTCAAAAGCAAATCAATTGAGGGTATGCCTAATGAATTTTGAATTAACCGATGACCAGTTAGCCTTTGAAGACACCGCCCGTCAATTCGCTCAGCAAGAGCTAGCACCTAACGCCGCTATGTGGGATAGAGAACATCACTTCCCAGTAGAAGCAATAAAGAAAGCGGGTGAATTAGGCTTCTGTGGATTGTATGCGCCTGAGAGTGCAGGTGGGCTGGGTTTATCCAGGCTCGATTCCTCCATAATCTTCGAGCAGCTTTCAATGGGATGTACCACGACTACAGCTATGTTAACCATACATAACATGGCAACGTGGATGATTGCCACTTGGGGCACCAGTGAAGTTAAAGATATGTGGTGTGACCAACTGGTAACCGGTGACAAGCTGGCATCATATTGCCTAACCGAGCCTGGCGCTGGTTCTGATGCAGCGTCGCTAAAAACAAAGGCGACGAAAGCTGACGGTGGGTATGTCCTTAACGGGTCTAAGGTGTTTATCTCTGGTGCTGGCAGTACGGATGTTCTTGTTGTAATGGCGCGTACGGGGGAAGATGGTCCTAAGGGCGTATCTGCATTCGCGGTTCCGGCTAATGCCGACGGGATTGAGTACGGTAAAGCCGAAGAAAAAATGGGGTGGAATGCACAGCCCACTCGTATGATCACGTTCGATAACGTGAAATTAGATGCTAGTTGGTTACTTGGCGAGGAAGGACAAGGCTTTAAAATGGCCATGCAAGGGCTTGATGGCGGCCGAATCAATATTGCAACTTGCTCGGTAGGAACTGCACAGCAGGCGCTAAACGTTGCGCGCGACTACATGAATGAACGTGAGCAGTTTGGTAAACCTATTGCAGGTTTCCAGGCATTACAGTTTAAATTAGCTGATATGGCTACTGAACTTGTTGCAGCGAGACAAATGGTACGTATGGCGGCTTGTAAGCTGGATAATAACGACCCAGACAAAACCACCTATTGCGCTATGGCGAAAAGGTTCTCGACAGATGTTGGCTTCAATGTATGTAACGATGCCCTTCAGCTACACGGCGGGTACGGTTATATCAAAGAATATCCGTTGGAGCGTCACTTCAGAGATGTTCGCGTACATCAAATATTGGAAGGCACCAATGAAATTATGCGCGTTATCATTGGTAGACGTTTGCTGTCAGATGAGAGAAGTGTACTGTAGTACACTTCGCTAACGAACTAATTCAGGCACGATTTAATGGACTATGGGAAGGAGTGAAAATGACAGATGTGGAATCGGTAGTCATTGTTGATGAAATCAAGACGTCTAGCAACGACTACACAATAGGCCGTTTAACGCTTAACAAGCCAATGGCATTAAATGCATTGGATTTGGAAATGGCTGGCATCATGCTTGACGCGCTTCAGCGATGGCAGTCTCGCAACGATATCGTAGCTGTTGTGATCGATGCTGCTGGCGAGAAGGCATTTTGCGCCGGTGGTGACATAGTGTCTATGTACAAATCGATGGTGGAAGCTAATGGGCAAATTCCAGCTTTCTTAGAAACATTTTTCGAAACTGAATACACGCTAGATTATACTATTCACAATTACAGTAAGCCTATTGTTGTATGGGGCAGTGGTATTGTTATGGGCGGTGGCATGGGGCTTCTATGCGGTGCAAGCCATCGAATAGTAACCGAAACCTCTCGTCTTGCTATGCCGGAAATTACGATAGGTTTGTACCCGGACGTAGGCGGAAGCTATTTTCTACCTCGCTTACCAGGTAAAGCAGGTCTCTTCCTAGGTCTAACAGGCGGCCAAATGAATGGCTCCGATGCTTGCTTTGTAGGGCTTGCAGACAGTTTGCTGGCGAGTACCGAAAAAGACACTTTGCTTAATACCCTCGTAGAATACACGTGGGAAAAGACCGACAGCGAAAGTTTGGCTTCTAGTGTTTCGCACATTATCAACACAATGAAAACGCCTGAAGAACTTCCCAATGGCAACGTTGAGCCGAATATGGCACTTATTAATGACTTGTGTTCGGCTGACAATGTTACCGACGTAGTTCATGCCATTCTTAACGCAGACATGAGTGAGAATAAGTGGTTACAGAGAGCGCAAAGCACTTTAGCCAAAGGTTCTCCTATCACTATGCATTTGGTGTTCGAGCAATGTAAGAAAGGTGCGAATATGACGTTGGCTGACTGTTTTAGAATGGAAGCTGATATGTCCTGTCGATGTGGAGAAAGTGGTGAGTTCCAAGAGGGGGTAAGAGCGCTTTTGATTGATAAAGACATGTCACCACAGTGGAAATACAAAACAGTAGATGAAGTGCCGCAAAGCGCAATAGCACATTTCTTCACTTCTCCATGGGCTGAAGAGCAACATCCATTGGCAAAGTTGTAGTGTAAAAGTTCTCCAAATAAGCACGAAAGCGCCCAGTATTAGTGTTAACTCGGCGTGTGATGTTGTTACGCTTATTGCCGTAAAGGTGTCGGGTTTGATATCCTTTACGGCAAATTCTCAGTAAAAAGAACCTGTCATGTGGCACTGCTCACTTTGTAAACTCCCTATCTCATTACATACAACGCCTATTCGCTGCGAAAATAACCATACCTTCGATAAAGCGAAATCTGGTTACGTTAACCTTTTGCCCGTTCAATTTAAAAAATCGAAACTTCCGGGTGACGACAAAGCAATGGTGAGAGCCAGAAGGGAATTCCATCAATTAAATGCCTATAAGCCGTTGAAAGATAAATTAGTGACGCTGGTGGAAAAGGTACTAAATGAAACGGCAACCAATGAAGAAGCATCAAAGAATGCCATAAAGGTTTATGACGCGGGTTGTGGTGAGGGGAGTTACTTGGATGCGATGGTACAAGGACTTTCAGCGAGTGGTTTAAAGGTTGAAGGAGCAGGTAGCGATATCGCCAAAATCGCAGTAGAGCTGGCAGCTAAAGCGTACAAACAAGCACAGTTCGTTGTTGCTAGCAGTTTCGATTTACCCCTAAGCGGTAACTCGCAAGACGTGATGATTCAGGTTTTCGCACCTGGGAGTAATGAAGAATATGTGAGGGCTCTTAAAAACAATGGCCTTTTAGTGACGGTCGATCCTGCGCCTGAACACCTGTTTGAGCTTAAACAGCAGGTGTACGACAATCCAAGACAGCATGAAATCGACAACCAAGAACGAGATGGGCTTACACGGGTTTGCAATGAATGCTTTTCCTTTCCTATCCATTTCGAAAGCGAAGAACATGCGCTGGCACTTATCAGAATGACGCCGTTTTACTGGAAACTGCCAAACGGCAAAATCGATGAGATTGTTGAAACGTTGAAAAGCGTAACCGCAGACTTCCATATTCAGCTATGGCAAAAAACACCACAGTAATATCTAATACCAGTCCGCATAGATCATTACCTACTCAGCGAGAGTTAAAATGTTCGTAATCGCGGCGTGTTACCGCAGGTATAGTGGTTCTACATCGAGGTAACACAACAAAGTGTACGGACATTTTAAACTCGCCCTTCGGGAAGGTCTGGCAAGCTTCCTAGCTTCATTCTGGGAATTTGAAAGGAAACAGCCATTCCTGCATTCCCACGCTTCGCTAGGAAACTTGCCAGCGCCTTCTGAGTGGGCAATTATCTTTGCGGATTGGTATATAGTGGATTACCCATCGGATTCAATGGTGGGTAGACATCCACACCTCTAGCTAGATGGCCTGAAACTATAGTCTTTATTAGTTTGCGTCCTTAACACAGAGTGTTGCGAGAACCCGTTTGGGCCGGTGTTTCGTAAAGTGCTGGTTTTCTATATTATTTATGCAAAACAATTAGATGAGTGGTTATGCGTAACCCGTTTTGGGTGGCTATACATAACACCGTAGCGCTAGCAGCAGACTTTCCTTAGTCTGCCGCCAGAATTTTAATTCTGTGTTGAGAATCGTGATAGGTGTTTAATAGCCTGACTCAATAAATCGACATTTAGCGCTTCTTTACTGCGCTTGCCGGTTGCCATGTCGCTTATTTCATAGCTGCCGTTACTAAGTACGTCAGTACGCTTATTGTCATGGAACACAACAATGCGTTCACCAGAGGTGCTAACTAGCCATGGTCTTGAAGGAGAAAGTAAGCTTTGGCCAGTAGAATAAAACGTAGCAGGGGCGTTGCATCCCAATGCTCCTAAAATAGTAGGCGCTAAATCTTCCGTGCTGGCTAAGCTAGCATTCAGTTTAAGGGTACTGTACAGCGTGCCTTTGCCACTTTCGCTACCAAAGCCAGTTGCAACAATCACATCGTGTTTACGCGCTAACGTGTTTTTCACATAGCTTTCGATATCAGCACTCTTCAAAAACGCAATATGCAAACCATCATGATTGTTGCTCAGTGGTTGCAAATATCCCGCTAATTGAGGCAACGGTAACGCTTCATCGCTGTGAATAGAGACCGGCATGCCAGACCCCAATGGAAGCGCTAATAACACCGGACGCTTTTGAGATAAAGCGTCTTGGTATATTTCGGGAACACCAAATAGCGTTGCAGTCATTAAGCCTTCTATGCTACTGGCCGTCGAATAGTAATTGGCTACTTTGTTTAAGGTGTTGCGCTTAATGTTACTTAAGTCCACCGCCTGTTCGTTATCAGTCTGGACAACCACGGTTAAGTTTCTATTAGTTTCAATAGAACAATAAACCGGCTCGGCTGGGTAAGTGATATTGTGAATATCGGGGTTGAACTGAAGTTGTTTTCGTTCTTCATAAGCCGCTAAGTCAAGCAAGCCATAACGCGACATCGTCGTTTTAGCAGTCGCAGGATAAGAAAGCGGAAACATGTTGTCCTGCTTGATGATAGGTTGATACAACTTGGCATCAGCCCACACGTGTATAGCGTGACTGGTAACAAAACAGCTGACAAAAAATGTAGTAACAGGGATGCCCACTTTATGGCGAGTGAAGCGTTCGACACGTTTCCAGATTGCATTGGCTAAGACCAGCTGGAAGCCAAGCCAAACGATAAACAGAAGAAATAAAAATACCCACTGTTGCCAGCTTTCTATCGCCATTGTTGACTGAGCTTCACTGCGCAGTAAGTCAGCGGCGTGAAAGCTAATATGAAAGCCTGTGCGATTAAATAGCAACGCATCGAAAGCCAAGAGCGCTAGCCCCACAGCCGCAATAATAGACGCGCTGACCTTTATGACTCTGGGGTTGTTAACCAAATAGCAAAGAGGGAGAATAAAAATGACAAAGCCAAAAAAGGTCATAAAACCAATATGACCGAACCAGTTGGCTAGAAGATACAAGGTGCCGACACCTGTGCCAGGCATAGGTGATGAGAAAACAAAAATCGAGGCAATAACTATGGCGATGATAATGTTCGCCAAGGCAAACCAATGCCCCCAATTTACCAGTTTAGTAACACGCTGGCGACGAGGTGATTCGGCAAGTATCATGCAATCCCTTAGCTATTTTTAACGCTTTTCTTGAGTACGTCAGCAAACTGCGTTGCCATGGCTTCGCGATTTTCAGGGGCTACCTGAGTATTTAAAATGTGCGTAATGACATTTCCTAACACCATAAGTGAAAGATCGCGGTTTGCACCGCCTTCTTCAAGGGTTAGAATAACGTTATTCATTAGCGTTTCGAATTCGTCGTTGCTATAGCGGCTCTGTTGGGGCATTGCTACGCCTCTTTTTTATGATTTCTTTGATAAAAAGAATGGTTTTACACGTAAAATGATTATAATCGTTGTTTGAGTGAGTACAATCATTCATTCTAAAATCCCGCAATTCTTTGGATATTTCTGACACTTTTTAAGCAACAGGACACCCGATACTCTATGAGTGCACTGATTCATCACTTTGTTGTACATCGTTTGATTGTAAACAAAGAAGAGAAAATTGAAGCTATTCCACGTGACAACTGCTTAGCTGTTACTCCGGAAATCGAGCTTCTTGCCCATCAAATAAACCACAGTTTCAATGCTAAACCTGGAAAAGGGGTTGGCCACTTCGTGACGGAAGTTACCCGTGAAGCAAAAGTGGAAAACGAAGAAGGCGAAGCGACGACGCAAAAAAGCACCGAAAACGTGGCTGAGTTTGCGGAAGGCCTTAGGCAATACATGGATATCCAAAAAGCGGCGGGTGATAACGTTGAAGATGCATTCCATGCGTTTTCAGTGTCATCGACTAACCGCTTGGTTCGCACTCTGGCAGAGACGGGTACGGTTGAGACCGGTTTTCTTATTTTCTGCCAGTATGAATATTTGGCCACACAGTATTTGATGATTGCATTGTTAAATACCCGTTCGCACGTTGAAGTGACAAACTCTTTAGATCTTTCTGCTCGTGAACACTTAGATTTAGCAAAAATGCAGCTCGCTGTACGTTTCGATTTAACCCAGTGGGATATTCAGCCAGAACAGCAGCGCTACGTTAGCTTTATTAAAGGTAGAATGGGGCGAAAGGTATCTGACTTCTTTATGCAGTTTGTAGGCTGTGAAGAGCTGGTTGATGTTAAACAGCAAAACAAACAATTGATCTCTTCAGTTGATGCCTACCTTGCCAGTGAGTCTCTAGACCCGCAAGAACAACATCAGCATAGAGAAGAAGTTAAATCGTACTTTAAAGAAAAGATTGATGCAGGCGAAAGTTTATCGGTAGATGAACTGGCGAACCGACTTCCTCAAAATGAAGAGACCAGCAGCAACTTTTCTGCTTTTACTCAGTCTATGGAAGTACCGCTTGAGAAAGAAATTCAGCCAGACCCTGCGGCGCTAAAACAGCTTGCTAAATTTACCGGTCAGGGCGGTGGAATATCGCTTAGCTTCGAACGCAAACTAATGGGCGATCGGGTATTTTACGACCCAGCTACGGATACGCTAACAATCCGTGGAATTCCACCTAATTTAAAAGATCAGCTTAATCGCCAATCTTCAATGGACTAGTCGCTGCGAAGCAAAGATAAAAAACGTATACTAGTTAGTAGAATATAAACTCGATTCAAGGGTGTTATGCAATTATTTGTAAATGATTTGACAGTGATGGACTTCTCTTACCTTTGCCCAAAACGCGGCATGGTAGGGGAAAGCTGGATTGTCGATGTGATTTTGGACGGTGAGCTCAACGAAGAGAGCATGGTTCAAGACTTTGGTCACGTGAAAAAGAACTTAAAGCGACTAATCGACGAATATGTTGATCACAAGTTGCTTGTACCTGCTGAATACAGCGGTTCAGAGGTTATTCACGACGACGATTCTGAACAGGTAGAAGCGCGCTTTACCTGCATTGATGGGCGTAGCATCATGCTACATTGCCCCGCTGAAGCTTATGCATTTGTTTATTCTGATGAGATAAACATGGAATCTGTTGGCGTTTACTTAAAAGAAGTATTGGCGACTCATCTTCCAGAAAACGTTGAAAACATTACGCTGCATTTACGTGAGGAAGTCATTAATTCTCCGTATTATCACTATACCCACGGGCTTAAAAAGCACGACGGTAATTGTCAGCGCATAGCGCACGGTCACCGTTCGCGTATTGATATTATCCTTGACGGCAAAGTGTGTGTTGAAAGTCAGCAGTATTGGGCTGACCGTTGGGCCGACATCTATATAGCAACCCGTGAAGACGAAATAGCGTACAGCGACAGAAAGCTTAAAGGTCAAGTTTCAAATGAAGCGGATTACTACTGTTTTGCTTACGAGTCGTCACAGGGCTATTTTGAACTATTAATTCCTAAGTCAGAGTGTGAAGTCATCGAAACCGACTCAACAGTTGAGTGTTTGGCGCAGTATCTGCTTGAAGAGCAGAAGAAACGCACGCCTGACGGCGTTTGCCAAGTTATCGCTTATGAGGGCGTAGGTAAAGGCGCCACAGTAAAGGGTTAACATTTGACGACAGCTCGTTATAGGGAAAGGAAACAACTATGGCATTCACGCTTTCAAGAAACGCATTGCATAGCGCAGTATCTCGTGTAATGAGTTGTGTAGTGGCAATTAGCACAGTTGCCTCTATGCCATTTGCTTACGCAGATGTAGAGTTAAACGGCCAAAAAGAAGCGTTATCTAGTCAAGAGCAAGTAAACGTAGTGTTGAACGGTAAGTTTACGCAAGGTGCCTTACTGCGCGGGCAAGCTCCCGCTGGGGCCGAAGTAACGCTTAATGGCGAAACTGTTCAAACCAACAAAGACGGAAAATTTGTTGTTGGCTTTGAACGGGAAGCGCCACTGCATCAAACGTTGGTTGTAAAATTAGACAACGGCCAAAAGTGGCAGCGAGACATTACCCTTGAAAAACGCGAATACAACATTCAGCGAATTGACGGGCTAGAGCAAAAAATGGTTTCTCCGCCAGCAGAAGTGACGGCGCGTATTAAGCAAGACAATATCAACGTAGCTAACGCGCGAAGCGGTAATACTGATTTAGATGCATTATTCACCCGGTTTGAGTGGCCTGCGAAAGGCGTTATTTCCGGTGTTTACGGTAGTCAGCGCATTCTAAATGGCGTGCCGAAATGGCCGCATTATGGTTTGGACATCGCCAATGAAACGGGCACGCCTGTGTATGCACCTGTTGATGGTGTGGTAACAATGGTTGATGATCTCTATTATTCGGGTAACACCTTGATTCTCGACCACGGCATGCGCGTGTTTTCAACGTTTCTTCATATGGATACTATTACGGTAGAAGTGGGTGAAACCGTTAAGCAAGGCGAGCAGATTGGAACGATAGGTTCAACAGGGCGCTCTACAGGCCCGCATCTGGATTGGCGTATTAATTTGGGCAACACTCGTTTAGACCCACAGACTATCATTTCGGAGTCTCCCGAAGAGTAACCATTAATTTGATTTAGTTTTAACAGTCATAAAGAAAAAGGCGCTTTCAGGTAAACTCTCAAAGCGCCTTTTTAGTTTTTACGCTACAGGGCGGAGTTATTTCCCCAGCCACTGATTAAGCTTTTCTTCATCAGTGATTTCAAAGTAAGCCATTTCTTTTCTTGCCTGAGTTACCTCAAGAGGCAGGGTTAGAAGCCGCCCGTCTCGAATAAGCGTTAACTCCACCTGCGACGTTTGGGCATTATCTAATAGGCGCTGAAGCTTCTGGGCATTGACGATATGACCGTCTAACCCAATGATGACATCGTTTAAAAGAACACCTGCCTTCATTGCGGCAAGACCCTCAAATACCTGTATTACAGTAAGTCCGAAGGTAGCTGGCTTTAACGTGGCGCCAAGCTGATTTTTAATAGCAGGCAGCGAGGAGGCACCGCCTTTATCTTCACCTGACACGCGAGCACGAACCGCATAGTTAACGCCCATTTCAGATACTAACGAAGCCAATTCTACATCGTCTGTGCCATACACCACGCGATTTAAGTATTCTGAAACATCAATGCCAAAATGCGTTGTACATAGATTTTGGATCACGTCATCAGGCGTACCTTTTTCATCCACGCCATAGTGTTTCCACAATAACTGCATCAAGGTATCTAAATTCACTTGTTCGTTTGACTGCTTACGAAGGAGTAAATCTAACCCAAGGGCGATAATGCCTCCCTTGGTGTAATAACTTACGATATTGTTAGTAGCGCTCGCATCTTGCTTATAAAACTTTGTCCATGCGTCGAAGCTACTTTCAGCTGCACTTTGTTTAAAGCGCCCAGCGTTTTGTAAAAGTCGACTGACATTTTGCGCAACAATATCGAGGTATTTCTGTGGTTCAATAACGCCGGCTCTAGCAAGGGTGACGTCATCATAGAAACTGGTAAAGCCTTCATAAATCCACAGCTGATCCGTGTATGTTTCTTGAGATAAGTCTGGTTTCACCATTACGCTAGGTTTAATGCGCTTAACATGCCATGTGTGGAAAAATTCATGGCTGCACAGACTTAAGAACGTAATGTAGCTGTCGGTTTTTTTCTCACTTTCACCAACTTGAGGAAGGTCGAAGCGAGGGTAAAGAAGGGCAGTAGAATACTTATGCTCTAAACCGCCGAACCCATTGTCGGCAAGCAGCGTCATAAACAGGTAGTTATTAATAGGTTGTGGAGCACCAAACAAATTTAGGTGGTGCTTGCAAATTGGCGTTAAGTCATTTGCTATGCGCTCATAATCAATATTGTTGTTACCTGAGAAAAGTAACGTAAACGTAATGCCGTCAACCTCAAAGCTGTGAGTGTCTGCAATGCCCACATAAATGG
>Ga0066382_10000200_pt1 | contig 19713 bp, 13 predicted proteins | sample Knorr_S23_td_NAD_FD_71218 | JGI IMG/M metagenome (GOLD analysis project Ga0066382, IMG submission 71218) | Marine microbial communities from Southern Atlantic Ocean transect - Knorr_S23_td_NADW_ad_2500m_LV_B | ecosystem: Environmental > Aquatic > Marine > Oceanic | place: Southern Atlantic... | reverse complement strand
ATCGACCACATTAAGCGTAAGACACTAGACTTAAGCGAGCTTAAGTTCCTAGTTCTAGACGAAGCTGATGAAATGCTTCGCATGGGCTTCATTGATGATGTTGAGCTTATTCTTAGCCACGCACCAGAAGAGCGCCAAACGGCCTTATTCTCAGCAACTATGCCTGGCCCAATTAAGAAGATCACTCAGCGTTACTTGAAAGACCCTAAGCACGTTAAAATTGCGTCTAAGGTAAGTACGGCTAGCACTATTCGCCAGCGCTATTGCCAAATTGCACCACACCACAAGCTTGAAGCGCTAACGCGTATCATGGAAGTGGAAGTGTTCGACGGTATGATCATATTCGTACGTACGAAAACCGCTACGGTTGAACTAGCAGATAAACTCTCTGCTCGTGGTTACGACGTAGAACCACTAAACGGTGATATTCCTCAGGCTGCTCGTGAGCGCACTGTTGAAAAACTTAAACAGGGTAAAATTGATATCCTTGTCGCTACTGACGTTGTAGCCCGTGGTCTTGACGTTGAGCGTGTAAGCCACGTTATCAACTACGATATCCCGTACGACAGCGAATCTTACGTACACCGTATCGGCCGTACGGGTCGTGCTGGTCGTCAAGGTGATGCGATCCTATTTATCTCTCATCGCGAAAAGCGCTTGTTATTCTCTATCGAGAAAACTACCAAGCAGCCTATTGAAGCAATGCCAATTCCTTCAATCAGCGAAATTAACGAAACCCGTTTAAGCCGCTTCAAACAATCGGTTGCCGAAGCAACCCAAGACGATAGCATTGAATCATTAATGCCAATCGTTGAGATGATTAAAGAAGAAAACGAAGCTTCTCCTGAAGTTTTAATGGCTGCGCTACTTAAAATTGCGCAAGGTGATGAGCCGTTAATACTTAAAGAATCAGATCGCCCTGATATCAACAGCAAGCCTCCGCGTGATAGCCGCGACAGAAACTCTCGTGACGGTCGTGAGAGAAAGCCGCGAGTACCTCGTGGAAACCGCAAGCCTGAAGAAGGTATGCAGCGCTTCCGCATTGAAGTAGGCCACGTACACGGTGCTAAGCCAGGTAATATCGTAGGCGCTATTGCTAATGAAGCTAACATTAATTCGAAGCACATTGGCGCTATCGAAATTTATGATAACTTCAGTACGGTTGACCTTCCTGAAGGCATGCCTAAGGAAACGCGCGACACGCTACAAGGTACTCGTGTTGCGGGTCAGCGCCTGAACATTCGCGAATGGTCAGACACGCCACCAGCAAAAGGTCGTGGCGACCGTGGTAACCGCGGTGACAGAGCGCCTCGCGGCAATCGTGAAGACCGCCCTAACCGTGGCGACCGCGAAAACCGCAAGCGTAAGAACTAAATAGCAATATATTCAGCCTTTATATAACTAATCGCAATATAAAGGCTGTTTTCGTTGTTTTCTAAATAAAAAGAATTGGCGCAAAATAGTGTCAGTTCTTTTTTTGTATTTGAAGCTAAGAAAACCTTTATGGATTACTTTCCGTTATTCCTAGATGCCAGAAAACTTAATGTTCTTATTGTTGGGGCCGGTGAGGTAGCAGCCCGTAAGCTAGAGCTTATTATGAAGACGCCTGCGACCATTACCGTAGTCGCGCCTTGGGTTTGCGATACGGTCAAGCAGCTAGCAGTCAACGAAAAAGTAACGCTGATTGAACGCGAGTTCGAAAATAGCGACCTTACTCATAAAGACATGGTTTTTATCGCCACCGATAAAGGCGATGTTAATCAGCATATTCACGACCTGGCTCGCGCTAACAAAGTGTTGGTAAACGTGGTAGATAACACGCCGCTTTGCCAATTTATTACCCCCTCTATTGTCGACCGCTCGCCCATTGTTATTGCCATGAGTAGTGGCGGTGTAGCGCCTGTGCTACTTCGTTATTTACGTCAGAAATTAGAAACGGTACTGCCTGCCAATTTAAGCCGGCTTGGTGCGTTTTCTGAAAAATTCCGCGAAAAGGTAAAGCAAACACTTAACGGCGTAACCGCCAGACGCTATTTCTGGGAAGACGTGCTGGATGGCGATATTGCTGAAATGGTGGAAAAAGGCCAGGACAAAAAGGCCGATGACGCGTTTGAATTAGCATTAAACGCCGCCGCTAAAGACAAAAAAGTGCAAGGCCAAGTTTATCTGGTAGGGGCAGGTCCAGGTGACCCTGATCTTCTGACCTTTCGCGCATTGCGTTTAATGCAAAAAGCCGATGTAGTGGTATACGACCGCTTGGTATCACCACAAATTCTGGAACTGGTGCGCCGCGACGCAGAAAAAATCTACGTGGGTAAGGCCAAAAGCAATCACACGCTTCCTCAAGACGACATTAACCAGCTAATGGTTGATGAGGCCAAAAAAGGCAATCGCGTAGTGCGTCTAAAAGGCGGCGACCCATTCATATTTGGACGCGGTGGAGAAGAAATTCAAACCCTCATTAAGCACGGTATTGAGTTTCAGGTTGTGCCGGGCATTACCGCCGCAAGCGGGGCATCTAGCTATGCGGGTATTCCCCTAACTCACCGCGATCACGCACAATCCGTGGTGTTTGCAACAGGTCACCTTAAAAACGGTACTATCGATCTTAACTGGCCAGCCCTTGCACAGAAAAATCAAACCGCTGTGTTTTATATGGGTTTGACAGGCTTGCCGATTATCTGCGAAAAGCTCATTGAACACGGTCTTGATGCCAATACGCCTATCGCTTTAGTTCAATCGGCGACTACCGAAAAGCAGGCGGTACTAACAGGCACGCTGAGTAATATTGTGGCTAAGCAAGAAGAGGCGCAATTACAGCCTCCTACACTTATTATCGTCGGTTCAGTTGTTAGTTTACGTGACGAACTAAACTGGTACCAATAATCCCTTCCTACCCCTTTGTGTAAATAAAGGGGCTCTGTACCAGCTTTCCGCTTAAGAACAGCGGCAGGCCTACGCAAAACATGTACAAAGTATTCAGCAACAACTCAGTGGTTTACCCACTAATCGACAGTTTTTGAATCAAGTAGCACAATCCCAAGGTCTCTCAATGCACTATTGACGCCTTCTGCCCTCTGCCCTCTGCCCTCTGCCCTCTGCCCTCTGCCCTCTGCCCTCTGCCCTCTGCCCTCTGCCAGGGTAATGGGCTGGCACGACCCAAGGCAAAGGCTTCAAAATAGCCTTTGCCTTGTTTTTTTCATTTTCACGCGCATACTCACAAAATGAGTGATCAATTATTGAGTTAACCCAACGATAACAATGAAGCTTCACACTAACTCGAAAAAAAAGAACATTTGGCGCTTTATTAGCGAGGTAACGAGATACCTCGGTCTCGCTACGATCCTAGTGGTTTTCCATGTTCAGCATGCGCTCTCTGAACAACTCGAGTTCAAAAGAAAGAAGACTGATACCGGCATTCAGTTCTATTACGAATGGATTGACGGTGCGAAGCAGCAACATAACCTCAGGTTTGAAATTCCCTTTGAGTCAATTGAAGACTTGCCGCTCAGGCAAACCAATTACAAGCCCAAAATAGCACAGCGACACGTGACTGTTGCGTTGACTAGAGCAGCAAAGGCTATCGACCCCAAGGACGCAAAAGTAACAATCAAGCCCATGAGAGAAGCCATTAATATTAAGGTGTCGGGGACTGACGAAGAGAAAGTAGAAGACGTTCAAGCGCATTTACGTGACGTACAGCAAAACGCTTACGATAGCTACTTGCATGAACATTACTTCACGCGCTTTACGACTATATTTAACCAAAGTGCCATAAAGCCAGACCACCTGCGTTACATCTCTGAGTCAGTAAAACCATTGGTGTCCGTTTCTCAAGCGTTTTACGAGAAAGTCGCGTCTGAGTCAGATTCAAGAGCCTATTTTTTTTTAATTCTCAGTTGGCTGCAAAGCATCCCCTACGACACATTAGAAGATAGAGTAGTGAGTAATGGCTCTGGGTATGCGCCGCCCTTAAGTGTGCTTATGCAGAACCTAGGGGACTGTGACAGTAAAGCAGTGTTAGCGTCTTCAATGGTAAGAGCTTTTTTACCTACTACAAAGATGATTGTGCTTTACCTGCCCAACCACGCTTTGCTTGGAATTGCATTAACCCCCATGGCAGATGACCGAACCATAGAGCACGATGGCGACGTTTACGTGCTCTATGATCCTACGGGTCCGGCACTCATTCCTTTCGGGCAAGTATCAGAAGATACAGAACGCAACATTGTGACCGGACGCTACCAAGTAGAAGTAGTAGAGTAAGTTTCATCTACATTTGCCTGTTATTCCCTGAATAGAACATCACTTCACTGCCAATCACACTGTTGGTAGATTTATCGATACTAACAAAGCTAACAGATTGCATGGTATTAGCCATTGGCGATAATGCTTCAACTGAAAACGGCACATTTCGCTTTTCGCCTGGTGCTACGTTTATAGTCGGTACGTTAATGCTGACGGCTTCTGTGGCCTGTACACGCTCTTTTGAGGCATTATTCGCTTTAGCTGTTACCAGAAAGCCCGAACGTTCTTGGGAGCTGACTATGCCTTGGCTTTCTAACATCTGATAGGCGTGCAGCACTGTCATTAGGCTGAAGCCTGTTTGTGCTGCCTGTTTGCGAAGTGATGGGAGCTTTTCATTTTCTACCCACACGCCGCTCTCAATCTGCTCTTTAAGTTGGTGAGCTAAAACTTCGTATTTAGCCACGTTATACTCCGATAGTTCCCACCAGCGGAGTATAACAGTGAGGACAGTATTCTGTTATAAAAACAATACTACCAATTTACGCGTTATATTAAGTTAAAGATTTTCTTCAGCAAAACTCGCAAGACGACTTCTTACCACGCCGTCTAGGTTTATGGTGGCACTGCCCGAGAAGTCTTTAAACTTCTCAACCAAGTAAGTAAGCCCCGATGTCACTGCGCTCAGATAGTTACTGTCAATCTGCGCCAAGTTACCGCCCACTATCAGCTTCGTTCCTTCACCACAACGTGTGATGATGGTTTTAAGCTGTGACGCAGTTAAGTTCTGCGACTCATCCAAAATCACAATCGCATTTTGAATGCTTCGGCCTCGCATAAAGTTCACCGACTTGTACTGAATGTTGGCTTTTTCCATGATGTAATTCATAGAACCTTTGGTATTTTCGTCGTGCTTGTGGAGTACTTCCAAAGAATCGGTAATTGCTGCCAACCAAGGCAACATTTTTTCTTCTTCCGTTCCCGGCAAGAAGCCGATGGACTCAGCAATTTCCGGCGTGCTTCGCGTGACAATGATTTTGTCATACATGTTACGCTCTACCACCATTTCAAGGGCTGCCGCTAACGCAAGTAGCGTTTTACCACTACCGGCAGGGCCTGTGAGAATAACCATATCAATGTGTGGGTCTAGCAACGCGTGGAGCGCCATGGCCTGCCCTATATTTTTGGGTGTGATGCCCCAGGCGTGGCGACCCATTAAGCGTTCGTAACCTAAATCCAACACCTCTAAGTGATCGTCGGTAATCTCTTCTACCAAGCCAGCAAATTGCTTAGTTTCATCTAGTAGGAACTCGTTTACATACGCTTCTGGCAACATAGACTTGGGGATGGTGTGAATCGTATCGCGTCCTTCGCTGCGACTATCCACGCTCTTTACGCTGTCCCAAAAATTACCTTCAAAGGTATGAAACCCGCGAGATAGATATTTGATGTCAGTAATTAGCTGGTCGGTGCGGTAGTCTTCAACATGAGCGAGGCCTGCCCCTTTCGCTTTAAGGCGCATGTTTAAGTCTTTGGTAACCAACACCACTTTTTGCGGCGCGAACGTCTTTTGCAAGTGCAGCGCTACGTTAATAATGCGGTTGTCATTCTCGTTGCTGGTAAACACTTGCTGAGCCTCAACCATGTTGAGGTCGGCAAATATAGACAGACTCCCTGTAGGTGCCGTTTGACCCGCGCCCAACCCTTCCATCGATACACCCGCTAGCATATCTTCTGGCGTTGCGTCGTGGAGTAAATCCTCCATTGCCCGAATGGATACCCGTGCATCACGCGCCACGTCTTTTTTGCTGTCTTTGATGTAGTCGAGCTCTTCCAATACGGTCATTGGAATAACAACGTCATGTTCTTTAAAGGAGAGAAAAGCGTGAGGTTCGTGCAGCAGAATATTGGTATCGAGGACGTAAATCTTAGTATCGGTAGAATTTTTTCTTGGCATCCTTCACTCCGGTAAATAAAGCCAGGTTAGACGTATTGTTCATTTATGAACGCACGCGCTAACAAGCTACAGTTACGGTTGTAGGAGAATGCCGCTCGAAACAGGACTTCTTCCCCTACTCGCGTCGACTGAGAAGCAGTACTACTCTTTCTGCCTCAAAGGTTCGTTTGTTAAATTAGCGAACCCTTAATTCCACCATAATCCAGTTTTTGAGATTTAGCACTGTTTTTTCTTTTTTATTTTTCGTTAGAGCAAGTGATAAGCGAAGAGCAGTCCCTTCACGTAATATGAGATAGCACAGCGCTCCCATTCTGCATTAACAAGAAACTGGCATACTTGGTTCGTAACAAATGCTCACACTTTAACTACAGTTAGCGCAGCTTTAGTTGCGTTTTTAATACCCAAATAGGCTAAGGTGTATTTGTTGAAGCGGTGAATTAAACACGGGTGCTAACCCAATGCCACAACACCTCAATAAAGTGGATGCGTTTAAATTAATAACACTCAGGGAAAGATCAGCTATGAATTGGCTTAACATCACAAAAATAAAAACGGCCATAAGCATGACGTTAGCGCTACTGGCGTGCTTTAACGCTGATATTGCATGGGCGAATAGCCAAGCGCACAATGATTCTTACCCTTCTAACATTCTAATCAAGGTTGAGAAAAGCACAGCTGACACGTCTGAAAAATGGGTAGTCACTTACACATTAACTACGCCAGCCAAAACGCTGGCTTTTGTGAGAAACCCAGATACATCAAGAACAACACGTTGGTTCGCGCAAGACAACGACATAGAAATCGTCTTTGATAACGTCAAACACCAAGAACTTGTACGTTCGAAGTCAGGTAAGCCCCTCTCTACCGTGTCATTTTTACTGACGCCCACCTATAAACACCTGGGTAAAGATTACGCACCATTTTCTCCTTTTTCTGATGGTGGAAATACCTTTCACTCTGGGCGACTGTTTGCTTGTGCTAATGCCTGTACTGAAGAAGATAATAAATGGCACCTGACACTCAATGTTCCCAGTGATGAACACATAGTGTTGAATGGCAAAGTAATGAAAAGCAGCGTGTCGTGGACAGATAACAATGATGGAAGAGTCGTGTATGTGGGTAAGCAACAGCCAATTATTACCGATAATGTGGTTGCCCTAATTGATCCCGGGCTTCCTGAAAGCATTAAAGCTTCGCTAGAAGAAGATATACCCAACATGATGGCGTTTTTCTCCCATTCTCTTAATCCGCTTAAGGGCGAAAAGCCCATGTTATTTGCCTCTTACGCAAACGTAGACGATCACTCTACACAAGGCGGAACACTACCTAACCAGATATTTATGCATTGGAACAGACAAGACTTAAATGAGCAGGCCGATAACAGCAGCTTTGTTAACCAAACACTTTGGTTCTTTGCTCACGAAGTCGCCCATTTATATCAGCCCGGCAGTACTGAAGGTGTATCAGAAAACGAGGAGCAGTCTTGGCTGCACGAGGGCAACGCCGACTACTTTGCGGCCATCGCCATGAACTTCCTCTACGAAGACGCCAATAGCTATGTTGAAAGCCGAATGACCCGCGCTTTCGAGAGCTGTACTGAAGGGCTGGCGCAGACAACGCTGGCTCGTGCTTATAAAAACGGACACTTCAATCTTTATTATTCATGCGGGATGATAATGTACCGCGCCATCGATAGCGTGGTGCAAAAAAAAACGTTAGGTGAGGAGTCGCTGTTCACCTTATGGAAGCGACTTCAAAAAGCAGTGAATAGTGGCATGCCACCTGGCACAGCGACGTTCCTAACCTTGTTAGAGCCCTACAATGCACCTGAACTTATCAAAGCCATCAACAATGCAACGAGCGATGATGCTTTCAAAGCCATTCAAGGAATTGAAACTTTGTACCAGTTACCTGAGTAGGCTACTTAATGAAGTAGCCTATTGCTTTATATTCGCCATCAACTTCCACCATAGAAAGGGTCTCTACTTTCATTGTGGTCTGGGAATCAAAGTCAGTGGTGAACGACAAAATTAGGTAGTTTCCTTTAGGCAATCCCGGCAGTGAAGTTGGCGCTTGTGCTAACGCGATTTCCCTCGACTTGGCCGCCCCCAATGGCTCCCTGACTAGCTGCATCGCCTCGGTCCATTTAGCGATTGAAATACCGCTTCTAAAAATAGCCCCACTCTCTTTCCAGCTTTGTTCATATTCACCGCTGTCGGTAAGTTCCAGCCAACTTGTTGCATCTTCAAGGACTTCGCTACTGACATTAACTGGCTTGCCAGCTTCAATTACTTGGTTGCTACCATTGTTTGCATTGACCGTTTGCGCATAATAAATAGCAACGAACAAACTGATGGCGAGCGCTAGCGTGATCCAAAGAACATGTTGGGGATTCAACGACGTTGGCCGGTCACCCTGCAGCTTAGTTGAATGATGAGCTGCGGCATTCTCGCCCGCAGTAGAAGTTTGCGAGGTTGGCTGCCCTTGAGCATGACTTGTAGTGGCATGGGTTTCACCCATTAAAAGCGCATCGGGCGTCGTTTCGAAAACTGAAGCAAGTGCGCCTATTGAATCGTGTGATGCAGATTGTGTTTTCTCAATTCGCTGAATAGTACGCAAACTCAATCCAGACACATCTGCCAGATGCTGCTGACTCCATGCCCTAGCATTGCGAAGTTGTATAAGCTTTTGACTGTCTACTTTCATATCCATCTCGCGCTTCCTCCTGTTAGCTGCGATTCACATACGTTAAAAACATAACGCGGTTAACAGTAAGAAATATCCATGGTCAGTGATACGACAGTTTTACGCCAACCCTGTGACAAAGCAAGCCTGATAGGCACGTCGACGTTCTTATTCTTTTGCTACCAGCATTCTCGTTGTGAAGCAAAGAAGGCCTACTAGTGCTAATCGTCTTGTTAACGCAGGGCATAGGTACTCAATCCCCCCACCTGCAACCGCAAATCAAATGAGCTAGTATTAATGACTTATCACAACGCAATGCGTACAATACCGCCCCCCGAAAAATAGGTTGGTGATTTATGAGTTCAGATAGTCAATTTTCAGTTGGTCAGCGTTGGTTAAGCAACACAGAAATAGAGCTGGGGTTAGGTGTCGTTATTGGTAGCGACTTCCGTTCTGTCGAAGTGTTGTATCCAGCAACAGGCGAAGCGCGAAAGTATACTAAGCAAGATGCGCCGCTTACGCGACTAATTTTTGAAATTGGCGAAACGGTCAAAAGCCAAGACGGCTGGGAAATGACCATTACTGAAAAAGAAGAAAGCCAAGCTCTTTTCATCTATCACGGGCTTCGCGAAGACACCAAAGCGCAAGCGCGATTACCTGAAACCATGCTAGACAGCCACATTCGCTTGAACCAACCTGAAAAGCGCCTGTTCAGTCAGCAATTAGACAACCCTAAATGGTTCGATTTGCGCGAGCGTGCTTTAGATCATCAATACGATTACTTACGTTCAAACACCATTGGTCTTGCAGGTGCGCGCATATCGCTTATTCCGCACCAACTCCACATTGCGTCAGAGGTAGGCGGCAGACACGCACCTCGCGTATTACTTGCCGATGAAGTAGGTCTTGGTAAAACCATTGAAGCCGCGTTGATTATTCACCAGCAGCTTAAAACAGGCCGCGCAGAGCGCGTGCTTATTTTGGTTCCAGACTCGCTCATGCACCAATGGTTAGTTGAAATGCTTCGTCGCGTTAACCTTCCTTTTGCCATTTACGATGAAAGTCGTTGCGAGGCTATAGAGAAGAGCGAAGGCTTACAAGATGACGAAACATCTGACGCGAGCGCTGTGAATCCATTCGAAAACGACCAGCTAGTACTTTGTAGTATCGACTTCCTAAGCAAGAGCGAAAAACGCCAGCAGCAAATTCAAGCTGCAGGATGGGATTTAATGGTTGTCGATGAAGCCCATCACCTTGCGTGGTCAAGTGAGGCTCCCTCTGCAGAATACTTGTGTGTGGAAGCGCTGGCAAACCAAACGCCAGGCGTATTACTGCTTACCGCAACGCCTGATCAACTTGGTCACGAAAGCCACTTTGCCCGCTTGCGCCTGCTCGACCCGGCTCGCTTCCATAGCTACGATGCATTCTTAGATGAAGAATCGAAATACAGCCAACTGGCCGATGCGGTAGCGCCATTACTTTCAGACGCCAAGCCTAACGACAAACAACGCAGCAAACTCGCAGAATTCGCGCCTGACGTAATGGAACATGCGGGTGATTTAAGCTCGCCGGAAAATCGCCATGCGCTGCTGCACCAACTTATCGATTGTCACGGCACAGGCCGTATGCTGTTTAGAAACCGCCGCGCCAATATCGAAGGCTTTCCGATGCGTAAATTAAGCGCTTACGAACTGGCTTTGCCTGAGGTTTATTCAGATGCCGTGAGCGGCGGCGACTTAACCTATTCACTGTATCCTGAACGTATGGCAAGCGTGGTTAACAGCTGGACCAAGCAAGACCCGCGCGTTGAATGGCTGCTTGATTTCATGCAAAGCGTTAAACCAGAAAAGATTCTGCTTATTTGCGCAAGCGCCCGTACAGCGCAAGAGTTAGGTGAGGTTATTCGCACGCAAACCGGTATTCGCCATAGTGTATTCCACGAAGGCATGAGCATTGTGGAGCGCGACAAAGCGGCTCATTATTTTGCCGATGAGGAAGACGGCGCACAAATTCTACTGTGTAGTGAAATTGGTAGCGAAGGCCGTAACTTCCAGTTCGCTCACCATTTGGTGCTGTTCGATTTGCCTATTACGCCAGATCTGCTTGAACAACGTATTGGTCGTCTTGACCGTATTGGCCAAACCCAAACCGTACAAATTCACGTGCCGTATTTAGCGAAAACCGCGCAGCACGTATTACTAGATTGGTATCACGAAGGGCTGAATGCCTTCGAAAAGACCTGCCCCACGGGCTCTGGTGTATTCGACGACGTTAAGCCTCTGCTTATTGGTGCGTGCTTACACCCTGACGATATGAGCGCGCGTGACGAGCTAGTGAACATGAGTGTTACGCTTAATAGCCAGCTCGTAGCGCAACTAGAAGCCGGTCGCGATCGTCTTCTTGAGCTTAATGCCTCGGGTGAAGGCCGCGTAGAACAACTGCTTGAAGACATTATTACCCTTGATAGCGAACAAGATTTGTCGCGCTTTATGGGTCGCGTATTCGATGCTATTGGTGTTCAGCAGGACGAAAAAGGCAATGACTGCTTTATTCTTATGCCAACTGAATCGATGGTGAGCCAGCTTCCAGGTCTTGACCCAGAAGGCATGACGGTTACTTACAAGCGCCGTGTAGCCACAACGCTAGAAAACGTACAGTTTTTAAGTTGGGATCATCCACTTGTGCATACCGCCATGGACGTAGTACTCACCGACGTACACGGAAAGAGCAGCATGGGCTTCATTGCCGAGCCGTCTTTGCCAAAAGGCGCTTATTGGGTTGAGGCGTTGTTTGTGCTGCAGGCGCAAGCGCCTAAAGCGCTTCAGTTGGGTCGCTTCTTACCTCAAACGCCCGTGCGAGTGTGTTTAGATGCGCAAGGAAACCCGTCTGAATTAAGCTTCGACGTTAAGCGTAAAATTGGACGTAAGATCTCGGCTCAGCTTCTAAAAGCCTTGCAACAGCCGCTTGAGCTTGCCATTGAAAAGGCGCGTAAGCTTGCCCATCAGCAAGCTAACCAAAAGCAACACGACGCACTTAACAGCATGCACAGCACGCTTAACGAAGAAATTCAGCGCTTGCGCGATCTTCAAAAGCGTAACCCAGCAGTACGTGACAGCGAAATTGAGTTTATTGAAACGCAAATAAACGCCCTTGATAAAGTTATTCAGGATGCAGATGTTCAGCTGGACGCCATTCGTATTGTGGTAAATAACCCGTAACCTCGAAAGGTTAAACACTCAAAAGCGACTGTGAAGTAACGAGTACATAATGGCGAACCCAAGTTTTGTTTATAACCCACCGATGACACCTTATCTTGATATTTTGTATCAAGATGAGGACATAGTGGTTGCGCATAAACCTAGCGGGCTATTGAGCGTTCCGGGCAAAGCATTAGAGCACCGCGACTCGCTGATTAGCCGGGTGAACCGTGTGTATCCCACCGCCACAGTAGTGCATCGCTTAGACATGGCGACTTCGGGTATTTTGGTGCTGGCGCTTAATAAAGATAGCCATCGCCATATCTCGAAACAGTTTGAATTACGTCAAACTAAAAAGCGCTACTTCGCCCGGGTTCATGGACATGTAGAACAAGACAGCGGAGAGGTTAACCTTCCCCTTATTTGCGATTGGCCAAACAGGCCAAAGCAAATGGTAGACTTCGAGCGCGGTAAAAAAGCCGTAACGCACTTTGACGTCGTTGAGCGCACACTGGATGAAAAAGAGCGACCCCATTCTCTCGTTGCCCTTTATCCCATTACCGGTCGCTCTCACCAACTGCGAGTACATATGCTTGCTTTGGGTCACCCTATTTTAGGAGATAGACTCTATGCCCATGAAGAAGCGTTATCCATGGCGCCTCGTTTACAGCTTCATGCTGAAAGCTTGAGTCTTTCGCACCCGACACTTGGGCATTGGCTGCACTTTAATGTCGCCATCCCTTTTAGTCCGTTTTGCCCAAAGCCGCTCTCAGAAAGTTTTGAGTAGCGTTTTAACGCTATTCAACTTTATCAATAGACTCCATTTTAGTTTTAACGCACCCTGCCGATAACCTTCGTATAACGCTTGATGTACGAATTAATTTGATGCTGTCCAAGCTGAATAGATCCAGATTAAGGTAAAGGCAAACCACATTTTATGAAAAGGCACGCTCTCCTTTTAACATTTGCTGTTATTGTTTCGCTATTGCCTATGACAGCTCACTGTGACTTTTTCACAGATGTTAGTCACGCCTATCTGCCTGGAGAAGTGAAACCTTTGATGATTGGAGAAGTTGAATCCCCAATTATTGAAATTGAAGCGCAAACACCATTACCTTTGGGTGTGGCTATCATACTCACCGAGCCTTTTCCCTCTAGCCTTACGCTCGCGCAGGGAAATAGCCTTGCCAACATGCTTGCTGAAAAAGGCTGGAATGTAGTGATAAGTCCGTTTAATTTGCCGGTCAATGTCACTTCCCAGCAGAACCTACGTGCTGAATCTACAAACACCGACATATCAGACTCTGAAACTACGTCTATGTCAGCCCAAAATATCCACCCCAGAAGTAATCAACTTACGCAGTATCTCAATTTTGAATCAGCAACTTCAGCGCTGAGTTTACAACTCAATGCATTGAATAATTATTTACAAGACAATTCAGGCTACCGTATGGTCATTGCACAAGGCATGCTGGCCACAACATACTTGTCCGTCGTAGAGCAACAGCCTCAACTTCATCCAGACACTTTCGTAGCCATTTCACCTTTTTGGCCGGAAGAATCAACGAATACATTAGTTATAGATAATATAGCGCAGTCCAGCTTTCCAATATTGGATCTGTCACTAAGTGGATTTAACGATTGGGCGAACAGTACCACGCAAAAACGAAAGATTAGCGCAAAAAACGCACTAAAAATGCACTATCGGCAAATAATTATCCCCAGCAATTTATTAGCCTTTAGTATAAAGGAGTTTCAGAAACCCCCTCATATTCAGATAGTTGCAAATAGTACTATTGGTTGGACTCGCCACCTAGGCTGGTAATTCGATAATTTACCGATTACGCTAAATTAGTATCCAAAACAATTACCTAAATTTAATGGTGTAAATAGCAAGTCTCTGTCCTAAGCAGCAAGATTGTTATGAACTATAATACTTTTAGCAAACATAAACGGTTGAGTTACTTGTGAGTGTTCAAGATTTCGTAGATAACAAAGCAAAGCAGCTGTGTTTCTATTTGAGAGCATTTTGGCAAGGAGAGCTTGCTATCGAGGAAATCGAGCTATTCTTTTGGGATAGTATGGAAGAATGGGGGCAAATTGATTACACCTTAACGCAGCCCTATACACAAAAAGAACGGGTTTTTTGGCATTTACTTCACCAAGTGCATTATTGGAATGAAGACAAGCTAATTAACGACCAGTTTCTTGTGGATGAACTAAATAACTGCGTGAATTTCCTTGAAGGTTTGGGTCATTGCCCACTCGATTGCGTAGGCATTCGTCCATAGTAAAACTTTCACTTCAACGCGTTATTGCTTCTCACTGTGGTTCATGGCTCAATATGCGTTTGTATTCTTGCCTAAGGCCGCAGTTTTGCTCAACGCTTTAAAAACGTTTAACGACAAACGATACCTCAGTATATTTCTTTTCGGCATTTCCAGTGGCTTCCCTTGGATCATGATTGGTTCAGTGCTATCTGCTTGGCTCAAAGATGAAGGTTTGTCTCGCTCGGCCATCGGCTTATTTGGCATTATTTTCGCGACATACTCTTTTAATTTTCTCTGGTCTCCGCTTGTCGACAAAATCAAGCCCCCACTATTAGGTCAACGACGAGGTTGGATTTTCGCTATGCAAGGCTGTGTAGTTTTGCTGTGTTTAGTGATGTCTCAACTCACTGCAGACCAAGATTTGTTTTATGTTGCATTAATCGGTTTACTTATTGCTATTGCCTCAGCCACGCAAGATATCGCCATCGATGGTTTTCGCATTGACTGTATTGCCCAAGACGACAAAGACGGCATGTCAGCTGCGTCTTCAGTAGCCACCGCTGGCTGGTGGACAGGTTATGGCGGGCTTGGTGCTATCCCGTTCTTCTTGGCTGACATGACATCTTGGACTTGGCCAAACATTTATCTTTTACTCGGTGCTCTCATGGCTTTATTGATGTGCGCCACATGCTTTGCTGACGAACCGCAAATTGACCGCGATGCTTTGCTAGAGAAAATAACGGCTAAGAATGAAAACCAGTCCCCCGTTTTTCACTGGATTCGATCTACGCTGATCACACCCTTCGCTGAATTCTTCAATCGCAACGGTGTTAAGTTAGCGGCGTCATTTTTGTTGTTTATTTTTCTTTTTAAAATCGGTGAAGCCTTTCTAGGCCGTATGAGTATCGTTTTTTATAAAGAAATTGGTTTTTCTAATAGCGATATCGCTACCTACTCAAAGTTGCTTAATTGGTGGGTAACCATTGTATTTTCACTGCTAGGTGGTTTGGTAAACATTCGCTACGGTATTTACCGCGGGCTAATGATTGCAGGCGTGGCAATGGCGGCGTCTAATTTATTATTTGCACTGATCGCGCAAACAGGCCCTTCCACATCTCTTTTAGCCATAACCGTTATTGTCGATGGTTTTACAGGGGCTTGGAGCACCGTTGCCATGGTCGCGTTTATCTCACTATTGTGTAATCGGGCGTTTAGTGCAACCCAATACGCACTCATGGCCTCCCTGAGTGTTGCAGGCAGAACTTTGGTCGCTTCTAGCAGCGGCTTTGTTGTAGATAGTCTTGAAGGCAATTGGAGCTTGTTCTTTATTCTCACAGCAGTCATGGTAATTCCCAGCCTTTGCTTTTTGTATTCAATTAGGCACCACATAAAGCGCGTTGAGTCACCGTAATTTTATTCTACTTCCTTGCAAGTTAGCGTTAGTTGCCTACATTTAAGGTAGGTATCTCTACCGCATATTACTTGCAAGGATGAACGTGAGCTCAAACCAGGCTGGCCAGTCGCAGCGCAAATCATCATCAATTTCGCGGACATTCACTTTTTCAAAAGTGAGTGTTACAGCACTGTTGATCGCTATGGTTGTCATTGCGGTTTTAATCGCGCTGATGAGCAAACAACAAGCTCTCATAGCAGCCTTAAAGCAGCAGAGTTATTTAGAGGACAATATTCTTGCCACTGAGTCTAGTATCAATCAGTTTACGTTTCAGGTGGAGAGCAGCGCGTTTTCTGGCCCCGCGAATTATACTATTTTAAAGCGCGAGCTACAGGTCACCGTTCAAGGTATATCAGAATACCTTCGCAGTAGTGCAGGTCAAGCTATCTCGCCCACCGTCTTATCCGAGAGGGACTTTGCAATAGCAAAAGAAGGATTGAATAGCGCGTCTGCACGGCAGGTCGCGCAAACCACACTAGATTTACTTCATACTCTTATTGAGTTGCCGATAGCCGACGCAACTCAACGTATTCAACAGCAATTTAGCCTGCTGCCTATGGTCAATGCCATGCAGGCGGAAGAAAACGCGTTGTTACTGCGTATTCAGGCGTTGCGCAATAAGATGCTTCTCACTACTATTTTGGGCGCAGTCGTCATTGTACTTTGGTATTTTATTGCATGGCTTTTTTACAAAAGTAACGCAAACAAGTCGCCTAAAAAGTTTGGTAAATCGAAGTTGAGACTTGCCATGGTGGATGACGATAGAGATTTGCAAAACAAAGAGTTTTTGCAGCTGATTAGCCATGAATTCAGAGCGCCAATAAGTGCAATTATCAGTGCTCTTGAACTTATTCCTAACATGGAAGAGCAGCGCACCAGACTAATTCAGCAGGCTGAACAATCCAGCTATCGACTTCTTAATCTTACCAACAACCTTACCGATGTATTAACCAATAACACTGAAGACGACCTGCACTTTTCAGATGTCGACCTAATCAGCTTGCTCGACGAATGTATCTCGCCGTTTTCTGTACGCGTAAAAGACAAAAAAATCGAATTTAATATGCACTGTAGTCACAGTGTGCCCCATTACGCAGAAACGGATCCTGTCGCCCTTTCTAAAGTGGTAGTTAACATTCTTGATAACGCCGTTAAATTTACGGCTAATGGACTGATCGACGTCACCGTTACAACCTTGGTGAAAAACCAAGGGATTTTTCTCGTTATTATAATTAGTGATACTGGAATAGGAATTGATGAGGCGACGCAAAAACGCATGTTTGAACGCTTCTATCGCGGCGAACACTCAACTGGCCAACGTTTCCCGGGTGCAGGGATTGGCTTGTCTGTAGCTAAACGCAGCGTTGATAAGCTGGGCGGTGCACTACAGGTAACCAGTACAGTTGGAGTGGGTACAGAGTTTAAAATTTTACTGCCTCTGAAACCTATTGAGGATCTTCCCGCTACAAATTCAGCACCGTCTAATGCGACCTTCGCCGTAGTTGACGATTTAGAGATATCTAGGCTGCATTTACAATCAATTATTACCAAAGAGGGCTTTAGCGCACGCACGTTTTCATCTGGTGCGAACTTGCTCAATCTGCACGAAGAAATACTCCAGTTTTCAGGCATTATTGCCGATTTGTATATGCCGGGCATGAATGGTCTTGAACTAGTGAGGACGCTTAAGGCGATTTTTGGTGAACGGGTACCGCCCGTTATTGTGCTGTCAGCAACCCCAGATATTGCCAACATTATTGCAAACAGTGAACTGCCCATCTATCAAAGTTTTGTTAAACCCATCGATAGAAACCGGTTTGTAGATGCGCTCCATCACCTTACAGCAAGTAACGCAAGAGTTGTTGAAACAACGAAAAAGGCCAATGTGTTGCTGGTAGAAGACGAGCCCATTAATGCAGAAATGGTGGAGTATATGCTTCAATGTATGGGCCACGAAGTTACTGTGAGTTACACCGGTGACGACGCTATTATTAGAGTGAGTGAAAATGCGTTTGACTGTGTGCTGTTGGATATCAACTTACCAGATATCAATGGTTTGGAAGTCGCTAAAATAATGAAAGAAGGTCACCCTGACCTTCCGATCATCGCCCTTACGGCCAATGCCCACAGAAGCGATAAAGAAGCGTCGCTGCAGGCAGGTATTCGATACCACTTAGTGAAACCTGTCACCTTTCAAGAGCTCAAAAACACCCTACGCCTAGCACTATAACGCGCCAGGCGCTGCATAAATGCGATATTGATTTCGGCCGTTTTCTTTTGCTTCATAAAGCGCCTGATCGGCACACTCAAGCCATGCCATCGCTCCTTTAAAGTCAGGAGAAAATTGTGCAAGGCCTAAACTAACAGTGAAACTTATTGACTCACCTTCGTGTTCTACCACTAAACGCTGTGCTAATTGTCGGATACGTTCGGCCACTATCTTGGCATCTTCAACCGAAGAGTCATTCAGAATAATGGCAAATTCCTCGCCGCCGTAGCGCCCTGCAAGGTCGGTTTCCCGCACACAGCGCTTAATCAGCGCTGCTAACATCTTAATCACCTTATCCCCAGCCTGATGACCATAAGTATCGTTAATGCGTTTGAAATGGTCGATATCGAGCATAAGCGCAGTACTTGGCTTTTCTCTACGCACACAAAGTTTGTGCATCTCATCAAAGCGTTCCTGCCAGTAGCGACGATTATATAGCCCAGTGAGACCGTCCACGCGGCTCGCAGTTTTCAACTCTTCGTTAAGATGCTCCATTCCACGCTTACCGAGCGCCTGCTCAGTGACATCGTAAACAAGCATACAAAACCGCTCTACGTTGCCGCGCTTATCAACAATAGGGAACATGGTTACATTTTGGTACATGAACTCTGCAGCGCTGGTTACAGGACGATTACAACCAAACTTAAACAAGTAAGGGCGCTGCTCCCAAATAATAAACACCGGGCTCTTCAAATTGAACACAGGGTCGACTTTGGTTCTCAGCCATTTTTCTTCTATTTCCGGGAAATGAGAAAAAAGACTGTCTCCAATGATTGCTTCCGCTTTCTTTGCACCATGGTTTTCAAGAAACTTGTTCCACACTTGAACCTTGAAGTTGCGGTCTAGCACTGCAATGCCCACTTCAATGGAGTCGAGAAGCTCTGCGGGTACTTGAGAAGAATTAACTAAACCACCGGTGGAAAGTGCGTCTGTTGATGCATTCATAGACTTTCCTTGTCTTGTGTCACAGCGTCATCATCGAGCAGCCGAGAATAGATATGGTTCATGGCATCACCAGGAAATAGCAACAGCAGGTCAAAGGAAATATCTCTGGCCTTAATGGCATAACCTATTTCGATAGCCATGAGCTTGCCCCAACGCTGCACGTTATCACTTAGAAGCGTTGATAGTCCTTGGTGCTGTCCCAGTAACACCGGATGTGTGTGGCTAAAGGCGACATTTAACTGCTCTGACAAACCGTTTAAACAGGCACCGATAAGAATATTGGAAACATCCATTAGTGCTTCTAGCGCTAGTTTGTCGGAGGAAGCCGACGGCGGATACTTTAATAGTTCAACGATGTTTTGAGAGTTTGTGTCGTTAAAAATAACCAGCGCTTCGCCGCTTATACCTTCACTAATAAAGCCTTTTGAAACTGCCGATACGCTGTCGTTACGGTTAATTTCCGCAACCGCCATAGACAGTTCGTTGCTTTCAATTAAGTTGACGTTAGGGATAGGCAAATCAATAAATTCACCTAGCAGTTGAGCAAGATTCTCACCCGCACGCCCCATGGCAATATTGACCATTTCACGGCATGCGTCTAATTGATCTTCTTTACTCATCTGGCGCTTGGCTAAAACGGCATTTGAGTCGCTATCGTCTTGCGCTTTTTGTAAGCTCGCGCCAGAAGAATG
>Ga0066382_10000176_pt1 | contig 20433 bp, 19 predicted proteins | sample Knorr_S23_td_NAD_FD_71218 | JGI IMG/M metagenome (GOLD analysis project Ga0066382, IMG submission 71218) | Marine microbial communities from Southern Atlantic Ocean transect - Knorr_S23_td_NADW_ad_2500m_LV_B | ecosystem: Environmental > Aquatic > Marine > Oceanic | place: Southern Atlantic... | reverse complement strand
ATGGCTTTGGTCATACTAGTTTTACAATAAGTATAATTCCAAAAAAAAATGTTAGTTTAGAAGAAATAGAGATTTATTTAGATGAATATTTAAATAAAATTAAAAAAAAAGTTTTTAATAAAGAAGAGTTACAGAAGATAAAAAAAAGATTAGTTAATGATACAATTTTTGCGCAGGATAGTTTATATATGGGAATGAGAATATTTGGTTCTTCTTTAACTACCGGATATTCTTTAAAAGAAATAAATAATTGGCCAAATGATATTGCCAAAGTTTCTATAGATGACTTAGAAACTTATATTCCAAATATTTTTAATAAAAAAAATTCTGTAACAGGGTATTTATTACCGATTAAGGAGTAAATTATGAAAAAATTTTTTTTTATTTTAATTTTTTTATTTTTTAATAATTTTACCAATTCAAACGCGTTAGATGTTAAAGAAGTAAATTATTACAAAGATAAAAATGCATGGCTTGTTAATGATGAAAACTTGCCTATTGTTGCTATTAAATTTGCTTTTAAAGCGGGATCAGGTATTGATCTTAAAGGAAAAAAAGGAACAGCAAATTTAACCGCATCTCTTTTAGATGAAGGAGCAGGTAATTATTCTGCTAAGGAATTTAAGAAGGTATTAGCCGACAATTCTATTACACTTAATTTTAGTGTAAGCCATGATAATTTTTATATAGATCTTTACACTTTAAAAGAAAATTTAGATCTTTCATTCCAACTTTTAGATTTAGCTTTGACCAAACCAACATTTAAATTAGAGGAAGTCTATAGAATAAAAGGTAATATAAAGTTAATTTTGGAAGAATCTTATAAAAATCCTGATGAAATTGCTTCCAGAATATTTAGAGAAATTCTTTTTGAAGACCATCCTTACAAATATAATACTTTAGGTGTATTAGAAGATATTGATAAAATAGATAAAGAAGATTTAACAAACTTTTTAGAAAATAATTTAAAAATAGAAAATCTTTACATAGCAGCATCAGGGGATATAAACGAAACTGAATTAAAAAAATATTTAAAAAAATATTTTAAAAAATTTGATAAAAAAAATAAAATAACTTCTAACATTCCAATACATAAAAAAAAGATTGAGCCCAAGATTTTTTTACATAAAAAAGATTTAAAACAAAGCAGCATTATTTTTGCCGGTGAAGGAATTTCAAGAAACGATCCATATTTTTATTCTGCATATGTAATGAATTATATTTTAGGTGGTGGAGGTTTTTTTTCTAAACTTACTACTGAAATAAGAGAAAAAAGAGGATTAGTTTATTCTGTATATTCTTATTTATATCGATATGATAAATATAATTTTTTTTTTGGTGGTGCAGAAACTAGTAATGAAAATGTTGATAAAGTTATTAAAATTATCAAAGAAGAAATAATGAAAGTTAAAAAAGAAGGAGTGAGTGAAGAAGAATTAAAAAATGCAAAAAACTATCTAATTAATTCTTATGTTCTAAGATTCGATAGTAACAAAAAAGTTGCATCAATACTTTTAAATACGCAAATGGATGGTTTAAGTACAGATTTTTTTGAAAAAAGAAATGATTATATAAATTCTGTTTCATTAAAAGATATAAAAAAAATTGCTAGTAAAATTTTAGATGAAAATCAAATTTTTTTTCTTGTTATAGGGGCCCCATCTAATTTAAAAAATATAAGTAAAATATAAAATTTTTAGTTTATTTTTATGAAGCATAATATAAATAACTGTTTTGTAGATAATGTTATAAAAAAAGATTTATTTAAATCTAGTTTAAAAAAAATAAATTTTATAATAGATCAAATTAAGAAATCTAAAGAATCTCTTCTTTTGTCTTTTCTTAATCAATTTAATAATTATCAAAAAGAAAAATTAAATAAACTAGCCTCGTACTATCAAAAAAATTTTAAAGATGTAATTATTTTAGGAACAGGAGGGTCAAGTAAAGCAGGACGTACCTTCGTTCAGATTGCTTATAGAACTTTTGGAAGAAACCCTAAATTTCCAAAAATTACTTTTTTAGAAAATATTGATTTTCAAGATTTCAATGACTTATTCAAAAAAATTAATTTAAAAAAAACAGGAATAATTGTTATTTCAAAATCAGGAGAAACTAATGAAACATTAGTACAATTTTTAATTTTTTTGTCAAAATATAAAGAAAGTTTTCAAAAACAAAAAATAGAAAAATATTTTACTGTAATTACAAAAAAAGGTAGTAGTTCGCTAAGAAATTTAGCAAATGATTTTTCGATCGGAGTTATAGATTTAGATAAGAATCTTTCAGGAAGATTTTCTGCTTTTTCTCCTATAGGACTATTGCCAGCAGCTATTTCTGGTTTGAATGTTGAAAATATAACAAAAGGCGCATTATCTTTATTAAACAAATATTTAAAAAAACAACAAATAATTCCATCTGAAGGTGCTGCTTTACATTATGCAGCTCAAAATTCAAAGATAAATATTTCTGTTTTATTAACTTATACTGAGCGTTTGAGAAATTTTGGATATTGGCATGAACAATTAATAGCTGAAAGTTTAGGAAAAAAAAATAAAGGCTTTACTCCTATCCATTCGATGGGAGCTACTGATCAACATTCACTTTTACAACTTTTTTTAGAAGGTCCAAAAGATAAGCTAATAACATTTATAACTTTAAAAAGACAGAAAGATCAAATAAAAATAAATAACAATTTAATTTCTAAAGTTAAAAAATTATCTTTTTTAAAAAAAGAATCTTTAAATAAACTTTTAGATTTTGAAATGGAAAAAGTTTGTAGACTTTTAAATGAATATAAAAGACCTTATAGAACAATCATATTAAATAAATGCGCAGAATTTGAAATTGGATATTTAATGATGAATTTTATGTTAGAAACTATAATTTTAGCTTATTTAAATAATTTGAATCCTTTTGATCAGCCAGCGATTGATAAAGGAAAATCAATTAAATTAAAGTAGACTAATATGTATGCATTATTTTTGATCGTATTTTCAAATCTTCTAGGATTTGGAATTATAATACCTTTACTTCCATATTATGCGGAACATTTTGGAGCAAATCCTAATGAAGTCACTTTATTAATGGCAAGCTATTCATTAATGCAACTTATATTTAGTCCAATATTAGGCAGGATTAGTGATATATATGGCAGAAAAAAAATATTAGTTTTATGTTTAATTGGTTCTGCAATTTCTTATTTTCTTTTATATTTTGCTACTAACTTTGCTTTAGTCTTATTTGCACGATCAGTTGCTGGTTTATTCGGTTCTACTACAGCTATTGCAAATGCATATGTTACCGAAACTACTTCATCAATAAATCGATCAAAAGGTATGGGATTAATTGGTGCAGCTTTTGGTTTAGGTTTTGTTTTTGGGCCAGTAATAGGTGGCTACTTTGGAGGAGGAGATATTAATAACATAGATTATAAAACTCCATTCTTTTTTGCTTTTGTAGTAGCAATAATATCTTGTCTTCTTGCTTATTTTATATTGATTGAACCAAAAAAAAGAAATAAACAATTCATTTCAATAAATTTTCTTGATTCATTTAAAGATTTAATAGATCTTTTTAAGATTCCTGCGCTTCTATTTTTAATTATATTATCTTTTTTAATTACATTTTCTTTTGCGGGTTTTGAAACAACTTTTGCTTTATGGACTGAAAGAGCGATGAGCTGGGCATCTAGGCAAACAGGTTATGCTTTTGCTTTTACAGCATTGCTAGTAGCTTTAATACAAGGTGTTTTTATAGGAAAATTAACTAAAAAGTTTGGAGAATTAAAACTTTTAATAACTAGTTGTTTTTTAATGTTAGTAGGATTATTTTTTATTACTTTATCAGCCCAAAATTTATTTTATTTAACTATTGCTCTTGGTATTTTGGGTATTTCAGTAGGTTTAGGAAATCCTTCATTAAATAGTTTGTTATCTAAAAATCTGAACAAAGGTATTATAGGAACTTCATTTGGCGTTGTTCAATCTGTTGGAAGTTTAGCAAGAATATTAAGTCCTTTAGCAATGGGTAATCTTTTTTATTTTTTTGGTAAGAACTCACCTTATAATTTTGGAACTTTTTTAATGTTTATTTCATTATTAATATTTTTTTATTATTTTTTTATTTTGAAAAAAAGTATTAAAACTTAATTTTATTTTAATTTAATTAAAGCAAGGCTACTGTTTCCATAGTCTTTTTTTTTTATAATTTTAAAATCTTTTGGAATAACTATTTTTTTCTTTTTTGCATATTCTATTACAATCACGGTTTCTTTTTTTATTATTTTAAAATCTAAAATTTTTTTTAAAGTTTTTTTAATAATTAAATCCATTTGATATGGTGGATCCATAAATATTAAATCAAATTGTCCATCAATTTTTTTTACCTTTCTTATACTTCTTTTAATTATTTTTACTTTTTCACTAACTTTTAAATGATCTATATTTTTATATAGAACACGTAAGTTGTCTCTAGATTTTTCTATGAAAGTTACATTTTCTGCTCCTCTTGAAATTGCTTCTAAGCCTAAAGCTCCAGTACCAGAAAAAATATCTAGAACATTAAATTTTTCAAAAAAAAAATTATTATTTTTTTCATTAATTTTTAAATAACTAATAACAATATTAAATATAGATTCACGCATTTTATCTGTTGTAGGCTTAATACCTTCTTTGTTAAATTTTATTAATTTTTTACCTCTAAATTTTCCTGAAATAATTCTCATGGTATTTTTTTAAAATATTTACTTATATTTATTTCTTTAACTTCATTTTTTTTAATTTCTTTTAATTGAATTGGGCCATAACTTATTCTTTTTAATTTATTTACACTCCATCCAAAAAAATTTATTATTTTTCTAATTTCTCTATTTTTTCCTTCTAATAATTTCATTTTTATCCAGGCATAATCTTTATTTTTTTCTAAAATATTAATTTTTATGCTTTCATATTTGATACCTTTAATTATTATTCCTTTTTCTATTTTTTTTAATTTTTGAATATTTATTTCTCCTTTCACCTTAACTTTATATTCTCTAATAAATGAATTTTTAGGTAGTTCAAGATATCTTGCTAAGCTACCTGAATTAGTTAGTAATAAAAGTCCTTCAGAATTAAAATCTAATCTTCCTACGGTCACTACTCTTGGTAAATTCTTTGGTAAATCTTCAAAAATAGTTTTTCTACCTAACGGGTCATAATTTGTCGTCAATTTTCCAGTTGGTTTATAATATTTCCATAATCTCGTTTCTTTTTTTGAATTTATTTTTTTATTATCAACTTTAATTAAATCTTTAACAGTTGCCCGTTCAGGAATAGAAGTAAGAATTTTGTTATTTAATTTAACCCGGCCTTCTTTAATTAATAATTCGGCCTTTCTTCTTGAACAAATACCAGCATCTGCTATTAATTTTGATACTTTAAAAGTTTTTTCCACTTTATATTTTTATTTTTAGCAAGCTTTAATAAATGCTTTGAAAATTTTTTTATCGTAATTGCTAATTAAAAATTCAGGATGCCATTGAATTCCTAAAAAAAATTTATGATTATCTAATTCTATCCCTTCTATTATTCCGTCTTCTGCAATAGCATTTACATTAAGGTTTTTTCCTGTTTTTTTAATTGCCTGATGATGTGCACTATTAACCCTAAATTCTTTTTTTTTTACAATTTTATATAATTTACTTTTAAGGTTTATTTGAACTTTATGACTAAATTTGTTTCTTGGCTGAGACTGTTCATGTTTTATATTTGTTTTGTCAATATGTTGAATTAAAGAACCGTTTAAAGCAATATTTAATAATTGTTGACCCCCACAAATTCCTAAAATTGGTTTATTTTTCTTTAAAGCTAGTTTAGCCATTTTAATTTCAAAGTTAGTTCTTTGCTTGTCTATATGAACAACAGATTTATGCTTTTTTTCACCATATATTTTTGGATCAATATCAAAGTCTCCGCCAGTGATTAAAACACCGTCAATTAAATTAAAATAATAATCTGCCAGGTTGGGTTTTGATGGCAGCATTAGAGGAAGACCATTGGAATTTATAACGCTATTAATGTAGTTAATTCTTATGGCGTACCAAGGGAATTTTGAATAAGTTTTTTGTATCCCTGTATCAATTGAAATTCCAATTATAGGTTTTTTATTTTTTTTTATTTTTTTCACTTTATATATTTATAATAGTTTTTTTAATAATTTTTTTTATAAAATTTTGTTAGTAAATAAAAAAATAATCGAAGAATTAAAAAAATTAGCTTTAAAAGCAAAAAAAAACGACGAAGTACCAATCTCAGCAATTGTTGCTAAAAAAGATAAAATTATTTTTTCAGCTTATAATACATGCCATAAATCTAATAATCCACTAAACCATGCAGAAATGATTGTTATAAATAAAGCTTTAAAAAAAACAAAAAGAAGATTTTTAGATGAGTTTGATATTTATTCCTCTCTCGAACCATGTGCACTATGTGCCAGCGCTATATCTTTTTGTAGAATTAAAAGAATTTTTTTTTGTGCTTATGATGTTAAATTTGGAGCTATTGCTAACGGAGTTAAAATATTTAATAAAAAAAATTCAATGTTTAGACCTAAAATAATTGGCGGTATAGAAGAGAAGTTTTTTTCTCAATTATTAAAAGACTTTTTTAAATTAAAAAGATAATTATTTTAATTTTTTTGCTCTAAAACCAATATCTTTTCTAAAAAAACTATTTTTCCATTTTATTTTTTTTACTACTTCATATACTTTTTTTTTTGCATTATTAAAATTTTTATCTTTTGAAGTAATAGCTAAGACCCTTCCTCCTGATGCAATTATGTTATTTTGATTATCTAAACTAGTTCCTGAATGAAAAACTTTAGTATTTTCATCTTCGGTTACTAAATTTAAATTTTTTATAATACTATTTTTTCTAAATTTACCCGGATAACCTTTGTTCACCATAACAACACTTATTGCGTACTCTTTTTTCCATTTAATTTTTGTTTTATTTAATTTTTTATTAACACAATTATTTAAAATTTTTAATAAATCTGATTTTAATAAAAATATTAAAGGCTGGCATTCTGGATCACCAAAGCGAACATTATATTCTATTAAATAAATTTTCCCTTTTACTAACATTAGTCCTGCATATAAGACACCACTAAACGGTCTTTTTTCTTTATTCATCGCTTTAATTGTTGGTTCAATTATTTCTTTATTAATTTTATTTTGAATATTTCTTTTTAAGTATGGAAGAGGACAATATGCTCCCATACCTCCTGTATTTGGTCCTTTATCGTTTTCATAAATTCTTTTGTGGTCTTGTGATAACAAAAGAGGATTATAATTTTTTCCATCTACCAATGCCAAACAACTTATTTCTTCTCCAACAAGATAATCTTCTATAACTACTTCTTTACCAGACATACCTAATTTTCTTTTTATCATGAGATCTCTTAGAGTTTTTTTGGCTTCAAATTTATTTTTTATTATAAATACCCCCTTTCCACCTGCTAAGCCACTTGCTTTAATTACTATTGGATATTTAATATTTTGAACATAATTAATAGCATCCTTGTAATTTCTAAAAATTTTGTAATTTGCTGTTGGAATATTATTTCTCTTACAAAAATCCTTTGTAAAAGTTTTTGAAGATTCAAGTATTGAAGCTTTTTTATTTGGGCCAAAAACTTTTATTTTTAGTTTATTAAGTTTATCTACAATTCCATTTACAATGGGTTCTTCGGGACCAACAATTACAAAATTAATTTTTTCTTTTTTTATAAATTTTTTTAACGAATTAAAATTATTGATTTTAATATTTATACATTCTGCTACGGATTTAATTCCTGCATTTCCAGGAATACAAAATAATTTTTTGCATAAAGGCGATTTGGATATTGCCCAACATAACGCATGTTCTCTTCCACCAGATCCTAAAATTAAAACTTTCAATTAAATTTTTTTATATTAATTTTTTTTAATAAATTTATCATAATTATAAATAAAATGGCTGACAATAAATTAATAGATAAATTAGATAATGATAACATTCCAGTATTTAGTGTATCAGAAATAACCAGTGAAATTACCGGTCTACTTGAAGCTAAATATAGCTATGTAAAAATAAAAGGAGAAATTTCTGGAGAAACTGGGAATAAATATCCTGAAATTTATTTTACTCTTAAAGATGAAGAAAATGTGATTAGTGCAATTATTAAAAGAAATAAAATTTCACATTTAAAATTTTTACCTGAAGATGGTTTAGAAGTTATTTGCAGTGGAAAAATAACTGCGTATACAAAAAGAGATTCTAAATTTCAAATTGATGTTGACTCTATATCTGTACAGGGAGAAGGACAACTTCTTAAAATGAAAGAAGAACTTCGTAAAAAATTAGAAATTGAGGGTTTGTTTGATACTAAATACAAAAAAGACATTCCATTTATTCCAAATAAAATAGGCATTATAACTTCTCCATCTGGATCAGTAATTAAAGATATGCAAAGAATTATTTTTGAAAGATTTTCAGTCCCAATTGAATTATATAAAGCAACAGTTCAAGGTAAGAAAGCTGTTAAGGATATAATAGAAGGAATTAAATATTTTAATAACCAACCAACTAATTTGAAAGCTGATGTCTTAATAATTGGTAGGGGCGGTGGAAGCATTGAAGATCTATGGTGTTTTAACAATGAAGATTTAGCAAGATCAGTTTTTAATTCAAAAATTCCTATTATTTCTGCTATAGGGCATGAGCCTGATATTAATATAATAGATTATGTTGCAGATATAAGTTTAGCTACTCCGTCACATGCTGCAAAAAAAGTCGTTCCTGAAAGAAAAGAATTATTATTGAGGGTAAAAAATATTTTTAAGAGTTTTGAAAATAATTATTCTAATTTTTTTTTAAGTAAAATTAAAAATTTAGATTATTGTTTTAGTAAATTGCAGAAACCAGATGCTTTATATAATTTTAAAACAGATTCTTTTTTTAAACTTAAAGTAAGATTTGTTAATTCAGAAAAAAAATTTTTTAGTTTATTAAATGATAAATTAAAAAATATAGTAGGAAAATTAGATATTGGTTCCCATAAAAATATATTAAAAAGAGGATATGCTTATATAAAAAATTTAAAAAATAATTTATTTATAAAAAGCGTTAAAGATGTTAAAGATAAAACTAATCTTAAAATTACATTTCATGATGGAAGTATTGAAGCAATTTCAAAAAAAAAATAATAATTTTCTAAGAGTTTTTTTTTTATTTTCACTTATTTTTTTTTGTACTTTACAAATTTCTTTAGCTAAAGTCTTTTCAGATTTTTTGGAAATTAATGGAAGTTTTGCTCAAGGTGGTCTTTTATTTGGAAAAACTAATTCTAAAAATAAAGTTTTTTTTAATAATAAAAAAATTTTTGTTAATGACAGTGGAGATTTTGTTTTAGCTATAGGAAGAGATGAAAAATTGGAAAATTTAATCTTAATTGAAGGGCCAAAAAAAAAAGAAACTCATAAAATTAAAATCTCTAAAAGAAAATATAAAATACAAAGAATTGATGGGCTTCCGAAAAATAAAGTAACACCTAGTAAGGAAGAACTTAAAAGAATTAAAAAAGAGTCAAAAAAAATCTCTATTTCAAAAAATATATTTCTTAACGAAACTTTTTATAAAAGCGGATTTATTTGGCCAGTAAAGGGTATTGTTACTGGCAAATATGGAAATCAAAGAATTTTAAATGGACAACCTAGAAGACCTCACTATGGATTAGATATAGCAGCTTCTTTAGGCACAAAAGTATTTTCCCCATCTGATGCTGAAGTTAGTTTAACTATGGAAGATACCTTTTTTAATGGAAAAATGATAATTTTAAATCATGGTTTAGGTTTGAATTCAATATATTCGCATTTAAAAACAATTCATGTAAATGAGGGAGAAAAAATTAAAAAAGGAGACTTGATAGCAGAAGTTGGAAGTACCGGGAGATCTACAGGCCCCCACCTGGATTGGAGAATAAATGTTTTTAACGTTGCAATTGATCCTGAATTGTTATTATTAGATCAACCAGAATTTTAATTTACCACCTTCTGTGTAACCATAGCCACTGTCCTGGATTTTTTCTAATCCATTTTTCCATTATTAAATTAACTTCAGTCATTATTTGTACGGGTGTTTTACTCTTACCATTTTTTGTGATTTTTAATGGATCATGAAAGGTGATTTTAAAGTTTGTATTCTTTATTCTTTCTACTTCAACAGGCACAACCAACGATTTTATTCTAAGACATAATTGAGCTAAAGCATCAGATGTCATTGCAGGTTTATTAAAAAATGGTACTTTAATTCCATCGTTCATTTTTTGGTCAATAACTAATCCAATACTTGTACCTTTTTTTAAAGAATAAATTAGTTGTTTTGCTCCTTCTTTACCCTTTGGTGCCATAGGTAAATTTGATCTTATATATTTTATAAGAAAATTAATAAAGGGATTATTTGGTCTTCTAAAAATTGATAAAACCGGAACACCATTTTTAATCGCTACATTTGGTAAAATTTCCCAATTTGCTAAGTGTCCTGAAAAAAATATTGCTGGCGTTTTAGTTTTTTTTATAAGTAGAAGATTTTTTTTTCCGTAAACTTGAATTTTATTATTTTTTTCTGGATCTAATTTTGATAAATGTGGGTATTCACCAACAACTTTTCCTAAATTTTCCCACATATCTTTTATAATTTTTTTTATTTCGTTTTCACTTTTTTCAGGCATTACATTTTTTATATTATTATATGCTTTTTTTGTAACCCCAAGCTTAGGACCAATGAGTGATGCTAACTTTCCCATTAAAAAAGAAGAAATATTTAATGGTAAAATCCTTAAAAAAATAAAAATTAATAACAGTCCAACGCCTTCTATAAAATAAATAATTTTTTTTTTTAATTTATACAATTTTTCTTTTTTTCAAAAAATTAATTAAATTCTTTTCTTCTTTTACTTCAATTTTTAAATCTAGGAAAGAAATTTTTTTTCTTTGATCAATATTTATTCTTTGTTTATCTTTTAAAGTTGAAACAAGTACAGCGTTATTTTTTTTTGCATAATTAATAAGGTTATTTATTTCTTTTTTATTGTAAGAATAATGATCAGGATAAGGAAAAAAATTTATAATATTCAATTTTTGGTCTTTTAATGAAGAATGAAATTTTTCTGATCTACCTATACCTGAGAAACCAACTATTTTTTTATTTTTTAATTGTGAAAAATTTTTTATTTTCGAATTAGCATGAATAATAGTAATTTTATTTTTTATTTTCTTTTCTATATCATTTTCATCTTTATTAAAAATAATTAGCATATCTGATTTTTTTATTCCAGAACTTATAGTTTCTCTTAATGGTCCTGACGGCAAAAGAAATTGATTACCAAATCCAAATCCACCATCTACAATCATAATCTTTAAATTTTGATGAATTGAATAATTTTGTAAACCATCATCTAAAATAACTACATCAGCTCCATTAAGAGTAGCCATTAAAGTTCCTTCAAATTTATTTTTTGATACCCAAGTAGTAGTTTCTTTAGCAAGTAGCAAAGCTTCATCTCCTACATCTTTATAAGAATGTTTTTTTAAATCTACTTTGACTGGTCCATGCAAATTACCAAGATAGCCTCTAGAAACAACATGTGAGTTAATTTTTTCTTTTTTTAAAAGATTTACTAGATATATTACAAAAGGTGTTTTGCCAGATCCCCCCGTATTTATATTTCCTACACTAATAACAGGGATACCTACTTTATTTTTTTTTGTTAATTTTTTGTCAAACTTAGAAGCAAGATAATATATAAAAGTAAAAGGTAATAATAAAAGAATAATAATTTTTTCTATTAAATTATTTTTTTTTTGCCAAAAACCTGGGTATCCTAATTTAAATAATTTTAAAAATTTTTGTAACAATTTAATCTGATATTTTAATTACAATAAAGATCTGCTTTTTTAGTTAATTTTAAAAGATTATTTTCTAATCTTTTAGATAATTTTAAGTCTTCATTAGTTGAAATATTTTTTTTAATTTTTATTGGTTTTCCCCAAACAAAACATCCTTTTCCAAATGGTAGAGCAACTAAAAACTTGTCCCAACTATTTAAAAAAAATTTTTTTTTCACAGAATATGATAAAGGAACAATTTTGTGTCCTGTTAAACTTGCAATTTTAATAATTGCTGAATTTACCTTCATTCTTGGACCTCTTGGTCCATCCGGAGTCATTCCAATAGAAATCCCCGACTTAAGTGATTTGATAATATTTCTAATAGCTTCTGAACCACCTTTTGAAGACGAACCTGTTATTGTTTCTATATTAAAATGTTTCACAGTTTTAGAGAGTAATTGACCATCTGAATGAGTACTAATTAAAACATTAATTTTCTTTTTTTTATTCCAGCTTAATGGCATCATTAATAATCTTCCATGCCAAAAACAAAGTATAAAGGCTTCGTTTTTTTTCCATAAATTTTCAACATATTTTTTGTTTATAAAAGACCAGCTATTAGTAAATGAAACAAATTTTATATACTTTGCTCCTACCCAACATATAACGCTATATGCTAATTTTGTTCTGAGAATTTTTTTATAGCTTAACACCCGTTTAAACTAAATTTTTTTACCTATATAATCTTCTAAGTTTACGATTTTATTTATTGAACTTTTCTGTGCTGCAAATTGAAGTTTATATAATTTGGAATACAAACTTTTGTTTTTCATTAAAGTTTTATGACTTCCTTTTTCTAAAACTCTTCCATTATCTATAACATATATTAAATCTGCATCTAAAATTGTTGAAAGCCTATGTGCAATTACTAAAGTTGTTTTATTTTTCATTAATTTTTTAAGACTTTTTTGTATGTCTTTTTCTGAGCCTGAATCTAAAGATGAAGTTGCCTCATCTAACAATAAAATTGGAGCATTTTTCAAAATAGCTCTAGCAATTGCTATCTTTTGTCTTTGCCCACCTGATAATTGTATACCATGTTCTCCAACTACAGATTTATATCCATCTTTAAAAGATGTAATAAATTCATGAGCATCGGCTTTTTTTGCGGCTTCATATAATTGTTTTTCAGTACTATTTGGATTACCGTAAGCAATATTAGCTCTAATAGTGTCATCAAATAATGTAACTTCTTGGCTAACTAAAGCCATTTTTTTTCTTAAAGTGTGAGCTTTATAATTTTTTATATTTTTTTTATCAATTATAACTTCACCACTTTGTGTATCATAGAACCTTGGAATTAGATTAAGAATAGTTGATTTTCCTGCACCTGTCTTACCAACTAATGCAACGGTTTTTCCTCCTGGAATTTTTAAATTAATTTCATTTAATGCATGAGAAGTTTTGGAACCATAAGAGAACTTAACTTTTTTAAATTCTATTTCTCCTTTTTTATGAATGTACTCCTTTGCATTTGGTAAGTCAGTAATTTCTGGTTTTTGATCAAGTAAATTAAATATTCTATCAGCTGCTGCTAAGCCATCTTGTATATTTATATTAAAATTTGCTAATCTTTTTAATGGTTGATAAGCCATTAGTAATGCTGTTATAAACGAAAAGAAAGTACCAGGAGTTGTGGCGCCACTTATAACTTTTGAACCTCCATAAAAAATAACAAGCGCAATTGCAATGCCACCTAGAGTTTCAAGAATAGGTCTAGTTCTTGATCTAATTCTTACAGATTTATAAATTAAATTAAATAAATCATCTATAATTTTTTTTGCTCTTCTCTTTTCATATTTTTGCATTGTATATGCTTTGACATATCTTGCGCCTTGGAAAATTTGACTTAGCAAACTTGCGAAAGATCCTATTTCGATTTGAGTAGACGTTGAAATTTTTCTTATTCTTCTACCAATATAAAGTATTGGGAGAACTGCAGCTGGAAATACGAAAAAAGCAATAATAGCTAGAAACCAATCTTGATAAAACATTAAAGCAACCAAAAAAATTAATGTCATCGAGTCTTTAGCTATTCCTGTAAGTGCTGTAGATACAGATGCTCGGAGCAATCCAACGTCATAAGTAAAACGGGATATTAATTTTCCTGAAGAATTTTTATGAAAAAAATTTAAATCTGCATTCATCAGATGAGAAAACAATCTATATCTTATATCAGAAATAATTTTTTCTCCTGAGTATTCCATAAAAATAGACTCACCATAAGACGCTAAACCTTTTACGATTGCTATTGTCATAACTACAATTGGTACTAAAAGTAATAATTGAGTATTTTTATTTAAAAAAACTTCATCAAGCACTGGTTGCATTAACCAAGCATTTGTAGCAGTTGCAGCAGCTACTATAGCCATACATATTGCTGCAATGAACATTTTTCCAAAATAAGGTCTCACATGTTCCTTAATTAATCTTTTTACAAGCTTGATACTTTTTTCGCTTTTACGTTCCATAAAAATTATCCAGCTACTATCATATCTTCAATCAACATAGTTGGAGAATTTAATCCATGTTTAAATTCAAGATCATTTGCTAAAATTATTTTTTTAAACATCTCATTTAAATTATCTGCAATTGTAATTCCATTAATAGGGTATGTAATTTCTCCTTTATCTATCCAAAAACCTGAACCTCCTCTACTATAATCACCGTTTGTTAAATTGACACTTGAACCCATTAACTCTGTTAGATAGACACCTTTTTTTATATTTCCAATTAAACTTTTTGGAGAAATATTACTTGGCTCAAAGTAAAGATTAGTTGGACTAGGAGTAGGTGGACTTGAAATATTTCTTGAAGCATGTGCTGTTGATTTTAGTCTCAGTTGGTGAGCCGTGGCTAAATCTAAAAACCATGTTTTTAATTCACCATTCTTAATTATTTGTGTTTTTTTAGTTTCTAAACCTTCTCCGTCGAAAGGTTTAGATTGCAAACCTCTTTTTTTTAAAGGATTATCAATAATATTGATATTAGATGAAAATATTTTTTTATTTAACTTTTTTTTTAAAAAACTTGTTCCTCTAGTTATAGAATTTCCATTTATAGCACTTGAAAGATGTTTTAAAAAACTGTTTGCAACTCTTGGTGAAAAAATAACAGGAATTTTTGATGTTTTTATTTTTTTTGGATTAATTTTTTTAACTGCTAGTTCCCCAGCTTTTTTTCCAACTAAAGAAGTTTTTGTTAAATCTTTTTCGAATACACTACTTGCAAATTCATATTCTCTTTCCATTAAGGTACCACGTCCGGCAATTAAAACTGCATAAATATCGTAGCTTGATGATTGATAGCTAACATTTAATCCATTACTATTAAATAAATATATTTTTGATTTGTTCCATCCGATCTCAGCTCCTTCTGAATTAGTCACGCCTTTAACGTTTAGTCCGGCATTTTCTGCTTCAATAACTTTATCTTTTAACGATTTAATTGTTGGTTCTTTACTGTCAAAAATCTCTAAATTCGGAATTTTTTTTATTAAATCTTTTTTTTTTGCTATGGAACAATACGGATCTCTAGGAACAGCTCCAACCATTTTTGAGGCTTTATAAATAAGCTCTTCTAGATTTTTTTTAGTCAAATCATTTGAAGAAACAATAACTTGTTTCTTATTTTTTATAAAACGTAAACCTATGTCATTACTCTCAGATCTTTCTAATTTTTCAATTTTTTTTAATCTACAACCAACATCAATATTTGTATTTTCAATATATACAACATCAACACTATCAGCTCCTGATTTTTTTGATTTTTTAATTAAAAAATCAGCTTTTTCATTTATTTGAATTTTATTCATTTTTTTAAATTATATAAATATTATATATAGTTTAAAAATAAACCAATTGTTATAAAAAAACCGTACCAAGAATTCATTTGAAAAATTTTCATAAAATTTTTAGATTTTAATTTTTGAATTTTGAAAAATTCATACAAAATTTTTAAAGCAAATAACACAAGAATAATAAAGAAAATAAAATTAATATTATTTAATATTGCAAGGAAAGAAAAAAATCCTACAAAGCATAAATAAAATAATGTTATCCAAAATTTAATATTTTGTTCTAAGTATATTGCTAATGATTTAACACCAATTTTTTTGTCATCTTCTTTATCTTGATATGCATAAATTGTATCATATCCTAAAGTCCAGAAAATACAGGCCAAGTACAATAATAAACTTTGATTATCAAAAATTCCTTTTGCAGCTGTCCAAGAAATTAAAATGCTAAAATTAAAAACAATTGCTAGGAAAAGTTGAGGAAAATATGTATATCTTTTCATGAGTGGGTAAAGTAAAACTAATGGGAAAGCAATAAAACCAAGCAAAATACACGTAGGATTTAAAGTTAATAATATTGAAAGGCCAATAGATAAAAAAATAATAAATAAGATAATTGCATCAGTAATTTCTAAATTTTCAGACGCTAATGGACGAGACTTAGTTCTTTTAACATTTTTATCAAATTTTCTATCGATTATATCATTTATAATACACCCTGCTGATCTCATTATAAAAGAACCATATGCAAATAATAAAATTAGATAAATATCGATTTCTTCTTTTAATACAATTAAGATTGACCAAATTGCTGGAAACATTAATAACATTATTCCAGTTGGTTTATTTATTCTTATTAGAATGAAGAAATTTTTTAAGTAATATAAAATATATTTAAACATAAAAATTTGAAAGATATTCTGTCATTAAAAAGATTATTTATAAAGACTGAACTTAAAGAGAAATCTTTAATTAATCTATCAGTTTCAAATACACATTATATATCAAACGTATTAAGAATAAGAGAAAAACAAAAACTTTCAATTTTTAATGGCTTTCAAGGGGAATGGGAAGGAATTATAAAAAACCTAAATAAGAAAAAAAGTTTGATTTTAATTGATAAACAAATAAAAAAACAGGAAGAAGAAAATTTAATAAATATTATTTACGTTCCAATTAAAGGTCATAGAAATTATTATTTAATAGAAAAAATTACCGAGTTAGGTGTTTCTAATATTTATCCAATTATTTCAGAACATTCTGTTATTAAAAAATTTAATTATAAAAGAGCAAATACTTGTGCTATAGCAGCTTCGCAACAATCAGGAAGGCTTAGTGTGCCTAAAATACATGAATTTAGAAGCTTAAAAAGCATTCTATCTTCGTGGAATAAAAAAGATCAAATTATTTTTTGTGATGAAACAGAAAAAAAATTTTTTTTCAATGATTTATTCAAATCAGAGTCAAAAAAAAAAATAAACACTATACTTATTGGACCTGAAGGTGGATTTTCTTTATCAGAAAAAACTTTTTTAAAAAATTTGAATTATATTTATGGTTTAACTTTAGGAAAAAGAATTTTAAGGGCTGATACTGCAGCAATTAGTGCATTAACTTTGTTAATAGATAAAAAAATATGAGTAAAATTTTAGAGAATAAGAAAGAAATAATTGAATATTTTGAAAAAGGATCCAAGACTCAACAGTTTTGGAAAATTGGAACTGAGCACGAAAAATTTCTTTATGATTTAGATACCTTGCAGCCAATTAATTATCATGGAAAGAATGGAATTAGATCTTTATTTAAATTATTAAAAAAAAAGGGGTGGAAAGAAATAATTGAAGATAAAAATCCAATAGCATTAAAAAATAAAGAATCAACTATTTCACTTGAACCTAGATGCCAAATTGAATTATCTGGAGGAACAGTTAAAACTATTCATGAAACTTGTAAACAAGCCAAAACTTACCTAGATCAACTTAAAACAATTTGTACAAAAAAGAAATTAGGAATTCTTGGTATTGGTTATTATCCGAAAAATTTTAAAAAAAATACTGGATGGGTTCCAAAAAAAAGATATTCAATTATGAAAAAAAGAATGAAGATGACAGGATCTCATGGACTAGAAATGATGTCATCAACTTGTTCTATACAAACCAACCTGGATTATGCAAATGAAAAAGATATGTTTAAAAAAGTAAGAATAGGATTTGCTTTACAACCATTTATTACAGCTTTATTTGCTAATTCTCCAATTATAAATAAAAAAAAATCTGAATTTTTAAGTTATAGAAGTTATGTTTGGTCAAATACTGATAAAAAAAGATGTGGTATAATTTCTGAGGTTTTTTCAAAAAAATTTACATTTGAAAAGTATGTTTCTTATTTACTAAAAGTACCAATGTATTTTGTAGTAAAAGATGGAAAATATATTGAAGTAGGTAATCAAAATTTTGAAGATTTTTTAAATGGTAAATTAAAAAAAATTCCAAAACAACTGCCTACTGTTAAAGATTTAGAAAATCATATTAGTACTATTTTTACTGATGTTAGAATAAAACAATATATTGAAATGAGAGGCGCTGACAGTGGATCTTGGAACAGAATATGTGCTTTACCTGCTTTTTGGGTAGGACTTTTATATAATAAAACGATTTTAGATCAAACTTTTTTAATGTTAAAAGACTGGAAGTTAGAAGAAGTTTCTCAATTAAATAATGATGTTCAAAAATATGGATTAAAATCAAAGTTAAGGGGAAAAAAAATTCAAAATATTTGTATTGAAATTTTAAAATTGGCTCAAAAAGGATTAAGTTTAAGAAATTGTCTAAATAAAAATAAAGAAAATGAAGTATATTTTTTAAATACTTTATTTGAAATAGCTAAATCGGGAGTTACTCCTGCTGAAAAATTAATTGATGCGTACGTTGATAAAAATAATAATTGTTCTGATCAAATATTTCTTGATAATTCATACTAAAAAAATTTAAATAGTTATTTTTAAAGAATATGAAAAAAAAATTTAAAAATCTAAAGGAAGTTAGAAAAAATATTGATAATGTAGATACTCGTTTAGTTAAGTTAATTGCAGAAAGAGAATTTTATGCAAGGGAAGCTGTAAAATTTAAAACAGATAGGAGGCAAATAATTGATAGAAAAAGAATTAATACTGTACTAAGTAGGGTAAAAAAACTATCAAAAAAATATAAGGTCAGTAGTTCAACTGTAGAAAAAATTTGGAAATTAATGATTCAAAACTTTATTATTCTAGAAAAAAAATTATTTAAAAAACCGAAAAAATAATTTCAAATTATTTATTTAGACGTCTGTTCCACCAACTAAAATTTCATCAACTAAAATTGTAGGTTGTCCAACACCAACAGGAACACCCTGACCTTCTTTTCCGCAAGTACCTATACCTTCATCAAGTGCCATATTATTTCCAACTAATGAAATTTTTTTTAAAACTTCTTCACCTTTTCCAATTAACGTTGCACCTTTAACAGGTTTGCTAACTTTTCCATTTTCAATCATGTATGCTTCTGAAGCTGAAAATTCAAATTGCCCAGATGTTATATCAACACTTCCCCCAGAGAAATTAACTGCATATAGGCCTTTTTTAACTGATTTAAATATATCTTCTTGAGGAACATTTCCTGAAAGCATGTAAGTATTAGTCATTCTTGGCATTGGAAGATATTCATAACTTTCTCTTCTACCATTTCCAGTTGATTTAGTTTTCATTAATCTTGCATTTAATCTATCCTGCATATGGCCAACCATAATTCCATTTTCAATCAATGTAGTACATTGACTAGGGGTACCTTCATCATCTACTGTTATTGAACCTCTTCTATCATTAATTGTACCATCATCAACTATAGTTACATTTTTAGATGCAATTTTTTTTCCAAGAAGATCTGAAAAAACAGAAATTTTTTTTCTATTAAAATCACCTTCAAGTCCATGTCCAATAGCTTCGTGAAGAATGATACCTGGCCAACCAGGTCCTAGGACAACAGGCATCTTTCCAGCAGGAGTTGGTCTTGATTTCAAATTAGTCACTGCTTGTCTCAAAGCATCTTTTGTTTGTTCTTTCCAAATTTTTTCATTGAAGAAATCTACATAATTTTTTCTTCCACCAGCACCGCTTAATCCAGTTTCCATTCTTTTTCCATCATCAACAGTTACAGATATATTTAATCTAACTAACGGTCTAATATCACCGCAGTGATAGCCTCCTCTTCTTAATATATGTACTGCCTGCCATTCTCCATGAAGAGATGCAGAAACTTGTTTAACTCTTTTATCTAATTTTCTTGCATATTCATCTATAGATTTTAAAAGTTTTGTTTTTTGCTCAGGGCTAAAACCATTCATAGGATTTAGATTAGAATAATGTTTTTTATTAGTTCTTATGGGATCAATTATTTTTGATTTAGAAGAAGATGATAAAATTGATTGAACAGTTTTACCTGCATTTTTAATACTTGTTTCACTTATATCTGAAGAATTAGAATATGCGGATGTTTCATCTTTGACAGAACGTAGACCAAAACCCTTATCTGTTGATGTGCTAGCATTTTTAATTTTTTTATCATCATATACAAAGCTTTCTGATTGTTTAAATTCTAAAAAAAGCTCACCGTCATCAGCTTTTCTTAAC
>Ga0066382_10000175_pt1 | contig 20464 bp, 20 predicted proteins | sample Knorr_S23_td_NAD_FD_71218 | JGI IMG/M metagenome (GOLD analysis project Ga0066382, IMG submission 71218) | Marine microbial communities from Southern Atlantic Ocean transect - Knorr_S23_td_NADW_ad_2500m_LV_B | ecosystem: Environmental > Aquatic > Marine > Oceanic | place: Southern Atlantic... | reverse complement strand
GACGAACCCACCGTGGGCCTCCATCCCCACGACGATCACCGGCTGATCGACACCCTGTTGCGGCTGAAGGACCTGGGCAACACGGTGCTGGTTGTCGAACACGACGAAGCCATGATGCGTGCCGCCGACTTCATCGCCGACCTAGGCCCCGGCGCCGGCGAACACGGCGGCCACATTGTCGCCACGGGCACGGTTGCCGAGATTGAAGCACACCCAGACTCCCTGACCGGCGCCTATCTCAGCGGCCGGAAGGTCGTCCCATATCCCGAGAAACGGCGCAAGGGAAACGGCGAGGAGATCGTAGTCAAAGGGGCTAAAGAGAATAACCTCAAGAACATCGACGTGAAATTTCCTCTGGGTTGTTTAGTCTCAGTGACCGGCGTTTCAGGCTCGGGTAAAAGCAGTCTGGTCTACGAGATTCTCTACAAGAAGCTGAACCAGGTGATCAACAGGGGGCGAGACGTTCCCGGTGAGCACAAAGAGGTGTTGGGCATAGAAGGCGTGGACAAGGTCGTGAACATCGACCAATCGCCCATCGGCCGCACGCCAAGGAGCAACCCGGCGACCTATACAGGGGCCTTCACCCCCATCAGAGACCTGTTCGCCAGCCTGCCCGAAGCCAAGGTGCGGGGCTACGCGCCGGGCCGGTTCTCTTTCAACGTCAAGGGAGGCCGCTGCGAGGCCTGCCAGGGAGAAGGCTACAACCAGATCGAGATGCAGTTCTTGCCCGATGTAACGGTTCCATGCGAGATATGCCAGGGAGCGCGCTATAACCGGGAGGCCCTGGAAGTAACCCTGAGGGGTAAGAGCATCGCTGAAGTCCTCGACATGACCGTGGCCCAGGCGTTGGAATTCTTCATTAACTTCCCGCGTATCAAGCCCAAGTTGGAGACCATGCGGGACGTGGGCCTTGGCTACATCCGCCTCGGGCAGCCGGCCACCACGTTGTCCGGCGGCGAGGCCCAGCGGGTCAAACTGGCAACCGAGTTGTCCCGACGCGCCACAGGGAAGACCTTATACCTGTTGGACGAGCCCACCACCGGCCTTTCTTTCTCGGACTGCGCCGCTCTGCTTGGGGTCCTGCACCGGCTGGTGGACACCGGCAACACGGTCATACTCATCGAACACAACCTGGACATCATCAAGAATTCTGACTGGGTCATCGACTTGGGTCCCGGCGCCGGCGACAAGGGCGGAAAACTCATCGCCACCGGCACCCCGGAGCAACTGGCTGCCAATGCCAAGTCGTTCACCGGCAAATATCTGAAGCGGGTGCTGAAACGGTCAGAGAATGCCGCCAAACCGGCCAAAGCCAAGGCTTCAGTGCGGAAGACTGCTAAAACTCCGAGTAAATCCAAAGCCAAGGAACCGGCCGTTGCGGCGGTAGGTGATTAGCTCGGCGATACCGATGCCTGCCTCTGATAGAATCAGCGGAACAACGAATATCAAATACGACCACCGGGAGATGCGATATGGCACTGCACTATGACGGCGAAGTGAAGATCACCAAGGTTGCCGGAATGAGCGCCATGATGAATAACGGCTACCTGATCACCTGCCCCGAGACCAACGAATGCATCTTGATCGACACCCCAGGGGAGCCCGAAAAATTGCTGGGTGCGATCACCGATGAGAATATCAAAGCGATATTGATCACCCATAACCACGGTGACCACCTGGCCGGGTTCGGCGAGATCACCGGCAAGGTCGACGCCCCGGTGGGAATCTCCCCAGCCGACGCCCACGCCCTGCCCCGTCCTCCGGAGATCGACCTGACCGACGGCAAAGTCATCAAGTTCGGCAACCAGGAACTTCACGTCCTGAACACTCCCGGCCACACCGATGGCGCTTCCTGCTTCTTGGTTGGCAAGCACCTGTTCTCCGGCGATACGCTGTTCCCCGGCGGCCCCGGCAAGTCCCGCAGCCCCGAGGCGTTCGTACAGTTGCTGAATAGCATCACCACCAAGCTTCTGCCCCTGTCCGATGACACGGCCGTCTACCCTGGGCACGGCGACGACACCACCATCGGCGAGGCACGCCGCCGCCACGCAGACTTCTCCTCCCGGCCGCATCCGGCGGACCTGTCCGGAGACGTGGACTGGCTCAAGTCGTAACCCCCACAACTATCGATCACTAAGGAAGGTTCGAGGAGTACATGTACCAACGTTCTGTACTGGATAACAAACTGCGCGTTCTGACATCAACCATGGCCCACACCCAGTCGGTCTCCATGGTGATCTGCGTTGGGGCCGGTTCTAGGTATGAGTCCGACGAACTGGCCGGCGTTTCCCATTTCATCGAGCACCTGCCCTTCAAGGGCACCGAGAGTTGGCCCACCGCCCGCGCGGTCAGCGAGGCCATCGAGGGTGTCGGCGGAGTGATGAACGCCAGCACCGACCGCGAGATGACTGTTTTCTGGTGCAAGGTCGCCCTGCTCCATTACAAGACGGCGTTCGCCGTCCTGATGGACATGGTGCTCCACTCCCGCCTGGACCCGGAAGACGTGGAGAAAGAGCGTGAGGTGATCCAGGAAGAGCTGCGGATGACCTACGACCAGCCGTCTTACCGGGTGGACCTGCTTATCGACGAGGCGATGTGGCCGGACCAAGCCATGGGCCGAGACGTCGGGGGAACCCCGGAGACCGTGGCGGAGATCAAGCAGAAAGACATCCGGGAATACATGCACCAACAATACAACCCAGCCAACACCGTAGTGGCGGTCGCCGGCAACGTGACCCATGAAGAAGTAGTGGACATGCTGGCCGAGACCACCCGAAATTGGAAGCCTCTTGAATCCTTGGACTGGGAGCCGGCCACCGATAACGTCGATGGCCCCTTGGTGAAGGTCGAGCGGCGTCACAGCGACCAGACCCACCTGTGCCTGGGCGTGCCGGGTCTGTCCTTAACTCACCCGGACCGGTATGCCTTCAACCTGATGAACACGATCTTGGGCGACGGCATGAGCAGCCGCCTGTTCTTGAATCTTCGGGAGGAACAAGGACTGGCTTACGATGTTCATAGTTCCAGCAGCAACTACCGGGACACCGGCGCTCTAGTCGTCTACTGCGGAGTCGAACCCAGCAAGACCAACGACGCCGTGAAGACAATCGTCAAAGAGTTTCAGGGCATGCATCAAGCGCCCAGCGAACAGGAACTCAATAAAGCTCGGGAATATACCAAAGGCGGGCTATTGCTCCGTATGGAAGATACCCGCGCCGTTGCATCTTGGCTCGGCGCCCAAGAACTGCTTCAAGACAGCGTCCGGACCCCGCAGGAAGTAGTGGAATCCCTGGACGCCGTGACTCCTGCTGATATCGCCAGGGTGGCGGAAAAATTCTTGAACGACGAGAAGATGCGCCTGGCAGTGGTCGGTCCCCGAGGCGGTGTAAAAGCGCTGACGGGAATGCTCCGTTTCTAGCTCGGACTTAGCCATAGACAAACGTAGGGGCACGGCATGCCGTGCCCCTACGTTTGTCTATGTGGTCCGAAAATCGACCGTGGCGCCTAAGCGGCTTCCGCCTTAACCGTGTTCTTGAGCACTCCGATACTGGGAATCTCAACATCAACTTTGTCCCCCGGTTTCAGGGCAACCGTAACACCGGTGCTGCCCGAAAAGACCAGGTCGCCAGGGCGCAAGGTAACTTGCTGGCTGATGTAGCTCACAATCTCAGCAAAGCTGAATAACATCTCCTCCGTGTAGCCGTGCTGGACCTCTTCGTCGTTCAGGCGGACGATCATCTCCAGCTTCTGGGGGTCGACATCGGTGTCGATCCAGGGGCCCACCGGCGCAAAGGTGTCGGCGCCCTTGGCCCGCCAGAATGTCCAATCGTCCTTCTGCCAGGTGCGGTCGCTCACATCGTTGCCGCAGGTGTATCCCAGGATGTATTTTGGCGCATCCTTGATCGTCACGCGGTGGCACAGCTTGCCGATGACCGCCACGGCCTCACCTTCGTAGTGGACGTCCGTTGAGTCGCTGGGGAGAACGATGGGCTCTCCGGTGCCCGTGAGGGAGCCCCTGGCCTTGATCCACGGCTCTGGATGCTCGGGCACAGTTGGGTTTTCGTCGCCCAATACCCCGGCGGCGAATTCCAAGTGGTTGGCGAAATTAAGGCCTGGGCACCAGATCTCAGAGGGTTCCGTTGGAGGTAGGAGCTTCACGTCCTGCAGCGAGTGCTTGGTGTCGGTCAGGCGGAACCGGGTAAAGATACTGCCTCGAATCTCCACCACCTCATCACCCTGGACCACCCCGAATGCGGTCCTTCCATTGCTGCGGAAGCGTGCAATCTTCATGCTACTCCTATGAATCAGTTGAGTTAAAGAACCTGGAGTCAATGGCGGATTCTACTTCTTATGCCCAGGCTAGGCAAGGGGGTTTTAGGGTTGTCCGAAAATTGCCCAAAGACTAAAATACATGGCCGGGCGCAGTTTCCTGTTTGCGATTATTTTGCCTAGCCCAAACCGGCCACCAACGGCTGAAAAGGAGACCCATTGAAACTAGGATTTTTCGTCACCAACCAATACCTGCCCGGCGAGTCCATGCCGCAAAAGATCCAAGACAGCGCGGAGCAGGTACGGGCCGCCAGGGATGCCGGATTCAGTCTAATCGCTACCGGCCAGCACTACCTAGCCGCGCCATATCAGATGAGCACGGTGTTCCCCTTGCTGTCCCGTCTGGCCGCTGAGGCTGGCGATATGCAGGTGGCCGCCACCGTCATACTGGTCCCACTTCATAATCCGGTGGAATTGGCCGAGAGCATCGCCACCCTGGACTGCATCACCAACGGAAAGTTCGTCTTCGGTGTGGGCCTCGGCTATCGGGATGAGGAGTACACCGCATTCGGGATCGAGCGTGGGGAACGGGTCGGGCGCATGAACGAGGCCATGGACCTGATCAAACGGCTATGGACCGAGGACGAGGTCGAGTTCAACGGCAAGTACTACACCGTGCCCAAGACCAAGATCAGCACCAGGCCGGTACAGGCCCCCCATCCGCCCATCTGGGTCGCCGCCAACAACGACGTCGCCATCCGCCGCGCCGCCCGCTGGGGTTACCCCTGGCTGATCAACCCTCACGCCACCATGCCCATGGTAGCCGACCAATGGACCCGGTATAAAGCGGCCTTGGACGAGTTCGGGCAACCGGTCCCGGAAGAACTCCCAATGATGCGGGAGATGTATTTGGCCCAGGACCGTGAGACGGCGTTCATCGAGAGCCAGCCCTTCCTTGAGGGTAAATACCAAGCGTACGCGGCCTGGGGCCAGGACAAGGCTCTGCCGGGGAACGAGAGCTTCAGCGTGCCGTATCAAGACCTGGCCAAAGACCGGTTCCTACTGGGCTCGCCCGACGACATCGTCTCCGAGTTCCGCCGCTACGCAGACGACCTGGGCGTCAACCACATGATCTGCCGCATGCAATGGCCGGGCATGCCCCAGGAGCAAGTCCTAAAGCAGATCGAACTATTAGGCCGGGAAGTGATACCCCGAATCAAAGATTTCTAAGCCAATCATCCCACTCAATAAGAGGGAGTATCATACCTTCTCCCTTCAGGGAGAGGGTGAGGGTGAATTACTCGCTACCAGACCCACCCCGAAGCACGAGAGTCTACCCTCGGCGGACCCAACGATTCACCCACCCTTCATTCAGGTGAAACACGCCTGAATCATGCTAAACTGAAGGCCGTTGGGAATCGTCTAAACAAGTGAATGACTGCCTGGACGGACCACCGTCCGGCGAAGAGGGTGTTTAGTTTGGTCCCTCCAGGAGATATTGGTGCGCTGCCCCTGTGGGTCGGCGTGTTTGTGTTGCTGGGGTTAGCCCTGGCGGTCTTCCATTACGCTTTCTACCAAAGGGTCGTTCGCCTGGTTCTACAGGGTAAAGAGACGGCGCGGTTCGACCGGCCGCTGGAACGCCTAACGGGCGCTCTGCTCATCTCCCTGGGCCAACAGAAGGTGTTGCAGCGGGTGAAGTACGGCGATTACGCCGGCATCGGGCACGCCACTATCTTCTGGGGCTTCCTGACCTTCATGCTCAGCTACGGCATCTTTGTCTTCGCCGGCTCAGCTTGGCGAGAATTCCCTGAATGGCTGCTAACTGAGACCGGTGTAAGGGTCTACAGCCAATATCTGGATATTCTGGCCGCTGTCTTGGGCGCGGTCCTGGTCTGGGCTTTCGTCCGAAGATGGGTGCTAACCCCCAGCCGCTTGGCCTTCGATCTCACCCGGCACTCCGATGCACTGATCATCGTGGTTCTCATCATGGGACTGATGATATCCACAATCTTGACTCACGCTTTCTGGGTGGCCCAAGGCGTTACCGGACCCGAGGCGGATGTCTTCATAGGCAAAGCCCTGGGAAATCTGTTCACTGACTGGGGACTGGGAATCGGCGCCGCCAATACGCTGCAGGGCGTTTTCTGGTGGTCCCACCTGTCCATCATCCTGATCTTCACCGTCTACATCCCGTTCACCAAGCACATGCACATGTTTGCCGCGCCGGTGAACGCCTATTTCCGGTCTTTGGAGCCCAAGGGGGCACTTCCTCTCATGGACCTGGAAAACACCGAGAAATTCGGCGCTGGGCGCGTACAAGACTTCACCTGGAAGCAACTGCTGGACGGGTACGCCTGCGCCGTCTGCGGCCGCTGCACCGACGCCTGCCCCGCCAACATAACCGGCAAGCAGCTCTCTCCGATGCATATAGTGGAAAACCTTAAAGAGCATATGGTGGCCATCGGCCATCAGGGAGAGCGCGACCCCGAGCATGTGGAGCCGTCGCCGATACTGAACGGCTTGGACGGCGTCATTTCAGAAACGTCTATATGGGACTGCCTGAACTGCGGGGCCTGCATGGAAGAATGTCCCGTGACGGTGGAGCACGTGCCCACGATAATGGACATGCGCCGCCACTTAGTCCTAGAAGAGTCCAAAGTCCCTGAATCGGCCATGAATGCCCTGCTCAGCTTGGAACAACGGGGCCATCCCTGGCGCGGCACCCAGTATTCCCGGACCGACTGGGCCGAGGGCCTTGAAGTGCCCACCCTGGCGGAGAAACCCGACGCTGAGGTGCTGTTCTGGGTTGGGTGCACCCCGGCCCTGGAACAACGCAGCCAGGCCATCGCCCGGTCCATGGCCAAGATTCTGAAAGCCGCTAAAGTGGACTTCGCCATCCTGGGCGACGAGGAGACCTGCACCGGCGACCCGGCCCGCCGCATGGGAAACGAGTACCTGTTCCAGATACTGGCACAGCAGAACATCGACACCATGAACGGCTACAACGTGAAGAAGGTGGTGACCACCTGTCCCCATTGTTTCAACACCATGAAGAACGAATACCCTCAGTTGGGCGGGAATTTCGAGGTCTTGCACTACAGCCAGTTCGTGGACCAACTGATCAAAAAAGGCAGTATCAAGCCCATCAAGATGATGAACATCACCATGGCCTACCACGATTCCTGTTTCTTGGGCCGCCACAACGGCATCTACGACGAGCCCCGCGATGTGGCCAAAGCGATCCCAGGACTCAAGCTGGTGGAGATGGGCTCCCGCTGCCGCGAACGCGGCTTCTGCTGCGGCGCCGGCGGTGGGCACATGTGGATCGAAGAGAGCCAGGGCACGAGGGTGAACCACGCGCGGACAGACCAATTCCTGGAGACCGAGGCTGACACCGTGGGTGTTTCGTGCCCCTTCTGTGTCCAGATGATGGCCGAGGGCATCCAAGCCAAAGGACTGGAATCTGAAAAACAAGCCAAAGACGTGCTGGAGATCCTGGCCGACAGTCTGGAGTTGTGATTACACGATGCCGATAAATGAAGTAGAAATCGTCAGTTCCTGCGCGGAATGCGGTACCGAGTTCGAGACCATGACGGTCAAGAAGGACAACATGATGCTCACCATCAAAGAGCTGGCGTGGTGTTCCAAATGTCAGGCGGATCGCCCCCAGGTCCGCGATGTGGTCGGCCGCTTGAAGTCCATCGAGGAAGAACAACAGAGCTACCCCAAACCCGTGCCTGCCGAGCCATTCCCTGGCCAGGCCGCAGGAAGGTAACGGGGATTCCAGTGGCCGGCAATGAAACCGTACTGGTCTTGACCAGCAACCTGTTCTTCATGCCCCGCATCGAAGCGGCGGCCGAAGCCGCCGGAATGGAAACTGTCAGCGCCTCTACGGCATCGCGCCTGATGCAGGCCGCAGGGTCCCATGATGTCCCGCTGGTATTGGTCGACCTGGAGATGGACGAGCCGGTCTGGACCGAAGCTTTGGAGAGTCTAAAAGCAGGCAAAGCGGCGGGAACAAAGGTGATCGCCTACGGACCACACGGCGAGCCGGACACCCTGCGTAAAGCCCGCGATCTTGGCACCGACGCCGTTCTCATCAAACGGGACTTTTCTGAGGGGTTGATCGAGTTGTTGGCCAGCCGGGGCGCGTCGGCAACTAGCTGAACCCAAGACGGGACTACTCGACCGAATAACTTAGGTAGCGACGATGGCTGATCCCATGATTGGGCGCGTCCGATGGCTCTTGGTCCGCCTTGCCGTCGGGCGTCGATCGCCTATGGAGTGACCTTCATCGTGCTCTGGACCCAGTTGGAAAAACGATTCGTGTTCTTCCCGGTCGCCGAGTTGTTGTACACCCCCAACGACATCAATCTGGACTACGAAGATGTCCGCATCAAGACCTCCGACGGCCTAATCCTCCAGGGTTGGTTCATCCCAAGTAATTCCGAGTCAGACATCACGTGGCTGTGGTTCCACGGCAACGGAGGGAACAACGGCCACCGCATCAGCGAACTGGCTCTGGCGCATCACCGGACCGGGGTTAACATATTTATCTTCGACTACCGTGGTTACGGGGAGAGCGAGGGCAAACCTTCCGAGAAAGGCACTTATCTCGATTCCCGGGCGGCCATGGAGTATCTCAGTTCCCGCCCAGACGTCGATAAAGACCGGATCGTCTTCATGGGGAACTCTCTGGGCGCGGCATTGTCGGTGGAACTGGCGTTAACCCAGCCGCCGATGGCGATGATATTGGTGTCGCCTTTCGCTTCCGTGCGGGACATGGCCAAGCTGACGCTGCCCTTCCCGCCGGTCGGATGGATGGTGCGTAACCACTACGACAACGTTGCCCGCATCAGACAACTAAACGTTCCTCTGCTGGTGCTCCATGGCGATGAAGACGACCTGGTCCCCATATCCCAGGGCCGGAAACTCTATGAAGCGGCCAACCAGCCGAAACGTTTCCAGACTCTGGACGGGGCGGGGCACAACAACACTCATGAGGTAAACCCGGACCAATTCTGGGGGACGATCAACGAGTTTCTCGCCGGGTTTTGAATCTAGCCCAGGTTCAGACTCCGGAGATGATCTCGGTCTGGTAGTCCAACAACTCCAGGTCTCGCCGCGACTCTTCGACGAATGCGACGACCTTGGACACCATCTCATTGGCGTGGGCCGAGTCCGTGCTCACGCAGCAAATGGCGAGGGTTAGCCGCTGCCACAGATCCTGGTCTTCAACTTCGGCCACCGCGACATTGAAGGTGTTGCGGATGCGGGCTGAGAGAGAACGCGCCACCTGCCGCTTGTCTTTGAGACTGGCTGAATCAGGCAGATGGAGCATGATTCGGCAAACACCTATGTGCAAAACGGTCTCCCGGCGGTGCTTATAAAAGACTACTAAGAATCACCGTCGTTCTTGACTAGCATCGAACGTACATTATAGATTATAGGCAACGGCAGTCCGATTTAACGTCGTAGATTGCCCAATTAGAAGACCGGGTTCACCCTCTGGCGTTCTGAATTGGTTGTTTCGCCAACAGAATTCCGTCGGTGAGGGAACTAAAACACCATGGCCCCCAACTCCGAATCTCGACAGAGCCGCTTGGAAGTGCCCGAGGTCGTGATCAGTCGGCTTCCCCAATATGTGCGAATTCTCAATCGGCTGCTGGATGACGGCATCCAGGTGGTCAGCTCCCAGCAATTGGGCGAGAAGCTCCAGGTGACCCCCGCTCAGATACGCAAGGACCTCAGCTACTTCGGGCGATTCGGGAAGCAAGGGCGCGGCTATAGCGTGCGTGACCTGCTGGACCGCCTGCGCCAGATCCTCGGCATCAATTCCCCTTGGAACGTTGCCGTTGTTGGAGTCGGCCGGCTGGGACGGGCTATCTTGAGCTACCCCGGATTCAACCCCGACGGTTTCCATCTGGTCGCCGCCTTCGATCTCAACGACAGGGTTGTGGGTGAGACGGTCGGCGGGCTGGTGGTGCGGAAGATGGATGAGCTGGACGCGGTGGTTGAGAGTGAGAAGATCAGTATCGCCATCGTAGCGGTACCGGTGGAGTACACTCAGAACGTCGTTGACCAGTTGGTGGCCTGCGGGGTTAGGGCGATTTTAAATTACGCGCCCATCACACCCCAAGTGCGGGAAGGCATCCGCATCCGGAACATCGACCCGGTCCTATCCCTCCAGTCCATGACCTACTACATCAACGAGGATTAGGTTCGCGTCGTTCCCCATACCCTCTTTCAAGCGAAATCTGGAATCCAGGGCGACACGCCTGTCAACCGCGGTCCCGCAGTGCGTCCGTAGGGGCAGGTTTCTAACCTGCCCTATTCCACAGCCAATATCTCCATATGACCGGGTAATTCCTCGGTCTGCCAAGACGATGCTCGAAGTCGTAGGCATTGGCCTAGAAAACCGGTTCTTACGACTGGCAGGGCGGGTTAGAAACCCGCCCCTACGAACTCTTTGCGATCCCGGCGATGGCCCTAATCTCCTAACAAAAAAGGCCCGGTCCTTCGTGCGAAGGACCGGGCCTTTTGGAGTTCTATGGTGCAGTTCCGCCAGAACCCGGCGGGGGCTGACCGCCCCGGGGACGGCGGCGGCGCACCAGGTTGACCCGCACTTGGGCCCGCCTCAGCGACGCCATTGCCCTTTCCAGTTCCATGTCATCGCCACGGTTGGCCAGGCGCTCTTGTGCCCGCTGAACAGCCTGTTGGGCGCGCTCTTCGTCGATCTCGTCGGAGCGCTCGCAGGCGTCGGCAAGGATGCTGACGCGGTTGCCCAGGACTTCCATGAAGCCGCCGGACACTGCCACGTACATGTCTTCCTCGCCTTCCTTACGTACAGTCAGCTCTCCAGCCTTGAGAATAGTCATCAGCGGGGCATGCCTGGGTAGGATCCCCAGTTGCCCGTCGATCCCGGGGGCGACAACCATGTCCACCTCATCGGAATAGACCTGGCGCTCGGCGGTGATTATTTCCAGCATCATTGGCATGGTGGGTTATTAGTTCCTTGGTCGATCAATCAGGGGCATGATTGGTCGATTATCCTTGTGTTGCCATCTCGGCCGCCTTCTCAACTGCCTCATCGATGGTGCCCACCATGTAGAAGGCTTGCTCGGGCAGGTCGTCGTGCTGGCCGGACAGGATCTCGGCGAAGCCCCGGACGGTCTCGCGCAGCGGCACATACTTGCCGTCTTGGCCGGTGAAGGTCTCGGCTACGAAGAAGGGCTGGGTCAGGAATCGCTGAATCTTCCTGGCGCGGAACACGGTTTGCTTGTCCTCTTCTGACAGTTCTTCGATCCCCAGGATGGCGATGATGTCTTGGAGGTCCTTGTAGCGCTGCAGCACCTGCTGGACTCTCCTGGCCAGATTGTAGTGCTCTTCGCCCACGATCCCTGGCTCCAGTATCCTGGAGTAGGAGGCCAGAGGGTCCACCGCCGGGTAGAGGCCCTGCGCGGACAATGCCCGCTCCAAGGAAACCACTCCATCAAGGTGGCCAAACGTCGTAACGATGCCGGGGTCGGTGTAGTCGTCGGCAGGCACGTAGATCGCCTGGAACGAGGTGATCGATCCGGACTTGGTGGAGGTGATGCGCTCTTGCAGGGCGCCCATCTCAGTGCTGAGTGTCGGCTGGTAACCCACGGCGGAGGGCATCCGTCCCAGGAGCGCCGAGACCTCCATACCCGCTAGGATGTAACGGTAGATGTTATCGACGAAGAGCAGCACGTCTTGGTTCTGCTCGTCCCGGAAATACTCAGCCATAGTGAGGCCAGTCAGTCCGATGCGGGCCCGAACGCCTGGGGACTCGTTCATCTGGCCGAACACCAACACGGTGCTGGCAAGCACGCCGGAGTCCTGCATCTCGTGCCACAGGTCGTTGCCTTCACGAGAACGCTCGCCAACGCCGGCGAATACCGATACTCCTTGGTGAACGGCTCCGATGTTGCGAATCAGTTCCTGAATGATTACGGTCTTGCCCACCCCGGCGCCGCCGTAAGCTCCGATCTTGCCTCCCTTCATGAAGGGGGTGATCAGGTCGAAGACCTTGATTCCGGTTTCGAGGATCTCTACGGTCTGGACCTGGTCGTCGAAGGAAGGTGGGTCGCGGTGAATGGGCCACGAAACGGCCGATTCCACGGGGCCCAAATTATCTAGCGGATTGCCGATAACGTCGAACAACCGTCCCAGGGTTTCCGGTCCTACCGGGACGGTCACTTTCCGGCCGGTATCGTTCACTTCGATGCCACGGGCCAGGCCGTCAGTGGCGCCTAGAGCCAAACAGCGGACCCAGTTGTTGCCGACGTGCTGCTGCACTTCCAGCACCAACTTTTCTCCCACATTGTCCAGCTCAAGCGCGTCGAACAGATTGGGAAGTTCGTCCGCGGGGAACTCTACGTCTACTACGGTGCCGATTACTTGGACGACTTTTCCGGTGGCCATTGGCTTCTCCTGATAAAGGGTTGCTGGCTACGGCGTTCTAGCCTTCTAGGGCTATCTGGCCGCCGATCAGATCTAACAGTTCGTTTGTGATGCTTTCCTGCCGTAGTTTATTCATCGTTAGTGTCAGGTCTGCGGCAAGTTCGCTGGCGTTTTCGGTGGCGGCACGCATGGCCACCATCCGGGCTGATTGTTCGCTGGCTATGGCTTCCAAGATGGCGTGGTAGACCTGCATCTCAATGTATCGAGGCAGCAGGTTTTGCAGCACGGCTAGGTTATCTGGCTCGTAGATGTAACCCACGCTCTCGGCGGCAGTTAGCTCCGCTGGGGCGATGGGCAGCAATCTCTCAATCACCGGCTCCTGGACCATGGTTGAAACGTAATTGGTGTAGGCCAAGTAGACTTCGTCAGTCTCGCCGGCCGAGTAAGACTCGATGATAATGTGCGCGATGGCGATCGTATCGATCAGTTGAGGCGTTTCACCAAGGTCAGTGAAGGTCGCCTTCAGGTCTTGGTTGGTGCGCGTCATGAAATCGCGGCCCTTGCGGCCAACGGCGATGGCTTGGATCGGGACCGGTTGCTCCGAAATGAAGTTCCCAACCCGACGGTTCAGGTTGGCGTGCAGGCCTCCGCACAGACCACGGTCGGGACTGATCATCAGTACAGTGGACCTTTCCACCGTACGGGCAGCCAGCAACGGTTGGGACCCGGCATCGTCGTCCATGGGCTGGGCGGCCAGGTGGGCGATCACGCTTTGAATCTTGACCGAGTACGGCCTTCCTTCAAGCACGGAGTTCTGGGCGCGGCGCATCTTGGACGCGGCTATGAGTGACATTGCGTTCGTCACCTTAGCCGTGTTGTCCACGCTGCGGATGCGCCGTCGTATGTCTCTAACGCTAGGCATCTATATATCTATGGTCCAAAACTATCTAGCCGGTGAAAGTCGGCTTGAAATCGTTGATCGCCTTAGTCAGGTTCGCTGACAGCTCATCGGAGATGTCTTTGGAGTCCTCGATGGTGGACACGATGTCGGGGTGCGACCCGGCGATGTACCGCAGAAGTTGGTCCTGGAACGCGCCAACCTTCTCGATCTCCACGTCTCCCATCAGGTCTTCGTTGACCGCGAACAGGACAATCACTTCATTCGCCAGCGACAGAGGCACATACTGTGCCTGTTTGAGCACCTCGGTGGCCAATTGGCCACGGGCCAACTGGGCCCTGGTGGCGGCGTCCAAGTCGGCCGTGCCGAACTGGGCGAATGTGGCCAGTTCCCGGTATTGCGCCAAGGCCAGCCGCAGCTGACCGGCAACCTTGCGGATGGCCCTGGTCTGGGCCGCGCCACCCACACGGGATACGGACAGTCCCACGTTCACCGCCGGGCGGATGCCGGAGTTGAACAACTCTGTCTCCAGGTAGATTTGGCCGTCGGTGATTGAGATAACGTTGGTTGGGATGTACGCCGAAACGTCGCCCGCTTGGGTCTCGATTATCGGCAGGGCAGTGATGGAGCCGCCGCCGTTGGCTTCATCCAGCCGGGCGGACCTCTCCAACAAGCGGCTGTGCAGGTAGAAGATGTCGCCGGGATAAGCTTCACGGCCGGCTGGACGGCGCAGCAACAGCGACATCTGGCGGTAGGCCCAGGCGTGTTTGGTCAGGTCGTCGTAGACGATGAGGACATCTTTCCCTTGGTCCATGAACTCTTCGGCCATGGCGCAACCGGCATAGGGCGAGATGTATTGCATGGGAGCGGAGTCGGACGCTCCGGCGGTGACGACGATCGTGTGCTCCATGGCTCCTGCGGCGTCCAGCGAACCCACAACCTGAGCCACTTTACTCTGCTTCTGGCCGATGGCCACGTAGATGCAGATCAGGTCGCCGCCCTTCTGGTTGATGATGGTGTCCAGAGCGATGGCGGTCTTCCCGGTTGAACGGTCGCCAATGATCAATTCCCGCTGGCCGCGGCCGATGGGAATCATCGCGTCAACGGCTTTGATGCCTGTCTGGACCGGTTGGTCAACCGACTGGCGGGACACCACGTTGGGGGCCACTTTCTCAACTGACCGGGTGCCGGTGGTCTCCACAGCGCCCTTGCCGTCCAAGGGACGCCCCAGGGGGTCGACCACACGGCCGATGAGAGCGTCTCCCACTGGGACCTCGATGATCCTGCCGGTGGACCGTACGCGTTGGCCTTCTTTAACCGCATTGGGGTCACCCAGGATGGCCGCGCCCACGATGTCTGATTCCAAGTTTAGGGCCAGACCCAGCACGTCATCCCCGAAGTCCAACAATTCGTTGGAACGGACGCCCTGAAGGCCTTGGATGCTGGCAACACCGTCGCCCACCTGGACGACCGTGCCCACATCCACCAGTGTCAGATCCTCGCCAAATTCTTCGATCTGACGTTTGATCAGTGAGACTATGTCCTGTCCTCTGGTCGCCATCAGAGGTTCTCCTTTTCACTAACGATTAATTGAATCGGGACTGCTAAGCCGAAGCGGCAATCTGCGTGTGCAAGCGGTTTCGCAGCCCGTCCAACCGGGCCTTGGTGCTGCCGTCCAGCAGCCGGTCGCCGATCTGAATCACCAAGCCACCGATGATCGATTCATCGACCTTGGCGGTCAAGACGACTTCGCGGCGGACCAATCCGGAAACAAAGCTATTGATGCGCTCAGTTTCTGCGCTTTCCAGCGGCACGGCGGTGGTTATCTCAACCCGTTGCCGCCCTAGATGACTGTCTAGAAATTCCGTGTAACTGAAATAGACGCCGGCTATGGCGTCCACCGAGTTTTTGGCAATCAGTAAGTCAACTAGGTTCCGGACCAGAGGGTTTACTCCGGCCAGGACAGTTGCAGTAGCCGCCAGTTTGTCGGCGGCAGGCATGTTGGCGTGTTTCATGAGAGCGGCGAAATCGGCGTTCTCAAACACCTCTGCCACCACTGACAAATCCTCGCCCCACTGTTCTGCTTGGTTGTTCTCCAGCGCCAGGTCGAAGATGGCTTGCGCGTAACGCATCCCTGAAAGTTTTTTGGCCACAGTTTCCCTTAGCCCCTTCTCAAGGTTTCGCCTTCTTCCAATACCTGAGCGATAAGGCTCTCATGGGCCGTACGGTCCAGAGAACTTCGGATGACACGTTCGGCCGCGGTGATGGCTAGGTCGCCGAAACTGGCCCGGACCTCTTGGAGGGCGGTATCCCGCTCTCGTTGGATATCCGATCTGGCCCGTTCCACGAAGGCCTCGGCCTCCAGGCGCGCCTTTTCCATCTCCTCGGTACGGAATCGTTCCGCCGCTTCCCGCGTTTGGTCCATGATCCGTTGACCTTCACGCCGGGCCTCGGTTATCTGCTCCTGAATTGCCTCCTGGGCATTGGCAGCTTCCTGCCGCGCCTGGTCGGCCGCTTCAAGGCTCTCCCGGATCCGCTCCGTCCGCTCATCCAGCATCCGCATCAGGGGTTTATAGGCGAAAAAGCCAAGGATGCCCAGCAGGAGGATGAAGTTAACTAAGTACGCGACTAAGCTAGGTAGATTGATCCCTAGCTCGGTTACTCCTAGCAGTACCATGCTAGACCACGAATAGTAGGATCACGGCCGTTATCAGCGCGTAAATGCCCAACGCCTCTGCGAACGCGATGGCCAAGATCATGTTTGTCGTGATCGCGCCGGCGGCTTCAGGGTTCCTGCCGATGGCGCCCATGGCTCCTGATCCCAGGATCCCGATGCCGATCCCTGGGCCGATCACACCGAGACCGATGGCAATGCCAGCCCCGATGAATTTGCCTAGTTCGCTAAATTTCAGTGCCTCATCAGCTACTTGCAACAGAACCAAGTCCATTACTGTTCTCCTCCTGACCTCTTTGATGTCGATTATTTGAGACCCGGCCGCTCATCGGCGGTCCGGATGATTAGGCTATTTTCAGTGTGATTTTGGCTATCTACTATCTAATGCTCTTCGTGAGTAACGGCCACCGACAGGAACACCAGGGTCAACCCGGCGAAGATCACCGCTTGAATCAGGCCCACCAGCAATTCGAGTCCGAACACGAACTGTGTGGCGACGAAGGGCACCAAGAAGGTGATCATCACCACCAGGATCTCGCCGGCCGTCATGTTGCCGAAGAGCCGGAAAGTGAAGCTGACCACGCGGACGAGTTCACTGGTCAATTCCAAGAAGCCCACGAAGGCGTCGATCAGTCCCGAAGGTTTGCCCCGGAATATCTTACCCAGCTGGAAGAATTTCTTCAGGTAACTGAAACCGCGTGCCCGGAACCCCCAGTATTCAACGAAAACGAATGATATCAATGCCAGCGCCAAAGGCATGTTTATGTCTGTGCCCGCGGAACGGAGGATATGGGCTTTGATCTCGCCGTCATGAGTGAAGCCCAAGAACTGGTAGAAGGGGAGCAACGCTATCCAGGCGTTGAACAGAACGAAGAAGAATATCGTTGCCACGATAGGGAAGGTCTTCCGGGCCATGTCGGGCCCCAGCACGCTGGTGGCGAACCCTAAGACACCCTCGATCATCGTCTCAACAAAACCCTGGAACCGTCCTGGGATGATGGAGCGCCGGCGAGCGGCTGTCACGAAGATAAGAATCAGGACTACGGTCGTAACCCAAGAGGAGAGGAGCGTGTTGGTTACGGCGATCTCGGTGGCGCCGAGGGGTGTGAAGTGCGCTTCCCCCTCTTCACCGTCTACATCCAACAGTCCAAGGTGTTCGTCGCGGACGTCAGCGGGGAAGATCGGCTGTGGGGGAAGGTGAATCTCCGGTTTGTCCAAGAATTGGTCGGTACCTAACATTGCGGAACCGACGGCCCCGAAGATGAAACCAACCAGCAGCAATACAACCAGACCTACTCCTGTCAACAAGAGCATTTTTTTGGCCAAGGCGCCAGTCGGCACTAGTGTTCTCCTCGCTCATCGCCGGTGGATTTGCCGGATTTCATTCCGTAGATGACAGGCTGGATCATTTTGTAGAGACCCCAAAACGCGACAACGCTGCCCAGTACCGTGCCCAAGAGTGTGAATAAGGGAACGGTACCCGTTAACTTATCTAGACCTAGGCCCCCAACGACCCCAACCACGATGCAGATGGCGATGTACCATCCGAGCCCGGTTAGGCGTAGGGCCAGGAGCATCAGATTCATGTCTCCGCCAGAGCGCTTCGGATGCTATCACCGGGTATTGTAAAAGTCAATTAGGCTTGATATTACGAATATCGTTGCCCTCTTAGACGTAAAACAGCCCCGCCGAACTAGCGATAGGGCTGTTGTTTGCTCCTCATGTTCTCCCGGCCGTTAGCGGGCGCCGGACTGCTTGCCAAAGTCCTCAAGGTCAAGAGAATCGATGAAATCGGTGAATGCAGACATACTCTTCAGTTCTTCCGGCTTCACCTCTGTTGGGTTCTCCCCCGGGATACCGCCGCTGGCCGTTTCCTGTCCCATAGGCTTGCCAGTGTCCTTGTCCAAATGGATACCAGCCTTGTCCATAACTTCTTCGTTAGCGTAGATGGGTACCTTGGCCCTAACGGCGAGTGCTACGGCATCGCTGGGCCGGCAATCGATCTCTTTGGACTCGCCATTAGCCTGGATGGTGATCTTGGCGAAGAATGTGTCATTCTCAAGGCCGCTCACCAATATGTGCTCAATGGTCCCGCCCAGGCAGTCGATGATCGTTCCCAAGAGGTCGTGTGTCAGCGGCCGCGGCACGCTCAGGTCCTGGAGCTTCACCGCGATGGCGTCGGCTTCCGCCGGGCCGATCCAGATAGGCAGATACCTGTCGGATGCTTTCTCTTTTAGAATCACGACGCGTTGGTAATTCGTGGGGCTGACCCGGATGCTATCTACGGTCATCTCGAGCATGCAGTTGGTGACCTCCGAAAATCGTCCGTTGCTCTGGCAAAATTGTAGACCTAGCGCAAATTGCGTGTCAACCCGAGTTACACGTGATTCGTGCCTAGCGCGATGCGATGTTATGTCCAAAAATCTCTCAAACCAACAAATGTTGAACCTAGGTGGACATAAAAAGAATCTGATTTAACAAGGACCGGAAAACCGGACCGCCACCGGTAACTGGAGCGCGGGTGGTTCAAGATGGCGGCGGCCGGTCCAGTTCACGCCTCAGCCAACCCAAAATGTATAATGCTGTTCAGTAAAAAGATGAACACGCGAGCCGACTCACCGGAGTCCACCGGAGGATTTGATGCCTAGGAGCAAGACCAGCGCTATCGGCGCAATCAATGAAGATCTGACGAAAAAATTTCGGGTGGACTGGGACAAGACGACTTGGAGAATGGACTTGGAATCCTTCGCCTTCAAATGCACCGACGAACTAACCCCCCTTGACCATTTCATCGGCCAAGACCGGGCCCAAGAGGCGATTCGCTTTGGCTTAGAGGTGGATAAGCCTGGGTATAACCTTTTCGTGACGGGCCTCACCGGCACCGGGAAGACCAGCGCCATCCAGGTGCACCTACAAAGTATCGTTGACGATCTGGACCGGCAGGAGAAACGCCGGCCCATCAGCGACTGGACATACGTCTACAACTTCGAAGACCCTGACCGGCCCAGCGTGATCCGCCTACCCCGCGGCAGCGGCAAGGTCTATCGTCAGCAGATTTCCCTGGCGCTGCGTACGTTTCAAGTCGAGATCCCCAAGGTGCTGGGAAACGAAACGTTCGAGCACCAACTCCGCACCAATGAGGAGACCGACCGCAAGGCCACCCAGGAATTGATGAGCAGTCTTGAGCAGGCAGGCCAGGCGGTGAACTTCGCCGTTCAACTGACGCCTAATGGAATCTCGATATTCCCCATGATGGAAGACCGTCCCATGACGCCGGAGGAGTACCAAGCATTGGAGGCCGAACCGAAAGCGGCTATAGACGAGGTCCGGGCCCAGTTGATGCAGCAAACCCAAGACACGATGTCGAAGGTCCGGGAACTGGAGAAAGCAACGGCCCAACGGCTCGAGGAACTGGAGCGCAGCGCCGTCAATCAGCTCGTCGACCAGGTCTTTTTCGATATGCACGCTCTTTCGCAAGATATACCCGAGATGCAACATTTCTTGTCCCACCTGGGCGAATATGTTCTGAACAATATCAATTACTTCAAAGAGACGGACGGCGCTAAGCCGATGACGGCTGGGTTGCCTCCTGGCCCTGCGGCAGAGGGACCGTCCTTGGTGATAAACCCCTTCTTGCCCTTCGAACTGAACGTGCTGGTGGATAACAGCGCGGTTGAGAAATTGCCGATCATCATCGAGCCCAATCCCAATTGGGGCAACCTGTTCGGCCGTATCGAGCGCCGTGCTGTCATGGGGACGTACGTTAGCGATCACGGCATGCTTAAACCCGGCGCCGTCCACTTGGCCAACGGCGGTTACCTTGTGCTGAACGCCCGCGACGTTTTGCTAGCACCCGGGGCCTGGGAAGGTCTGAAAAGGGCCATCCGCAACCAGGAGGCCCGCCTGGAAGACCCAGCCGAGCAGACCGGCCTGTTCATACCTCAAGGGCTTCGGCCGGAACCGGTGCCTCTGGACCTGAAAGTGATCATGACCGGAGATGAGAGCACCTACCGGCTCTTAACCGCCAACGACAATGAGGATTTCTGGGACCTGTTCAAGGTCAAAGCGGAGTTTGATTACCGGGTGGAGCTGAACGAAGAGAACATGATGGCCTACTGCGCCTTCATCTGCCGTACCTGTGAAGAAGAAAGCCTGCTAGCATTCGAGACCGGAGGCGCCGCCCGGGTCTTGGAATTCGG
>Ga0066382_10000168_pt1 | contig 20698 bp, 17 predicted proteins | sample Knorr_S23_td_NAD_FD_71218 | JGI IMG/M metagenome (GOLD analysis project Ga0066382, IMG submission 71218) | Marine microbial communities from Southern Atlantic Ocean transect - Knorr_S23_td_NADW_ad_2500m_LV_B | ecosystem: Environmental > Aquatic > Marine > Oceanic | place: Southern Atlantic... | reverse complement strand
TTTTCCTACTATTAAAGGTTCAGAAAGTTTTACTTCGCATGAAATAAAAAAAATAAAAAATAAAGTATTTGATGTAAATTCAAGCTTAAACATAAGTAGAAATAAAAATTTAATTACAAAAAAAGAGTTCACGAAAGCAAAAAAAGTATTTGATTCTATTAAAAAACAAAAATGGTCAAATGCTAAAAAAATAGCAAATAAGGATAAAGCATTAGAAAAATTAGTTGATTGGTATTTTTTGAATCAAAACAAAAGTCCTAAATTTTTTCAAAATACCAATAATTTCATAAAGGAAAATCCTAATTGGCCAAAAATAACTTTTTTAAGAAAAAAAAATGAACTATTTGTTGGTAGCAATTGGAATAACAGCCGAATTATTAATTTGTTTGATGCAACACCCCCCTTAACAACAAAAGGTGCGGTTAATTATGTCGATGCATTAAGAAAAAAAAATGGAATAAATAGTGTTATAAAACTTGCTAATGACACATGGATAAATAAAAACTTTACAAAACATCAAAGTAAAGATTTTTATAAAAAATATAAAAAAATTCTGACACCTGATGCTCATTTAAAAAGAATAGAAAGACTTACATGGGTTGGAAGATCTTATGAAGCAAGAAGAATGCTTCCTGTTATTAATAAAAATTACAGAAATTTATATAATGCAAAAATTATTTTAAGAAGAAGAGGAGGCAGCCCTGATAGTGCTGTTGCAAGTGTACCTAAAAATTTAAAAAAAAATGAAGGTTTAATTTATGAGAGACTAAGATGGAGAAGAAAAACAAGATTATATGACACAGCATTCGAACTTATAGATCCACTTCCAAATAAATTGGAATATGAAAAAAAATGGTGGTATGAAGTATCGTTTTTAATAAGAAAGTTTATAGAAAGAAAAAAATATCAAAAAGCTTATAAGTTAGCAAAAGACTTTAGTAATAAATCGAAAGAAAAAGTATCAGAATCTGAGTGGTTAGCCGGGTGGATAGCATATAATTTTTTGAATTTAAATTCAGAAATTTATATTAATCATTTTTTAAACTCATATGAAAATACAAATCATAGAGGAGAAAAAGCCAAATCTGCATATTGGATTGGAAAATCTTACAAAAAAATAAATAATAAGGAACAATCTAAAATATGGTATCAAACTTCAAGCAAAGAAAACACAGAATTTTATGGACAGTTAAGTTTTGATCAAATCAAAACTAGTAATATAACTTTAATAGAAAATGAAGAGCTATATGGTAAAAATCTTATAATTAAAGAAGATTTAGAATTAATGAAAACAAGTTTGTTCAAAGCCACTGAAATGGTTCTTCTATATGGTAATAGAAAAGCAGAAAAAAATTTTATATCTGCATTATTAAAAATTTGTAAAAAACCTGGTGAGTTTCAATTAGTAGCAAGACTTGCGGAAAACTATAATAGACCAGATTTGGCAATTAAAGCATCGAACAAAGCATTCAAAAAAAATATTAATTTGTATCATTATGGATATCCAACAGTAACTTTTAAAACAACTTCTGGGATAGAAAAAGAATTGGTATATGCGGTTATAAGACAAGAAAGTGTATTTAACGAAAAAGCGCATAGTAAAGCTGGCGCAAGAGGGTTAATGCAATTAATGCCTTTAACAGCAAAAAAAATGTCAAAAAAAGTTAATTTAAAATATTCAAAAAGCAGGTTAAAAACTGATCCTCAATACAATGTTATTTTAGGTTCTTATTATTTAAAATCACTTATTGAAGAATATGATTCTTATTTACTAGCATTAGTTGGATATAATGCTGGTCCAAGTAGAATACCAAGATTGATAAAAAAGTTTGGTGATCCAAGAAAATCTAATGTTGATCCAATCAGTTGGATCGAACAAATTCCAATAAAAGAAACTAGATTATATACAAAAAAAGTTTTATCTAACTTACAAGTGTATAGACAAAAAAATCAAAAAAGTAAGAACAAAAAAATTATTTCAAGAAAAAATAGTATTTAATCGTTTAATCCCTTCAACTACACTTTGTTTTGGATAAGAATAACAAAAACGAACAAACTTATGTCCTTCGTAGGAATCGAAATCAATACCGGGAGTTAAAACAATTCCATATTTATTTAACAATTTTTTACAAAAAACTGCACTATTATTTGTAATGTTACTAACATCAGCATAAAGATAAAAACTACCTTCTGGTTTTAGAACAGGTTTGATCCCAAATTTAGGTAAAGAATTATATAATAATTCCATATTTTCTTTATATCCTTTAACAATCTTTTTTAAATATTTTTCTTCTTCTAAAACTGATAATGCTACATACTGTGAAATTGTTGGAGGTGCAACAAATAAATTGGGAGATAAATTTTTTATTGACTCAAATAAATTATCTGGGCAAATAAGCCAACCTACCCTCCAACCAGTCATAAGAAAATATTTTGAAAAACTATTAATAATAATAGCTTGATCATTGGTTTGAAGAATAGAATTGTCTCTTCCTAAAAAATTAATACCATGATAAATTTCATCTGAAATAATTCTAATTTTATTTTCCTTACAAAAAGAAGAAATTTTTTTTAATTGTTCCGAATCTAATATAGAACCTGTTGGGTTTAAGGGATTAGAAATTAACAAACCCTTTAATCTTGGAAATTTACATATATTTTGAAAATTAAAATCAAAATTTTTTTTTGAATTACAAAAAATAGGTTTTAATTTTAAATCAAAAGCCTGCAACATATTCTTATATGCTGGATAATTTGGAACTGTAATACCTACTGTGTCCCCTTTTTCAAACGCACTTAAAAAAGCTAATATAAAGGCTGCAGAAGAACCAAAGGTAATAATAATTTTTTTTGGATTTACCTTTACTTTGTATTTTTTTAAATAAAATTTACTTATTCTTTTTCTTAACAAATCCATTCCGAGTGGACTTGTATATGATACATTTGTTGTTTTTATAATATTAATTGCTTTTTTATATACTTTATTGGGCAATTTAGCTGTAGGTTGGCCTGCTTCAAAATGAATAATTTTTTTTCCTTTATTTTCAAGCTTTCTTGCTTGTTCAAAAAGATCCATTACTAAAAAATTAGAAACTTGGCCCCTTTTTGAGATAAAATTTGTCATAATAATTCTTACTTAATAATATTTTCTTAAAAAAAAAATTATATTATTAATTTATATGAAAAAAATTTTATTATTTCTTTTTATTTTTTTATTTGGAACTTCTCAAGCTGTAGCCATGGTTATAAGAGATTCAGAAATGGAAAATTTTATTAAAGAAATAACTTTGCCAATTATTAAAGTTTCTAAACAAGACATTAAAAATCAAAAAATAATTATTTTAGGGGATAATGCAATTAATGCTTTTGTAACACCAGATCACAAAATTTTTATTTTTACTGGTTTAATATTAAAGGCTACACATCCTAACCAAATAGAAGGAGTTTTGGCACATGAAATGGGCCATATCACAGGCAGACATCATATAAAAATTTACGGACAATTAGAAAAAGCACGTATTGTTAATATTGCTGGCTTACTTCTAGGAGGGGCAGCTACTGTGTTAACAGGTGATCCTAACGCTTTAGCGGCTATAGCTGCTGGAACGCAAACAACTACAGAAAGAGCTCTACTAAGTTTTTCACGAACACAAGAGGGAGCTGCTGATCAAGCTGCTTTTTCTTTTTTAAAACAAAGCAAAAAATCTATTTGCGGAATAATAAGTTTTCTAGAATTTTTAGCATCAAGGGAATTAATAGATTTCCAAAATCCTTATACAAGATCCCATCCTTTAACAAAAGAAAGAATAAATGATGCCAGAAATGCTGCTAAAAATGAAAATTGTGAAGAATTTAAAGGTTCGATAAATCATATTGATAAACTTAAATACATACAAGCCAAATTAAATGGGTTTATGGATCCAAAACAAACTATCGAGACTGTAGGTAGTCTTAAATATTTTAATGATGATCATAAAAAATACGCTTTAGCAATTGCTAATTATAAATTATTTAATTTAAAAGAAGGAAACGATTTGATTGATCAATTAATACAAAAATATCCTAACAATCCTTATTTTTATGAATTGAAGGCCCAAATGTTACGAGAAAATGGTAACTTAAATAGTGCTTTAGAAAATTATTTAAAGGCAATTAAAGTAGCTCCAAATGATAGTTTGATCTTAATTGAACTAGCGCAAACTCAAATTAATTTTAATTCTCACAATTATTCATTTCAAGCTATACAAAATCTTAAAAAAGCATCACTAAATGAAAACGAAAATCAAAAATTATGGTATCTTTTATCAGTAGCATATGGAAGAAATAGAGAAATGGGAAAATCTAGATATGCATCGGCTTATTCTGAATATTTAAAAGGCAATGATGGTTCGGCATTAAATTTTATAAGAATGGCTAAAAAAATTACAAAGAAAAATTCTGTAGACTGGTATAAAATAGAGGATTTAGAAAATAGAATTAAAGAAAAAATAAAAAAATAACTTATCTATTTAAAAATTTAAAAGTTTATTATAATTATTAAATTTAATTATACTTAACTATGAAGCAAATTCTTGTAATCAATGGACCTAATTTAAATTTATTAGGAAAACGTGAATTGGAAATTTATGGTACAACTTCATTAGAAGAAATTGAAAAAAAGTCAAAAGAATTCAGTAAAAACATTAAGTTAAATATAGATTTTAAACAAAGTAATGAAGAAGCAAAAATCATTTCATGGATTCATCTATGTGTAGACAATAAATATGATGGACTATTAATAAATGCAGGAGCTTATACTCATACATCGATAGCAATTATGGACGCTCTCAAAGCAATGAAAAATATTCCAATAATTGAAGTACATCTTTCAAATATTCATCAAAGAGAGGAATTTAGAAAAAAATCTTATATATCTGGAGTTGCCAATGGAGTTATTTTTGGCTTTGGTGAATACAGTTATATTTTAGCAATTATGGCAATAGAGAATTTGTTAAAAAAAAATAATGGTTAAAAAATATACTGTAGATAAAAAAATAATCCAAGAATTAACAAGAGCAGTTAAAGAGCTAACAAAAGCTCTTGAAAAAAGTAATTTAAATAAAAATACATATACCAAACAAGATATTGATGAACCAAAAAGAGTTAAAGTTCATCACTCGGATGCTTTAGTTTCACCGATGGTCGGGACAGTTTATCTATCTCCTGAACCTGGAAAAAAAACATTTGTAAAAAAAGGACAATTAGTAAAACAAAACGATATTTTAATGATGATTGAGGCTATGAAAACATTTAACACGATAAAAGCACCTAAGTCTGGAAAGATTATCAATGTTTTAGTGAATGATGCTGAACCTGTTGAATATGGTCAACCTTTAATTGTAATTAAATAATAATTTAATGTTTAAAAAGATTTTAATAGCAAATCGAGGAGAAATAGCTTTAAGAGTTGTTAGAACTTGTAGGGACCTCGGCATTAAAACAGTTGCTGTTCATTCAACGATAGATTCCGAATCTATGCATGTAAGGCTTGCTGATGAGGCTGTTTGTATTGGAGAACCGTCAATTAAAAAAAGTTATTTAAATCCAGCACCAATATTAGCAGCAGCAGAAATAACCAATTCAGATGCTATACATCCAGGAGCCGGTTTTTTATCTGAAAATCCAGATTTCGCATCAATGGTTGCTAAACATAAAATGAAATTTATAGGACCAACAAGTGAACAAATCAAAATGTTTGGTGATAAATTATTAGCTAAACAATTAATGAAAAAAAATGGACTTCCTGTTATACCTGGATCAGAAAAGTATCTAAAGAATATAGAAGAGTCAAAAAAAATTGCAAAAAAAATCGGTTATCCAGTAATTTTAAAAGCTGGTTCTGGAGGCGGTGGAAAAGGTATAAGAGTTATTAAAAATGAAAAAGATTTAATTCAAAGTTATCCTATAGTAAAACAAGAAGTTTTAAATTCTTTTGGAAACCAGAATGTCTATTTAGAAAAATTTTTTATTAATCCCAAACATATTGAAGTACAAATTGTTGCTGATAAAAAAGGTAAAATCATACATTTAGGTGAAAGAGATTGTTCTATTCAAAGAAACAAACAAAAAATTATTGAAGAAACCCCTTCTCCTGTTCTATCTAATAAAGAAAGAAATTATATTTGTAATCTTGTTGTAAAAACTATAAAAAAAATTGGTTATGAAAGTCTCGGCACTGTTGAAATGCTTTATTACAAAAGAAAATTTTATTTTATGGAAATGAACACAAGGGTTCAGGTAGAACATACAATAACAGAAAGGGTAACGGGGATAGACTTGATCAAACAGCAGATTAAAATTGCAGCTGGTCAAGAACTTAAATTAAATCAAAAAGATATAAAAAATGGTGGACATTCTATTCAATGTAGGATAAATGCTGAAGACCCATTAACTTTTATCCCTTCACCAGGAAGAATTAAAGAGTATCACGCACCTGGAGGCCCTGGGGTAAGAATTGATTCCGCATTGTATGCAGGTTGTATTGTTCCTCAACAATATGATAATTTAATTTCAAAAGTTATTATTTATTCAAGAAACAGAAATGAGGCTATTTTAAGATTAAAAAGGTGTTTGATTGAGTATGTAATAAATGGAATTAAAACAAACATCCCATTACATTTAAAAATTTTAAATAATAAAGAGTATATTTCTGGAAAATATCATATTAATTGGTTAGAGCATTTCTTATCTGTACAAAATTAAATGAATTTAAATGAAGAAACAATTATAAAAGCCTACTCTATGGGAATTTTCCCAATGTCTGAAAATTGTAATGATCCTAACATTTATTGGATAAATCCAAAAAAAAGAGGCATCATACCAATTAATAAATTCAAAATATCAAAAAGTTTAAAAAAAGAGCTTAAAAAAGAAATCTTTGAAATAACTTTCAATAAAAGCTTTCCGGAAGTAATAAAGTATTGCGCAAAAAAAACAAACCAAAGGCCTTCAACTTGGATAAATGATAAAATTATCAATGTTTATTCAAATCTTCATGAATTAGGTCATGCACATTCGATTGAAGTATGGTTAAAAAAAAAATTAGTTGGTGGATTATATGGAGTTTCTCTTGGATCGGCTTTTTTTGGTGAAAGCATGTTTTCTCTTGTTCCAAATGCAAGTAAAATTTCATTAGTTTATTTAATCGTTCATTTAAAAATAAAAAAATTTACACTTTTAGATACACAATTTGTTAATCAACATTTAAAAACACTTGGTGCAATTGAAATTACTAGGAAAGAATATTTAAAACTTTTAAGTAAAGCTTTAAAAAACAGACCTGATTTTAGAAAAAAAATATCTAAATCTTTATTTTATAAAGGTTTACAGTCTATTATCCAAACATCATAAACGGCATGTTCTAAAGCAGAAATAGATGGACTAGAAGAAAACATCCAACCATTAAATATTTTTTTATCTTCTTGGTCATATTTGATATCCCAAACTTCAAGAAATGCCTTGTTTTCCGGTGGTTCTTCGGGAAGTGACTTTGTGCAAGTATGAGCGATTATTTTTAAACTTCCAAAAAAAATTTCTCCATCATCTTCAATAATTAATTTAGAAACTTTACCACTCACTTTATTTAATGCTCCAATGGTTGTCTTCCCAAAAACAAACTTGTTATTAAATAAAATAATTAAAAAAATAAAAAAAATTTTAGAAATATTTAAAAATTTATTTTTTATTTGGGTCCCAAGATTCATATTTTTTTCTTTTTAGAAGCAATTTATTTTTATTTAACAAATGCCCTTCTTGTTTATAAAATTCTTTTGTTCCTGTTAGATTTGGTAGAAGTTTTTTTTGCCACTTAAATTTCTTTTTAGCCTTTGTATCTGGAATATCGTCTATGATATGATGTAGCCATCCGTGCCATTCAGGATTTATGCTAGTTGGATCATTATTATTTTTATAATACAAAACCCATCTTTTTTCCTTCTTGGTACCATAAGATATATTAGATTTATAATATCTATTTCCTTTTTCATCATTACCAACAAAAATTCCTTTGAATAAAGTATAAATATATAAACCAAAATTTATCATTATAATTACTTGAAAATACCAAAAATTTTAAGAAAAAATATTTTTTTTTAAAAAAAAAATTTTTTTTCCTTGAAAATTATGTTATAAGTATCAAAATGTAGTAATAATAGATGTTTTACATATACTATATATAGTATAAATGGCTTTTTTTTAAAGAAATACTTAAATGAAAATTAGGCGTAAATTTACGACAAAAGGAATTTCTCCTTACAAGGCAGTTGCCTTCAAAAAAGTTAGGTCTGAAATAAGGAATCCAGATGGATCACTAATATTTGAATTGAATGATGTTGATGTTCCTGTTAAATGGTCTCAAGTTGCTACTGATATCCTTGCTCAAAAATATTTTAGAAAAGCTGGTATATCAAAATTCTTGAAAAAAATTAAAGAAAAAAATGTTCCGAAATGGCTATCGAAAAGTAAGCCTGATATGGATAAATTAAAAAATGTTCCTGAAAATAAAAGATATGAAAGTGAAATATCGTCAAAACAGGTTTTTGATAGAATCGCTGGAACTTGGACTTACTGGGGTTGGAATGCAAAATATTTTGATAGTGAAGAAGATGCTTTATCTTTTTTTGATGAAATAAGGTTTATTTTGTGTCATCAAATGGCTGCTCCAAATTCGCCTCAATGGTTTAATACGGGCTTGCACTGGGCCTATGGAATTGATGGACCTGCACAAGGCCATTGCTATGTTGATTACAAAACTAAAAAACTTACTTATTCGAAATCTGCTTATGAACATCCACAACCTCATGCATGTTTCATTCAAAGTGTGTCTGATGACCTTGTTAACGAAGGTGGCATTATGGATTTGTGGGTTAAAGAAGCAAGATTATTTAAATATGGTTCTGGAACAGGTAGTAATTTTTCACATCTAAGAGGTAACGGTGAGAATCTATCTGGCGGTGGAAAATCATCAGGATTAATGAGTTTTCTTAAAATAGGAGATAGATCTGCTGGTGCTATCAAATCAGGAGGCACAACTAGAAGAGCTGCAAAAATGGTCGTAGTAGATGCAGATCATCCAGATATTGAAGAATTTGTTGATTGGAAAGTTAAAGAAGAACAAAAAGTTGCTGGCTTAGTAGTTGGTTCAAAAATTTGTGCAAAACATTTACAAAATGTAATGGACGCATGTTGGAATAATGAATTGAATGACAAAAAAAGATTTATACCAAGTGAAAATCCTCTACTTAAACAAAATGTTGTAAAAGCCAAACAAGATCTTGTCCCTGACAATTATATCGATAGGGTAATTCAATTTGCAAAACAAGGCTACAAATCTATTGAATTTCCAACTTATAATACTGACTGGGATTCTGAAGCATACTTAACAGTATCTGGCCAAAACTCAAATAATTCAATTAGAGTAAATAATAGTTTCTTAAATGCAGTAGTAAATGATGAAAATTGGAATCTCATTAGAAGAACAGATGGAAAGATTCATAAAACAATTAAAGCAAAAGATTTATGGGATAAAATAAGCTATGCAGCATGGTCATGTGCTGATCCTGGTGTTCAATATGATACAACTATAAATGAATGGCATACTTGTCCAAATAACGGAAGGATAAATGCATCTAATCCTTGTTCTGAATATATGTTTTTGGACAATACCGCCTGTAATTTAGCTTCAATAAACTTAATAGAATTTTTAGATAATAAAGGAAAATTTAAAATAGAAGAATTCAAACATGTGATTAGATTATTTACTCTTGCACTAGAAATCTCAGTTACGATGGCACAATTCCCATCAAAAGAAATTGCTATGCTTTCCTATGAATTTAGAACTTTAGGTCTTGGTTTTACAAATATTGGCGGTTTGTTGATGCAACAAGGACATAGCTACGATAGTATTGCAGGTAGGTCTATATGTGCTGCTATAACATCTATAATGACCGGTGAGTCATATAACGTTTCATCAGAAATTGCAAGAGAGTTAGGCCCATTTAAAAACTTTGAAAAAAATAAAGAAGAAATGATTCGAGTTATTAGTAACCATAGAAAGGCAACATATGGAGAAAAAAATAATTATAAAAAATTATCAATCAAACCAGTGCCTTTGATAGAAAATGAGTGTCCTGATAAAAAATTAATTAAAGCTGCAAAAAATGTATGGGATGATGCACTTAAAAAAGGAAAACAATATGGCTATCGAAATGCACAAACAACAGTAATAGCTCCAACAGGTACGATTGGTTTAGTAATGGATTGTGATACTACTGGGATAGAACCAGATTTCTCTATTATAAAATTTAAAAAATTAGCCGGTGGTGGATATTTTAAAATTATTAATAGAATAATTCCTATTTCTTTAAAATATCTTGGTTACAGTCAGTTTCAAATAGATGAAATAATTAAATATACAATAGGGCATGGTACATTAAAAGATTCTAAAACAATTAATCATAAAAATTTAAAGCAAAAAGGATTCAGTGATGAAGTAATAAAAAAAGTTGAGGATAGTTTAAGAAATGCTTTTGATATTAAGTTCTCATTTAATAAATATGTAATCGGCGATGAATTTTGTAAAAAAAATCTTAAATTAAAATCAGAAGAATTAAATGACATTTCGTTTGATATGTTAAGTCATTTGGGATTCACAAAAAACGAAATCAATATTGCAAATATACATTGTTGTGGTTCAATGACTTTAGAAAACGCACCTCATCTAAAAGATAAAGATTTGCCTATTTTTGATTGTGCTAATCCATGTGGAAGAATTGGAAAACGTTTTTTATCAACTAAAAGCCATATTAAAATGATGGCTGCTTCTCAACCATTTGTATCTGGAGCAATATCAAAAACAATCAATATGCCTAACAACGCAACTGTAGATGAGTGTAAAAATTCATATATCCAATCATGGAAATTAGGTTTAAAGGCAAATGCATTATATCGAGATGGATCAAAATTATCTCAACCATTAAGCTCTAGTGTGGTTGATATTAAAGAAATTATCGATGATGAAACAACCCAGTCAGAAAAAACTGTTAAAGTCGCACAAAAAATAGCTGAAAATTATGTAGAAGAAATTATACGTTCAAGAAGAGAAAAAATGCCAGATAGAAGAAAAGGATATACTCAAAAAGCTATCGTGGGTGGCCACAAAATTTATTTGAGAACAGGTGAATATGAAGATGGATCAATAGGAGAAATATTTTTAGATATGCATAAAGAAGGAGCTTCGTTTAGAAGTCTGATGAATAATTTTGCAATTGCTATATCTATTGGCTTACAATATGGTGTTCCACTAGAAGAATTTGTTGAAGCTTATACATTTACCAAATTTGAACCTTCAGGTCCAGTGCAGGGAAATGACACTATTAAAATGGCTACATCTGTTTTAGATTATGTGTTTAGAGAATTGGCTATTTCGTACTTAAATAAAAAAGAACTTGCTAATATCGATCCTGATGATGTTGAATTTGATGGCATCGGAAAAGGACAAAAACAACGACAATTAAGTGAATCTTCAACAAATGAGGCAATTGCTCGATATGCCAGTGCAGGATATCTAAGAAATAATTTTTATGTTTTAAAAGGAGGAATAGAAGAAAATAAATTAACTCCATCTTCTTTTAAAAATAGAAATTATGAAATACCTGAGATAAAAAATTCAAAGAAGAATACTAATGTTTTAGATAAAAAAGTTAAAATAGCTAAAATACAAGGTTATGAAGGGGATGCTTGTTCAGAGTGTGGAAATTTTACTTTAGTCAGAAATGGTACGTGTTTAAAATGCGACACTTGTGGTGGAACTTCAGGTTGTAGTTAATTTTTAATGAAAAATTCTATAGAAAAAAATCTAATTTCATTAGGTTTTTCCCTACCAACACCTAGCGAGCCAGTAGGAAAATACGTGTCTTACATAAAAGAAAATAAATTATTGTTTATATCAGGCCAATTACCAGTCAAAAATGGGAAAGTTGTTTTTAAGGGAAAAATAAATAACAAAAACAAAGATTATGGTTATAAAGCGGCTCAATTATGCGCAGTAAATATTATTGGGCAAATTAATTCAGCAATAAATGGAAATTTTAATAAAATTTCAAAATGTATAAATCTCGGCGGTTTTGTTAATTCAGGAAACAATTTTGAAGATCATCCATATGTAATTAATGGTGCTTCGGATTTGATTGGTAATATTTTTAAAATTAAAGGCGTACATACAAGATTTGCCGTTGGAGTGAGTAGTCTCCCGCTTAATGCAAGCGTTGAACTAACATCCATTTTTGCTCTTAAGTGATTTTTTTTTTGAATTTTTAAAATGTTTGAAATCAAAAGACAAATTGCTATTCATTAATTTAATTTTTATAGTTCCTCCACATGTAAAATTATGAGATAAAATATGATTAGCAATTGGTTCTTTAATTTTTAATTTTATCAATCTTTCTAGCGGTCTAGCACCATAAATCTCACTAAAACCTTTCAAGGATAACCATTTTTTTGCAGTATCAGAAAGATCTATGGAAATATTTTTTTCTGTTAATTGTTTTTTTAAATCAAAAATAAACTTATTAACAATTTTATGGATTACTTTCTGAGATAAACTATTAAAATTTATAATTGAATCTAACCTATTTCTAAATTCAGGTTTGAAAAAAAATTTAATTTCTTCCTCATTATCTAATTTCTTTTTTTTATTCCCAAATCCAGGAATATTTTTAGTTAAATTTTCCGCACCAATATTAGTAGTCATAATTAATACTGTGTTTATAAAATTTATTGATCTCCCATTATTATCAGTCAATTTTCCGTAATCCATAACCTGTAGTAAAATATTAAAAAGATCTGGATGTGCCTTTTCTATTTCATCTAAAAGAATAACCGAATGAGGATTTTGGTCTACTAAATCGGTTAGCATACCACCTTGATCAAAACCAACATAACCTGGTGGCGAGCCAATAAGTCTCGAAACACTATGTCTTTCAGAATATTCAGACATATCAAATCTGATAAGTTTCACCTTTAATGAATTAGATAATTGTTTTGCAAGTTCAGTTTTTCCAACACCTGTTGGCCCAGTAAACAAAAAACAACCTACAGGTTTTTCTGGATCCGCTAGACCTACATGAGAAAGTTTTATAGATCTTGTTAAATCATTTATTGCTTTATCTTGTCCATAGATTCTATTTTTTAAATTTTTATCAAGAGAATGTATTATATTTCTATTTTCATTATCAACACTATCTAGTGGAATCTTAATTATTTTAGAAACTATATCTTGAATATCTTTTTGCTGAATTATTTTTCTTTCTTTTTTATCCGAAGATAACTTTTGAAAAGCACCTGCTTCATCAATTAAATCAATTGCCTTATCAGGAAGTTTTTTTTCAGTCATGTATCTATCTGACAAAGCGATTGCAGACTTAAGTGATTCATCAGAATATTTTAAATTATGAAAATCCTCATAATATGGTTTTATTCCTTTTAATATTTCTAAACAATCTTCTTTTGAAGGTTCGGCAATATCTATTTTTTGAAACCTTCTAGAAAAAGCTTTGTCTTTATCTAGATAATTTGTATATTCTTTATAAGTTGTAGAGCCAATGCATCTAATTGATCCATTAGATAAAAATGGTTTAAGAATATTTGAAGCATCCATTGATCCGCCTGATGTGGCACCGGCACCAACAATTGTATGAATCTCATCTATAAATAAAATATTATTTTTTGATGAACTTATTTCTTTAATAACCGTTTTTAATCTCTCTTCAAAATCACCTCTATATCTTGTTCCTGCTAATAATCCTCCTAAATCAAGCAAATAAATAATAGATTTTTCTAAAAAACGAGGAACTTCTTTATTGCAAATTTTTAGAGCTAGTCCCTCAACTATAGCTGTTTTGCCAACCCCTGGTTCTCCAACAAATAAAGGATTGTTTTTTGTTCTTCTAAATAATGTTTGAACTGTTCTTTCTATTTCATATTTTCTTCCAATTAATTTATCTATTTTTCCTTCTTTTGCTTTTTCATTTAAACTAATAACAAAGTTTGTAGCAGTTTTATTATTTTTTAAATCGTATGGGTTTATATAAGTAAAACTGTTTTCATTGTTTTCTTGTTGTGCCTCAAATTCATCTGTAGTTTTTTGAATTCCATGGGAAATAAAATTTATTGCGTCTAATTTTGTCATTTGCTGTTCTTGTAGAAAATAAACAGCATGTGATTCTCTTTCAGAAAATATGGATACAAGAACGCTAGCACCATTCACTTCAACGTTCTCTGATGATTGCATATGTAGAGCGGCTCTTTGAAGAACTCTTTGAAAACTTGCAGAAGGTTCTGCTTTTTGAGAATGTGAAGAAATAATATTTTTTAACTCTTTATCAATATATGTAGTTAAATTTGTCTTTAAATTTCTTAAATTAATTTTGCAAGCTTTAAATACTTCTATAGCATCTCTATCATCAATTAATGCAAGTAAAAAATGTTCTAAAGTTGCATACTGATGCTGTCTATCTGTGGCATAAGATATTGCTCTTTTAATAGTTTTTTCTAAATCTTCTGTAATCATTATTAACTTTTTTCAAAAATACATTGTAAAGGATGGCCACTGTCTCTTGCTACTTTCATAACCTTTAAAGTCTTTGTCTCGGCAATGTCATAGCTATATATCCCACAAATACCGCTACCTTTTTTATGAATATTTAACATTATATATGTGGCATCATTATCGGATTTGTTAAAAAATTTTTTTAATAAAAAAATTACAAAATCCATAGGTGTATAATCATCATTCAACATTAAAACTTTATACATAGATGGTTTTTTTGTCTTTGTTTTTACCTCTTCATCAACATTAATAAGATCTTGATGATCAGAATTAATTTGTTCAATTATTTTTGACATATCTAATTAAGATAAATTATATTAAAAAAAAACTCAATATTTAAAATTTTGAAACTTTAAAATTACATTTTTGTAAATTTTCTCTTAAACTTTTTTTTATTTTACTTAGTTTATTTTGACTAAAAGATTCACATCTAGCAACAATAATATTTTCAGTATTTGATGCCCTAGCAAGCCACCAACCATCTTTTGTTACATATCGAACACCATCAATTCCTATAAATTTCTTTTTTTCTTTTTTTAATTTATTTTTAATCTTTTTGATGATTTCAAATTTTTCTGTCTCTGAAGTTGGAAATCTTAATTCAGGAGTAGCATATGATTCTGGCATTTTCGCAAAAATTTCTGATAATGGCTCTGCTAAATCGCTATACAAATTTAAAAATCTAATAGCTGCATATATTGCATCATCAAATCCATAATAAGAATCACCAAAAAAAATATGCCCACTCATTTCGCCTGCAAAAATAGATTTAATTTCTTTCATTTTTTTTTTAATTAAAGAATGACCAGTTTTCCATAAAATAGGAATACCGTTTAATTTTTTTATTTCATCAATTACTGCTTGGCTTGTTTTTATATCTAAAATTATTTTTGCTTTTGGTTTTTTTTTAAGTACATCTCTAGCGAGAAATGCAACTACTTTATCGGCCCAAATAATATTACCTTTATCATCAACGACACCAAGCCTATCTCCATCTCCATCAAATGCAAACCCAACATCGCATTTTTTTTTTTTTACTAATTTAATTAATTGTTTTAAATTTTTAGGGATTGTTGGATCGGGATGGTGTGAAGGAAAATTCCCATCAATTTTCTCATTTATTAGAAAATGTTTTCCATTAATTTTTTTTGTTAAATCGTGAATAATTTTTCCTGCAGAGCCGTTGCCAGGATCCCAAGCAACTTTTATATCTCTTCGAATTTTTGCCAATTTTAATAAAAAATTTAAATAATTTTGAGACATTAATTTTTTAGTTGCGATCCCTTTTGTGTCTATAGAAAATTGACCTTTTGATGAAATGTTAGCAATTTTTTGGATATCTTTTCCAACAATACTTTTATTTTTAAGAAGTATTTTGAAACCATTATAATTTGAAGGGTTGTGTGACCCAGTCACCATTATCCCGCTATCTAACTTTAATTTGTACATTGAGTAATAAAGTAAAGGAGTGGGAACAAGACCAATTCTATATATTTTAATTCCTTTAGATATCAGACCATTAATTAAAAACTTTTCTAATTTAACGGATGTATTTCTTCCATCATAACCAACAACAATATTATTTAATTTTAACTTTTTTATAAAAGTTGCAAATGATTTACCTAAATATAAAGAATCTTTAACTTTTAAATCTTTTCCGACTATTCCTCTTATATCATACTCGCGTAAAATTGTTTTATTAAATAAGTGTTTTTCCATTTAAAAAAAATTATGAAAAAAAACTAAATTCCAAAGGTTCTCATTATAATTGGCAAAATATTTTTAAGAAAAGAGATTAAATAATTAATTTTCCCTGTAAAAATAAAATAAGAAGTTAATAAAACTAAAGATATTAAAATTAACGTTTGATATTTAAAATTTGATTTCTTGATTAATTTAATAACAAAAAAAACAATTATAAATAAAACAAATGCTATTAACGAATACTTAATCATAATACCTTTTTATTGTTTTGCTTTTTAATGTTATAAAAGTCATCAATTCCTTTAAAAATTCTAAAAATATGTTTAGCGGAAATAAATGGATTCAATATAATTGCTCTTAACCAATCACATCCTTTATATTCGCAAATAGAAAAAAAAATATTATATTTTTTTAATAAAAAATTTCTTAGTTTAATATTCCAAGTATTATAATTATTGTAATCTATTTCTTTTGGCAAAGCTCTAAAACATAAAATATTCATTTCTGGATCAAATGCCAATTGTAAATATTTTCTTTTAATTACTTCAGATTTAAATCTTTTAGTAACGTCATATGAATGATTTATCAATTTTGAATAAGTAATTCTTCCTAAGTGCTGAAATGATAGCCACAATTTTAAAACATCAGGATATCTAGTACCTTGTACTGATATTTCGCCTGAATGAAAATCATTTTTGTTTTTTGTTACATAAGGTAATGGAATAAAAAAATCAGAATATAGATATTTTTTATTTTTCAATAATAACATTGAACAAGTTTTAGTAATATATAACCATTTTTGAGGATTAAATGAAATAGAATCAGATTTTTCTATACCATTTAACTTATGTTTGTATTTTTCAGAAAAGATCAATGCGCCGCCATAAACAGAGTCAGTGTGCATCCAAATTTTATATTTTTCAGCAACTTCAGCAATTTCATTTAGGTGATCAATGCTTCCTGTCACTGTAGTTCCTGCTGTAGCAACAATACAAAAAGGGTGACCATTATTATTGATTTTATCTTGAATCAATTGTCTTAAGGCCAATGTGGACATTTTGCCTTTTGAATCCGTAGGAACTAAAACAACAGAATTTGTACCTAAACCTAATATCATTGCTGCTTTTTGTATTGATGTGTGACAATATTCAGATGCAAAAATATAAGGTTGTCTCTTAAGACCAATTAAGCCTTTATCTGATGATCCAAAAAATCTATTTCTAGCAATTCCTATAGCTTGTAAATTGGATAATGATCCGCCAGCAAGCATTATTCCTCCAGATTGATTTCCTAATCTAAATTTTTTTGCAAAACTTTCTATAACTAACGTTTCTATTTCTGTTAAAATCGGAGCAGTTTCTTTACTTAACATGTTGTTATTTAAAGATGAAGAAATTAAATCACCAACAATTGACATTGTTGTTGGCAATGAATCCATATGACCTAAATAGTTTGGATTTGACGAATTCATTGAATAATTTATAATTTTTTTAATTTTTTTAAAAATCTCTTTCTCACTTATTGGTAAGTCATTTAAATTAAAATTTTTAAAAACTTTTTTATCTATTATCGGAGGATAACTTTCAGCATTAGATATTTTTTTAAAAACTAGTTCAATAGTTTTGTAAATAATCTTTTTTATTTGTTCTAGATTTTTACCTGTTGGATCAACAAATGCTAATTTTTGTATTTCTTTTCCTTTATTCATTTTTAAAAAAGAATTAATAAAACTTAAATATAGAAAATACTTGAAAAATCTAAATATACAAACTAGTATCTTATTAAATAATGATAATGATTATCATTATCAAAATTCTTCTCAAATAATCAATGTTAAAAAAACATACATTCCTTTGGCTCTTCGTATTGGTCTCTTTTGCTTTTACTTCATATTTATTAGGAGATAAAACAAACAATGAACTAAATATTTATTCAGGTAGAAAATTATCCTTAATTGAACCGCTTATAAAAAAATTTGAAAATGAAACTAATATTAAAATAAATCTAATAACAGGAAAATCAGATGCTTTTATTGAAAGATTAAAATTAGAAGGAATAAATAGTCCTGCAGATATTTTGTTAACAACTGATGTTGCTCGATTATTAAGAGCAAAAGAAAATAATTTATTTCAATCAATAAATTCAAGTATATTAATAAAAAATATCCCTAAAAAATATAGAAGTAAGAATAATGATTGGTTTGGTTTTTCAGTAAGAGCGCGTCCAATAGTGTACTCCAAAACAAGAGTTGATAAGAAAGAACTATCTACCTATGAAAATTTGTCAAATATTAAATGGAATAATAGAATATGCATGAGATCATCAAATAATGTTTATAATCAATCTTTAATAGCGTCTATGATTATTAACGTAGGTATTAAAAGAACTGAAGAGTGGATTGAAGGGTTAGTAAAAAATTTTTCAAGAAAGCCTTTTGGTGGAGATAGGGATCAAATAAGAGCAATAGCATCAGGAGAATGTGACATATCTATTATCAACACTTATTATCTAGCTAACATGTTAAATTCTAAAAATAAATCTGATAAAAAAGCTGCAGAAAAAGTATCAATATTCTGGCCTAATCAAGAAACAAATGGTACTCATGTCAATATAAGTGGGGCAGGAATAGTTAAAGGTTCAAAAAATTTATATAATGCAATTAAATTTTTAGAATTTCTATCAACAAAAGAATCTCAGGAGATTTATACACAAAAAATTCATGAATATTCAATAAGAAAAGATGTTCTTCCATCAACAACAGTATCAAATTTTGGATCATTCAATGCTGATAATTTGGAATTAGAAAAATTATCCAGTAAAATGAAACAACCTATCTATCTTGCATCAAAAAAAAAATGGAGATAATTGAAAAGGTGCAAGGAGTCAAAAACAATATCGAGGGAGATAAGCTAGTCTAACTCCTTGCTATTTTATAGAAATCTATAAAAAAAAACGAAAAAATTCTCTTTTTATTCCATAAAAGTTAAAAAAATAACTATTTATATAACTATATAACTTTACTATTTATTTACATATTGAACAAAATTAGAAAAAAAGCCTATTATTACATATACAAAGGACAAGTGTTAAAAGCAGTTTTCTAACGAACATGAAAAAAAAATTTTTTATATTATTTTTTCTTTCTTTTTTTTTAAATAACATTGTTTTTTCATTAGATTATGAAACTGCTAAAAATTATTTTGCAAATAAAGATTATGATTCTGCTTACGACGCTTATAACAAGTGCACTTCTGATTGCCTAGAAAGCGGTAATTGCACACAAGAACATTTCTTATGTATGATGGAAATAGGAAGAATGCTTGAACAAGGATTGGCTGAACAAGATTCAAGAAAAGAAGATAGATATGATAAAGCAAAATTTTGGTATAAATATTGTTCTGATAAGGGTTCAGAAATTTGTGCTGAAAAATTATCGACATTAAATCCTAGAACGCAATTTATTGTAAAAAATATTCAGGAAAAATTATTTGACTTAGGTTATCCAATAATGAGAGATGATATGCCTGGCGCTGAAACGTTTACGGCGATCAAAAATTTTCAAAAAAAACAAAATATGCTTGTTGAACTTCCAACTGAACCAGAAGAATGGTTAAAATTAAATGATATTTTGGCATATGCTGTTGCAAATAAAGAAAACCTAAAAAATTCAAACAATCTTGGTACCCCATCTGACTACGCAACAGGAGTTTGGATTGGGAAAAAAAATAAAATTTATGTATTAACTACAGCACACTTTGCTAATGGGTGTAATAAAATTAGATCGGACAAATTAGGTTTGAGAATATTTGAAATTGATGTTGAAGATGATTTAGCATTACTTGAAACTAATGATATAAAAAATGATAAATACGTTCCAATTAAATTTCCTTCAGGAGGAATCTATGAGAATGAAAAAATTTATGTTTATGGTTATCCTAGACAAACAATTATAGGAAAAAGTGAAACAGCTGAAGGCGAAATTATATCTTTAAAGTCATCTGGAAGTGATAGAAGTAGAATTGTTATTTCTGGAAATTTACATTTGCATTCAAGTGGCAGTCCTGTCATTAACGAAAAAGGATTAATTGTAGGAATAGTGCATGCAAAATCATCTATTTGGAAACAAATTAAAGAAAAGTTTAAAAAAAATGTTACATCTATAGGACATAATTTGGCAATTTCTGCTTATGCAATAAGAAGTTTTTTAGATGAACACAATATTGAATATTTAACAGAAGATCCAAAAAAAAAAGATAGAGAAAAAATATTATTAGAAGCAAAAAAATATACAATTGCTTTAGAATGTTGGGGAGAAAAAAAATAGTTTCTTTTTGCAATAATTTACATTGG
>Ga0066382_10000147_pt1 | contig 21788 bp, 16 predicted proteins | sample Knorr_S23_td_NAD_FD_71218 | JGI IMG/M metagenome (GOLD analysis project Ga0066382, IMG submission 71218) | Marine microbial communities from Southern Atlantic Ocean transect - Knorr_S23_td_NADW_ad_2500m_LV_B | ecosystem: Environmental > Aquatic > Marine > Oceanic | place: Southern Atlantic... | reverse complement strand
TATTCATCAAGGATAGATATTCTAGTCCTAATCATAAAAGAATATTGTTTGTACTTTTTTGGCTAGTCGTTTTTTCTGTGGGTGCAATCACACGAGAAGAAAATATCTTAGTAGCGGAAGATTCTAAAAAGATTTACAAACACCCTAGAGTTCTCTTAGGTGATGCAATAGATCGTGATCTATTAAATGAAGTCAGTGAAAAAGATTTGATTTTAAGAAACGAAAGATATCCATCAGATTATATATGGTTCTACTCTATGAAGACCAACAAGAAATTAAATGTCTGTGGATTAAATATTGGACGCGAGTTTCCTCTTTGTCTTGGTTCTAAAAAAACTACTTTATCTACAGTGGAGTACGAAATTAAAAATAACTCAAACAAAACTTATGGCGTGAGTTATTTTCTCGGAGAAAATTATCAGAGTGGTTCCGTATTAATAGCCAAGATTGATAAAATTTTCTTAATTGATGATATCCCAATGGAGATGACATTTAAGAATTACAAGATTTACAATTCGGTGAAGAATACACTTACTACTCATACGAGTGAAGAAAGTTATGATTTCATAAAAGTTATGAACATGGAATCAGATGTAGTGTCTAAGGAATACAAGATGAGCGAATTTCTTATTGATAAGGAATTAAACATGGGATTCACGGGATTTCATATGAGAGAAGGAGATAGGAAAAAATATCTTCGATGGTCTTCAGGAAACTCAATGATGATTGTTCTCAATAAAACAGATAATTTTTTCCTTGTAAGGGAGATGAATCTCAATTTGATTCGTCCCAGAGCATCGGACAACAAACCCGCAGTTGTTTACATTTCCCATAACGATTATAGAAGTAAACATATAGTAGCAAAGACTGAGGAAATCAAGCTCTCATTTGTGTTTAGTCCTGGAATTAATTATATAAAATTTGAAAGCGAGTCGCCCCCTGTTGATAACGGCGATCCACGGAATATAGTTTTTGGTATAGCCAATTACAGTTTGAATGATATTTAAAAAAATTACTTCATTCCTATTTTGTCAAACAGTATTATTTTGAGAAATGTTTTATCAGTAAAAACAAAATTTTCTTTTCTTAGGCTTCATATTCAACCCGAACGTTTTTTTAATTTTCCCGGTTTTTATGTTATATAATCTTGATGTCCAAGTCGCAAACGTTGGCAATTCAACTAAAAAAAGATGTTGTAAATATGCTTAATAGGGCACAAGCCTCTCATACTGGAGGATGCTTATCTTGTCTTGATATAGTTAGTGTACTTTATCAGGAGATTCTAAACATCAAACCAAACAAGCCGAAATCACCCAATCGGGATAGGTTTATTTTAAGCAAAGGCCATACTGGGGCAGTTGTATTTGCAACTCTTGCGAATAAAGGTTTTTTTCCTAAAAGTTGGCTTGATACATTTTGTGAAAATGAAAGTAAAATCCCGGGTCATATTGATAGCCATGGAATTTTAGGTGTTGAACTTTCTACTGGATCTTTAGGTCATGGTTTGTCAGTAGGAGTTGGAATGGCAATATCTTTAAAATACAGGAAGACAAAAGCGAATGTCATTATTCTTTTGAGTGACGGAGAAATGAATACCGGTAGTACTTGGGAAGCGGTAATGTTTGCGTCCCATCATAAATTAAATAATATAATTTCTGTTGTCGACAAGAACAAAATTCAAAGCTTTGGAAGAACTAAAGAAATTATAGACTTGGATCCTTTGGGGCGGAAATGGAAATCGTTTGGCTGGAAAGTGTACGAAGTCGATGGACACAATCACAAGAAGCTAAAAGAGACTTTTTTGAGAGCCAAAAAATCGAGAACTAAACCCGTAGTTATAATTTGTGATACTGTAAAAGGAAAAGGGATAAAAGACATGGAGGACAAACTTATTTCTCACTATAGACCTCCCACCGACGAAGAAACAAAAACAATTATGGAAGAAATAAAATGAAGAACCCATCTTTAAGAGATAGATTTGTCTCTAGATTAATTGAATATTCAAAAAAAAATAAAAATTTGTTTTTATTGACCGGAGATCTAGGCTTCTCTGTTTTGGAGCCATTTAGAGAAGAAAATCCAAAAAGATTTTTTAACATGGGAGTATCAGAACAAAATATGATGGGTGTAGCAGCGGGTTTATCGCTAGAAGGGAACAAGGTGTTTACTTATTCAATAGCTAATTTTGCAACCTCTCGTTGTCACGAGCAAATAAGAAATGATATCTGCTATCATGACCTCGATGTTACTATAGTAGCCACAGGTGGAGGATTAGCATATGGTGCTCATGGATATACGCATCATGGCATTGAAGATATAGCAATAATGAGATGCCTACCCAATATGACTATTTATGTGCCTTCTGACAGATTTGAATTGGATTTTTGTTTTGATAAGATTTTACAGAACAAAGGGCCTAAATATCTCAGATTAGCTAGGGGTAAGGAATCCGATATATATCAAAAACCTATCCCAGAAAATATTGATATTGTTGAAATTGAAAAATGTTCAGAAATTACTTTGCTTGTTTGTGGTCCTATATTGGATCAAGCTATTGAATGCTCTAAACATTTTAAAAACAAGGGTATCAATATAGGTCTTTATTCTTTGCCAATAATTTCTCAAAGTTTATCATTAAAAATTAAGAGGTTGCTTGGCCGATCTTCAATTTTTATGACAGTTGAAGAGCATAAAAATATTGGTGGTTTTGGTAGTTTTATTTCTGAGTTAGCAATTGGCATGAGCCGCCCACCTAGAATAATTTCCTGTGGCGTAAGTCCTAAAAATATTAATTCAATAGGAAATCAAGAACATTTAAGAAAAATAAATAAAATCGATAAGTCTGCATTGATTAAAACAATTTCAAAACTTTTACGAACATTATAAAATCGTACTATCGTTTTTTAACGAGAAGACTTATTTTAATCATTTATTTTGCGGACTGTAACTGATCTAATATTTATATCGTTATCTGTTTTAATTTTCTTGAATAGATGTATCCAAACTGCTTTATGTTTGCTTGAACTAGTTTTTTCTTTAAGGCTAAATGCGAAATCGCTCTTCTTATTAAATTTTTTACCCCACTGGGTAATACTAAAGTCAAAAAAACTTTTATCTAATTTGATTGAATCATTAGTATTCAAAAAAATCTTATAGGTGCCTATATCAAGATCGTTGTGAATTGCGATAGAGAAAATAACGCCAATGTAATCTTTATCAACCTTGATTTGTTCGTTTTCAAATTTAATTTCTGGATAAATATTAATTGCATGATTTGCAAAGTAGAAAAATTCCTTATTTTGCAAATGTGATCCTGAACAATCTTTCTTTTGAAAGATATCTCCTGCTTCTAATTTTCCAAGGATATCCTTATCTCTTTCTGTTACGCAAGGGCTTGGGAATAGTTTAATTATTTTACTGATTTCTTTTTTATTTAGATTGCTATTAAATGAAGCGATTTCATAAAGCATATCACCTTCTATAGGGGTTATTCTTAGTGAGCCAAAAGTCTTTCTTAGCGTTTTTATATTGTAAAATGCATATTCTCCATGATAGCTATCTCGAGTGCTCTCAATAATTGGATTTAAATTAAATTTTGATTTTAATTCATCAATTATCCGTCTTCCATCATCGGAATAACCCTTTTTATTTATTATTATTCCTGTATAGCCATAATAAATTGCATATTTGAGCATTTCTTCTATTTTATTGGACATTGAACTAATTTGACTGTTTATACTACATGCTGTTCCTTCTTTGAAAGCCATCCAGGAAAATTTTACTCCTTTATTTATTAGCAAATAAGACCAAACATCTCCATAGGTGGTCTTGTTGATATATCTTGTCTCCGGAAAACAAACATATGGTATTTGAAGAATTATATCGTCATTGTCTATATGCTGATCCAACATAGAGTAAAATTCTTTTTGAGGGTTATATATCGTGTCTATATTGTTAGGTGAACTTTCTTTTTCGAATGGTTTTTTAATGCCTCGAAAATCTAAGAGAGAGAGCCCAATTATTACGATAAAGATAAGAACTAACGATATCTTCTTGATAATGCCATAAAAATTTTCTACAAATTTTATTTGAAAAAATCTGTTTAAAATAATTCCAGCGGCAATTAATGATATACAACTTACCCAAGGAATTATCCTGTAATGAGATCCTAGCACTAAAAAGTCTGTAAAGAGATAAAAGGCTGTTAAAAGCCCACCGCGATAAAAAACAAGAAAAATGAAAATTGACAATATCCCTAGAAAATTTAGTTTTTTTGTAAAATCATCTTTGAGGTTGCTTGTCTTAAATGCATACACTATAGATGTGCAGAAAGAGATGATTCCCAGCATCCCAAGATAAGAAGATAGAAAATTCACTTGTATTTTGGTATTGTCTACATAAAGAGAACTAATGAATCTGAAACTTTCGAATACATGATCCAAAGTAGGTACAAAAAATTCAACAATCGAAAGACCGTAAACAGTAGAATGAACGAAAGTCCTTGTCATGTAATCATAAGTAAAGTGGGATGCAAGCCTAAAATTAAGGTGAGGGTAGATATTGAATACTGCAGTTAGAAAGCTTATTAGAATAAACAAACTTACGATATAGATCTTAGTTTTATTTTTGTTAGATGAAAGAAGTTCTTTAACAAGTAAGAAAAGTAATATAAGTAAAAAATAAAAACAGTTGTACAAACTTAATGATGTGCAAAGAAAAATTATTATAAATGTGATAATTGTTTTTTTAGATAAAAGATGTTCTTTGTATGAATTGTTTTCATAGATTTTATTATCAAAGTAACACGCTATCCCAAGCAGTAAGGGTATCCCAACATTATTTATAACTACAGATGCATGGACATGTTGTACCGTAATAAATGGTATAAATGCATAAAGAATTCCTATGCCAGAAGCAACTACGATTGAAGTACGTATATAATGCCTCAAAGATATAAACATACTTAGTGCGCAAAGTGGAAAAAGCGAATAGTAAAATGTTCTGAATATTTGGAGTATATCACTCTCAAATAGGCCTATTAAAAAATAATGTGCACCCATTATTATTTGTCTCCATGGCCAAAAGTTGTGAGTTATCGACAATGGAGCGCCCATGTGTGGATCTGAGTAAATATGGCTGAAGATGCTATTGGAATATAGTTTTATGTATGTAAGTTCCCAAGCGGCATCCGAATGCAAGGAGTAATCTAGAAAATCTTCTCCAACCATATATTTTGTAAGAAATATTGTTATCAAAGGAGTGAACAAAAGTGCAACAACTTCTAGAATTTTGCGATATAGATTGTCTCTTGTATTCATTGAATTGTTTCCTTAATGCTCTCCAATGCGGAACTTAAATGAGAAAATGTAAGTGATAATTTTTTTTGTTGTCTAGAGATTTTTTTTATGTGTTGGGTAGATTGAGAGGGCAAGCTTTGTATTTTTCTTATCGTTACCGATCTGATTTGTAGATCTTTATCGGTGACATTTCTTTTATATATATATATATGGATTGGTTTAAGCTTTTTTCCATGAAGTTTATTTTCTAATTTAAATGTAAAAGTGTCATCAAGCGGAAAGCTCATTCCCCATAAAGTAACTTGAAAGGCGAGCGACCCATTACTCAGCGAAGTCATATCATTATTGTTCAGGATAATCTTATAGATACCTTCATCGAGCGTTGTTGTTATACTCACGCCCAAAATATTACCTATATAGTTTTTTTCTACACTAATTTGTTGATTCTCAAAATCTAGATTTGAATTCAGATTAATTTTATCATCCGCAAAATAGAAGAAATCTTTATTCTGTAGCAATTTTCCTCTACAAAGAACATTGCCTTCGCGATTCTGATTTTTGATTTCCCAGCGCCCCGGATATCCCCCAAACGTATACCAAGAAGGAGCGGGGGGCCTTGGTCTCGAAATAATATCCAAATGCCTTCCCTTCTTTTGTTCAATCCTGCAAGGACTAGGGAAGAGATATTCTAGTCTTTCTAATTCAGTATTGATGTGGGGATAAGAAAACGTCCAACTAATACGATCTAAAGAATCACCTTCCTCTGGTAGAATGTGAATATCTCCTGGATTGATTTCCTCGCGCAATTCCTTTACGTCAATATCGTAATAAATGTATTCTGTGTTGATTTTTGGTGTCAGACCAAACTTGTCTTTCATCTGATTAACTATATCCGCCCCTTTGTCTTTATAACCTTTCGTGTCCAATATTATTCCAGTATATCCATAATAAAATGCGTACTTCAGCATCTCTTCCACTTTGTTTGACATAGAACTAATCTGACTATTAATGTTGCATGCTGTCCCTTCTTTGAAGGCCATCCAAGAAAATCTTGTCTCTTTTTCAATCAATACATAGGACCAAGTATTCGTATAACTTGTTCCAAGTATATCCTTTGTCTCAATCCAACAAACATAAGGTATTTGAAGGATCATATCCTTATCGTCTATCTCTTTTGTTAACTGACTATAGAAAGCTTTCTCTGTTTTATATTCATTAGTTGCTGATATCCCTTCTTTTGTAAAACGAGGTTGATTTCCTCTAAAGTCTAAAAGCGAAAAGGCAATTATTACAAAAAAGAAAAATGTTAATACTCCTTTTAGATAAATATTGGGAATCGTATTCTTGGAATTATTTATGAGATTCTTTTCAAGGATAATTTTTTTATAAATTCTATTCAAAATTATCCCCGCACCTATTAAAGATATGCAAATTATCCAAGGAGTAACTCTGTGCTGTGATCCTAAGACTAAAAAATCTGTGTAAAGATAGAAGACAGTTATAAGACCACCGCGTGAACAAAGAAGTAAAAGAAAGATTAATGTAATCCCTAAAAATCCCAATTTCTTTGAAAAATCATCTTCTGGCTTGTGTTTTTTGAATGCATACATTAGCGATGTGCAAAACGAGACGATTCCAAGTATGCCTAGGTAAGAATGATCGAAATCACTCTTTATTAGAGTATTTTGTCTATATAAATCATTAAAAAATTGAAACGTCTCAAAAATATGATTTTTTATTGGTATAAAGAATTCAACAATTGTGAGACCATAAAACGTGGTATGGACAAAATTTCTTTCTATGTGATGAAATGTAAAATGCGAATCTGCTTTCAAAGCAAGATGTGGATAAACATTAAACAAGCCAACCAAAAAATTTATTAGAAGAAAAAACAGTATGATTTGGATTTTTCTTTTATCCCCATCCTGGGATATGAGCTCTTTCCCTAGCAAGAAGAACAGGAGAAGGAAAAAGTAAAAACAATTGTAAAAACCTGAAGATGCACCAATTAATATTATTAGGCTTATAAGGATGGTTGATTTTGATTTAAGATGTCGTGTAAAGGGGTAACTTTTATAGCTTTTAAAATTTAAATAGAAGATAATTCCTAAAAGCAAGGGTATAAATACACTATTGATTAGTACTGTTCCTTGTTGAATGACTTTATCGCCGAACATGTATGGTATAAACGCATAGAGAAGACTGATTCCAAGCGAGATTACGTTCGGAAGTTTTACCAAATATCTCAATGATAGGAACATTGTCAAAGCGCAAATTGGAAAAAGAGAACGATAGAATATGTCATAAATTTGAATAATATCCTTCTCGAACAATCCTATTATGAAATAATAAGAGCCTAATACTAGCTGTCTCCAAGGCCAGTAGTGATTGTCAATAATCAACGGTGCGCCCATAAGAGGATCTTTGTAAATGTGATTAAAGATATTTTGATAATATAGCTTTAGATATGAAAGCTCGTGAGCCACATCACCCGATAAGGAGTATTCTAAGAAGTGATCTCCAGCTATATACTTGATAAGTAAAAAGGCTATTAGAGGAGCCAAAAAAAGAGATGAAACTGAACCATATTTCTTAATAAGATTTTTCATTTATTGTTATTTGTCTTCCTTATCAACCCCTAAGCATTTTTCACCTATCAATATAGCATATTTACTCATGGTCCATTATAGTAATATTTAGATGTCGAAACGTTTTTCTACAGCGGCTCAAAACCTAATAGGGCAACCGATGTTCCGCATGCTGTCCAAAATTGAAGATTTAGAAAAACAAGGTAAACAAATTTTGCATTTTGAATTAGGAGATCCTGATTTTCCTACTCCTACCAACATAAGCGAAGCCGCAATAAAGAGTATACGAGAAGGTAATACCCACTATGTTAACTCGATGGGAATTAGGGAACTAAGAGAAGCGGCACAGCTTACAACTAAATTATCTAGAGGCTTTGAGCCAAGCATTGATCAAGTTCTTGTGACTCCTGGAGCAAATTATATTATCTTTCTTGCTATATCTACATTGGTTAATCCTGGAGAAGAAGTTATTATTCCAGATCCAGGTTTTCCGACTTACACATCAGCTGCAAATTTTGTCGGAGCTGAAACTGTATTTGTCCCTGTACATGAAAAAAATAATTTTAGACTCTCTCCTGATGATTTGGAATCAAAGATTACAAATAAAACCAGATTGTTAATAATCAATTCTCCTGCAAATCCAACGGGCTCTGTTATGACAAAGGAAGAATTGCTTGAGGTTGCAAAAATTGCTGATAGGAAGAATTTGTACCTACTAACTGACGAAGTATATTCGCGACTTATATTCGATTCAGAAAAAAGTTTTTTTAGCCCCTCTACGTTAGATGAATGCAAAGAACGAACCATTATAATTAACGGACTAAGTAAGGCTTTCTCTATGACTGGATGGAGAATAGGTATTGCTATTGGCCCATCTGAAGTAATTACTAAAATGGGTCTAGTTGTTGAAACTCTATCGTCCTGCACACCTCCTTTCTGCCAAATAGCAGGATTAGAAGCAATCAATGGTGATCAGTCTGGATTAGTAAAAATGAAAAAAGAATATTTTGATAGAAAGAATATACTCGTAGAAGGTCTTAATGATATTAATGGAATTAGTTGTGTTGACCCAGGCGGAGCAATGTACGTTTTTCCAAATATAAAAGAAACTGGTATGACGAGCGATGAATTCTCTGAATATGTATTAGGAAAAATTGGTATTGGAGTCCTACCTGGTAATAATTTCGGTGCAAATGGGGAAGGATATATAAGAATGTGTTATTCTACATCGCAGAAAAATATAAAAGAAGCACTAAGTAGACTTAAGATACTTTTTAAATAATATGAAGAAATTACGTGTAGCCGATGTAATAGTTGACTTCTTGATTGACAGAGGGGTGGATACCGTCTTTGGTCTTATGGGTGGAGGAGCAATGTTCTTAAATGATGCTCTCGCACTAAGATCAAAAGAAATTACTACTGTTTTCAATCATCATGAGCAAGCAAGTGCCATGGCTGCTGTAGGTTATTCTAAAATGAAAAATGATCTTGGAGCGGCAATGGTTACTACAGGATGTGGAGCAACAAATACTATTACTGGGCTCTTGGACGCTTGGCAAGACAATTTGCCCTGTATTTATATCTCTGGTCAAGTGAAAAGAAAAGAGACTTCGAGAAATATAAAACCTATACAACTTAGAAACTTTGGAGTGCAAGAAGCTGATATTGTTTCAGTCGTCGAGAGCATAACGAAATATGCAAAAATGATTAATGATCCCGAAAGTATATATGATGAACTAAGGAAAGCTTACAAAATCGCAATTTCAGGCTGCCCTGGACCTATTTGGTTAGATATACCCCTAGATGTACAAAGAGCTCCCGTACCAAAACAGAGATGGAATTTCAAAAAAAATAATAAAGAAAAAAAATTCCTAAATACATTAGATTCTAATATTAAAACCATTGTTACTCTTCTGAAAAACTCTAAACGGCCAGTGATTATTATTGGTAATGGAATTAGATTAGCTAAAGTAGAAAAAGAATTTGAGGCATTGATTAAGAACTGGAAAATTCCTGTTACTTCTTCTTATTTAGGAATAGATATATTTCCAAATTCACATAAATATCATATTGGTACATTGGGAACAAAAGGTAACAGAGCAGCAAATTTTGCAGTTCAAAATTCAGATTTAGTAATTGCTTTAGGTTGTAGAATGAGTGTCCCTTTGACTGGTTTTGAATACCAAACTTTTGCGAGAGAAGCAAAAGTTTGTGTGGTAGATATAAACAAAGAAGAACACCGCAAAGGAACAATTAAAATCGATAAATTCATACATCAAGATCTTTCTTTGTTAATACCAAAACTTCCACAATTAAAATCAAATTGGAAGGATTGGTTAAATAAATGTATGTATTGGAGAAAAAAATGGCCAGTTTGCGATGAATATCAAAGAGATGATAAAGAAGGAATCAATTTGTATCATTTTTACGAAATTTTTAATAAACATACTACGAAAAATTCAATAATCGTGGCTGATGCAGGATCGTCTGGCTATGCTTCGGCTCAATCTGTATTGGTAAAAAAAGGCCAAAGATTTCTTATGTCTGGTGGTCAAATGGAAATGGGTTTCACTCTACCTTGTACTATTGGTGTTGCATATGCGGCAAAAGATAAAATGGTATTTGGTATTACAGGTGATGGGTCGTTCCAACTCAATATTCAAGAACTCCAAACATTAGCTAATTTTAAACCCAATATTAAATTGATAATATGGAATAATAGTGGCTATTTATCTATCAAATCTACCCAGAACAGATTCTTTGAAGGTAGAAAAATTGGTGCTGGACCTGAGAGCGGATTAACTTTCCCTAATACATCTAAGATTGCAAAGGCATATGGGTTACCATTCAAAAAAGTATCAAAAGCAAAGATGCTAGGGACTTGTCTTGAGTGGTTAAAAAGCTTCAAAGGCCCTGCAATTCTTGAAGTTATATGCCAAACTGAACAGGAAATAATACCCACAGCTGCTACAAAAACTTTAGATGATGGAAGCATGGTCTCTACACCTCTAGAAGATATGTACCCGTTCTTGGATGAAAAAGAATTTTTGGAGAACATGATTGTGAAACCAATAAAAATCTGATCCTAATTATTACTTAGTCTTTGGTAATTAAAATTGAATATCTGGTTTTAAATAAATAAAAATTTTTCTTTATTTCTATATTTGTTCCCTCTATAGATTGAAAAAATTCCTTGTCGTATGTTATAAAATCCAAATCTTTATAATCCTTATTTGATATATTTGTGAATATATCACTGTATATGGTAAAAATATCTTTCGTATTTGTTACAAAAAGAAGCAAGAATTCAACGAACCTATTGTGAACCGGTATATCTGATATGATTAATTTTATATGGGGAAAGTTTGAGATAAAGAAATTAATTATTTCCAATAGATTTTCTTTTTTTATATATTGAATAACGCTATTTAATAAAACGATATCTGGTTTTATTTCATTGAGCAGCAACTCATCTAATGAATGTATTGTACAAATATTATGCTCTTTCTTTTTGTCGTGCAATCTCAGTACGTCTTTGTTTTTATCAAATAATATAAAATTTTTATTAGGGATTTTTTCGTACAATGAAGCAATCCCGCAACCAAAATCCATAAAATTTAATCTATCCGTAGACCCAAGTAATGACGTGATATTTGAAACGAGCGAGTTTTCGTTGATTATGCTGAAGTTGCTATGGTTAAAAATCATTTAGTTTTTAGCCGAAATTAATTCGTTCTTTCTCGACTACAAAAGGACTAGCCTGGTTTTTGAATTGATTAATTAATAAGTATTCACCAATAAGACCAAGAAAAAAAAGTTGCACAGAGGCGAATAGAAACAGGGCGATTACCCAAGGGGCCATTCCCATTTCGAAAGTATCCCAGTGTAGTATTTTGTAAAGAAAATAAGAAACTCCTACTAGTATGGTAATCAGTGAAGAAAATAAACCAATTAGTGAGACAAGACGCAATGGGATTATGGAAGTTGAAACAAGCCCTTCAATCGCGACGGTATAAAGTGAAAAGAAATTATTTGTTGATTTGCCTGACTCCCTTTTATTAGGAGTATAGTAAACTAATTCTTTTTCAAAATTTAGCTCAAGTATTTGTCCTCTGAAATAAGGACTTTTATCATTTAGTCTAGCTAAGGCTTCCTGTACTTCCCTATCGTAAATTCCATAAGAATGAAAATTGGGTATTTGTTCTTCTCGTGCAAAAAAATTTATTAATTTGTAGTAAATTTTCTTAAATAAAGTATAGCCCTCTTTTGTTTTTTTAGGAATTGCTAGTACGATTTTTTTTCCTTTTTTCCATTTTTCAACTAGAGATGGGATATTTTCCGGAGGATCTTGGAAGTCACAAACCATGGGTATTACGGCATCTCCATTTGCCTGCAACATGCCATAGTAAGGAGAAATCAATTGACCATAATTCTTTACATTAGCGATAAGTTTTATTTTTTTATCGGCGGAACACATAGTTTTGATTCTCTCTATTGTCTTGTCTGACGATCCATTGTCTATAAAAATAATTTCATAATCATCATTTGGAAGTTCGGACTTAAATATTTCTCTGGTTTTATCTGCAATGTTTACCACATTATCTTCTTCGTTATAACAAGGTATTACGACTGAAATCAAACTCATAGCTTTAATATATAATCTAAAATCACCGCTGTCTACATGCATAAAAAGTGATACAATTACTTGCTTGTATGTTCAAAAAGATTTTAAGCAGAACAAGAAATATAAGAATAAAACCAGTTATTGATTTTGGTAAATATCTAACTAAAAAAATAATTCTGACTATAAAAATTCTTCTTGTCGCATTTTTTCTCATAGAAGTTTTTGGCTTCTTCTTTCTTAAGAACAATAGTTATTACTGGGAAAATAGATTTCAATTTATTTCGAATAATTCTTTCAGAATTACTTTGCTCAATACAGATCCCCCTACGAAATTTTGGACTTATGTGCCAAATAGAGAAATTGAGACTTCAGTAGCATACGTTTTACACAAAAATAGAATTATTAATATTGATGACAAAAAGGATTCTCTTCTTGGAATTGAGAGATTAAATGTCTCAAGATCGACAATTCCAGCTGTAACCCATGTGGATTATTCAGCAAGAATACAAACGGTAACCAAAGAAACCAATTCGATATTTTATGATTTGATACGAAAGCTCAAAGACGTAAATGATTGCCCAGTTGTTATTAATACGTCTTTTAATGTTAGAGGTGAGCCAATAGTATGCACCCCAGAGGATGCTTTTAATTGTTTCATGGGAACAAATATTGATATATTGGTAATCGGGAACTATTTCCTTTCTAAGACTAATCAAAGACCGGAGCTTAAAAAAGATTACAAAGGCAAGTATGAATTGGATTAGTTTTAAAGGAATACGCAGTCTTATAAATTTTTCTTAAAAAATTGGTTTATGTGTTCTGACATATAATCTATCATGGAATCGTTTATACCTGGGAAAGTACCAAGCCAAAAAGTGTTATTCATAACAAAGTCTGTGTTAGGCAATTTGAAAGGGACTCTAAATTTTCTATTTTTCATATACGGTTGCTTTGTTATGTTGCCAGCAAACAAAAGCCTGGTGTCGATTTTTGATTTGGTCAAAAATTCCAAAAGATCTTTTCTTGTGAAATGCTTGTTCTTTCTCAAAGAGATTGGAAAGCCAAACCAAGAAGGATCAGATTTATCCGTAGCCTGTGGAAGGATGATGAATTCTTCCAGATCTTTGAGATTATTGTAAATCTTTGAGAAATTTGCCTTTCTACTTTTTATAAATTTATTTAGATGTTTAATTTGTGCTAGACCAACAGAGGCCTGCATATCTGTTATTTTCAGATTATATCCTAAATGTGAATAAATGTATTTGTGATCGTATCCATGCGGTAAATCTCCTGCTTTCCAATTGAATCTGACTCCACAAGTATTATCGCATCCAGTTTCACACCAACAATCTCTTCCCCAATCCCTAATTGATCGAATTGCTTTGTTTAACAATTTCCTGTTGGTAAATACAGCTCCTCCTTCACCCATCGTAATATGATGCGCGGGGTAAAAACTTAAAGTTCCTATATCGCCAAAGCTTCCAACATGTTTACCATCATATTGAGAACCAAGTGCATCACAGCAATCTTCTATAAAAAATAGATTGTATTTTTTCGTAATTGCTAAAACTTTATCCAGATTGCAAGGATTGCCTAATGTATGAGCAATAGATATAGCCCTGGTCTTTTTTGATATCGCACCCTCTATTTTCTCACAGTCGATATTGTAGGTTGGAATATCTATATCAATAAATACAGGGGTACAATTGTGTTGCAAAATTGGATTCACTGTAGTTGGAAAACTTGTAGCGAGGGTAATTACTTCATCTCCAGGTTTTAAAGAAGAATTTTTCAAGAGATGAGATGTTAATGAGGAGAATGCTAAAAGATTGGCCGAAGACCCAGAGTTACAAGTGGTTACATTTTTTACTTTTATAATTTTACTCAACTTTTCTTCAAATGAAGCATTGAATCTCCCAGTAGTTAGCCAGAAGTCTAGCGCCGAGTCAATCAATGAGTTGATGTCGGTATAATCGTAAGTTCTTCCAGAGACCGGGACACGTGTTTTTCCTGGTATAAATTTTTTCTTCTCTATACCTTCGTACTCATTCTTTACCATTTCGAAAATCTTTTTTCTTATTTTTTCCATATAACCGTCCTTTATATTCCTTAATTATCTTTACAACTTCTAATTAGTAAAGTCTTTTAACTAATAGTATTATTTTAAGGAATATTTTATCAAGTGAAAGAATAATATTCGAATGTATAATAACTATATTCTGCAAAGTTTTACATATATTTTTGGCTCAAATTCTGAAATAGCGAGAGAATTGATTCTAATTAAAATAAGAAACGGTATTCCATTGTGCCTTTTTACTACTAATCCAAGCAAATTAAGATTGTTTTTAGAAGAGTACGGAGTTATAGAAAATGAAATTATCAATATCTACCAATACGATCTATCAAACAAGATTGAAATAGGCTCTAAGTTGAAATCATTAATGAACGAGAAACCAATATCTTCAATTTTTACAATGGTTGGCTATTTGGGTTCGAAGGATGAAAAGAATTCCGAAGAGGAAATTAAGAAAATTTACGACATAAACTATTTCCATATTAAAAATATGTTTGAACATATGATCGATTTAAATTTGTTGGAGAGCGTAGGAAACATCTCTATGGCTTCATCGGTTGGATCAGATTTGTTTTACAGGAGATACCGTGATTATTATGAATCAAAAAGGCTTTTGGATAGTTTTATTTGTGATTTGAGGCTTAAAGTAAGCAAGAATGATTGTAAAGTTGCTAATCTAAAAATCGGACCAGTGTATGACACCAGGATGGGACCTAGCAAAGGATTTTTTAAGTTTTTTGCTTCAGCCAAAAAAGACGTCGCTAATTTAATATATAAAAACTTTAACAAAAATGAAATGCTATATATTCCAAGTTTTTGGAAATTTGTTGTTAAGATTTATCTGTCTTTACCGAACAGATTACTTAATTTTCTTAAAAATTTAATCTAAAAAGCAAGTAAGAAATTCTTTGTTGCCCATTTGATATTTAGATAATAACTATTAAATGCGTGATCCAATAGTTTTCTTATTTCACTAGTTGATAGATTTTTGTGATGGAAAATCGGATTCCACTGATTGTATTCCTCGTATTTATTGGCAAAGATTTTATTTTTAAATTTTGAATATATAGGTGTTCCAGGATAAGGTGTGAAGACGCTAAAAACAGCCAGGTAGGTATTGAGTTTCTTTGCATATTCAATTGTAGCCAAGCAAGATTCTTTTGTATCAGTTTCATATCCTAATATGTACATTCCCATGACTTTAATGCCTAAAGATCTTAACATTTCAGTTTTTTCTATTTCTTTAGATTCTTGAAGCGTAAATCTTTTTGCGTCTTTCATTACTTCAAGATCTACGGACTCAATTCCAACCTGTATAAAAAACACACCTGCCTTTTTCAACAAAAGGGCTAAATCATGGTCAATATTGTTTAGATGATCTTCTATAGTAAATTTGATTTTTAATTCTTCTTTGATAATCATGTTGGCGAGTTCCACAGTCCTTTCTCTGTTGATTGAAAATACGGGATCTCTAAAAATAAATTCATTAACTCCCATTTTGTTAATCCAATATTTGATTTCTTCAACAATATTTTTACTTGCCCTAGCTCTAGGTTTTCTTCCTTGTTCTAAGGGGTAAGTGCAATAATTAAAACATGAATAAGGACATCCTCTTTCTGCTAAGATGGGAATACAAGTTTTCTTATGGATTGTCCCACTAAAAGACAAGTATTTGGCCACTAAATCCCAGCAGGGAAATGGCAATCTATCTAAATTGGTAATATCGGAATTATTTGAAATATTCTTTGCGCTCTGATTGTTTAATAGATCTTCTAATTCGTTATCTAAAAAGTAGAATTCAGACTCACCCTTGATAACCTTTACACCTTCATTTAAGTAGTTCTTTGAGCAATTAGAGGCAAACGAACCAATTACAATTACTTTTGATTTATCTTTAATTCCTTTAATGGTATTTATCTCGGTTTCATGACAAACAATTGAGCTTGACATAATAATTGCATCATAATTATCGAAATCAACAATCCTATTGCTATATTCAATTTGATGACCCTTTTCTCTAAGGACCGAACCCGTATACATTAAGTATAAAGGTGGCCAAAAATTTGTCCTCTTTGAAATCTTTTTCAAAAATTTAGCAAATAGACCATCACCATAGTCGTTACCTGTACCATAAGATCCATTTGTGTCCTTAGAGATCCTATAATCTGTACCTTCTTTGTATATATCTAGCAGTAGAACTTTCATTTGATTTAATAGTAATATTTATAAATTATTTTTACAATGATAACAATTTCGAATCTTTTACAACTTCTAAATTGAAGTCCTCACAATCTTTTTTGAAATCTCCTAGAAGCCATTCAGTTTCCAAATCTCTTACTTGAGGGCTGTGTCCATCTATTTGTACTACATCACTAGAGGAACCGGAATGTAACATAATGAGGGTAGGTGAATCGATACTTCTTAATAATTTCTTGAAGTCTTCAATGTAATTATTTGTGGATTTCAAATTAGTGTATCCATCAAACAAGTGATTTGTTCTAAAATTATCAATAAATTTTTTTCTGGCCTTTCTTCCAATATGATTTAGATATCTTTTTTTCATAGTTTCTAGCATAGGAAGAGAGGATTCATAATTATCTTGGAATTTGGTGGATCTTATCCACCCATTAAATTTTTCTTTCTTTAGAATTTCAATCAGAATTTTTGAAATTGTTGGAATTTGATGTAAATGGTAGTGACCATCAATAAAATCGGGAGCTTTGTTAAAGTAAAGTTTAAATTTCTTTAGCTGTTTTTCGATTGATTCAATTATTGAATGTTCATTCAGTAATCGCATTAATGAAAAAATTATAACAATAGAACAACAAAAATCAGAGGATAGATAAATCGGCCTTCTTATCAACGGAAAAAATTCAGTAAAGTCTAGATGTAACCCCATTTCAAAACTTGTTTCTTTCGAGACATTGATTAGAGCATTCGCTTCAGGTCCAAAATTGGCCATGCCAACAAACGTACTTACTCCGGATACTAATCCATTTCTTGAAATTTCTCTAATAATTTTATTATGACTAAGACCTAGCCCATAGTCGTCAATACAAGTATATATGGGAATCTTTTTTTTGTTCATATTGACAACTAAAAAGACGGCTCCTCTTCGAACTTGAAAAAGCAATGTTATATGTTAAGGCTAAGAGTAAGACTTTTCAAGCATGGTGTTCGTAGCTTTGATAAATAGCCTTAAGGGGTAATAAAATCAATATTTCTTTTGTCACATCTTTAATTGGGCTCTTATTAGTATTTTCTGTAGTAGTATTCATTAGAATCTTTAACCCTATTTTTAAGTTTTCTGATATAATGTTGTTGCCAGATTATACAATACCTGCTGGAATTTCAGTTATTTATGCAATTTTAATTAATTTCTTATTCTATAGAAATAAGATTGTAAAAGTCCAAAAACCAACCTGGGAAAATATTTCTCTTTGGATTTTTTTATTATTGATTTTCATATTCTTAATTTTTATTGCAGATTGGGAAGCATTTCAGTGGAATCATTACAGAAAAGGCATTTATTCAAATATAAATACATATCTCCTATCTTTGCTGTTTTTATCCTTCATCTTCCTTTATAAAAGTCTCAATAAAGATAGTTTTCTGAAGAAAAATATAAATGTTTTAGTTCTAGCAATTTTAATATTTCTTCCGGTATATTTAGGGTATCTTGTAATCTTTAATGACTTTCATAGATACAATTTAAACGCCCAAAATTTTCAAAATGTGCTTCATGCAATAACTCAAGTTTACTTTGGAAAGGTAGTATTGTTGGATTTGATTTCCCAATATGGTGGATATCCTATTTTTCTAAAACCAATCCTTAAGATTACTGGAGTAAGTTTAATATCAGTTACATCTATTCTTGCTTTTTTGATGTTTATTAGTTTCTTATTCTCAGGTCTTTTTTTATATCATGCCCTCAAGAATAAAGTTCTAGTGATTCTAGGATTTTTTTCATATATTTTTCTACACCTATTAGCAACATCATTGTGGCCTTACGAAGTATTTTTCCCTTATTGGCCAATAAGAATTTTGTTTCCCACTTTCTTAATCTTTATTTCCTATTTTTACTTTAAAGACAAATCTGAAAGGCTTTTTTATATAATAATAGCCCTACTTTCTCTAGGAGTAATATGGAATGTGGATGTTGGAATTGTTTGCTTTCTGAGTTTCTTGTTGGCGTCATCTTATGAGAAGTTTTGTGAAAAGGATTTATTTCTTACAAGATCTAAAGCATTTTTATTGCATGCCTTAAAATGCGTTATCTTTCTCTTTGCAATACTAATTTTAATTAGCTTGTATTACAAAATAACTTATGGAGATTGGGCAAATTACGGCATGCTTTTTGCTTTTCATGAAAACTATATACAATGGCATAGTCCTGATGGGCTATCTAGACTTTCAATGAGTGGTTTATGGCTACTTCCTGTAATTACATATATAGTTTCATTGAATTGTTCCGCCAACGGAATGCTTCAAAGAAAACATAATACCGATGCCTACATCTTCTTGTTATCGATTCTTGGTATTGGGATATATAGCTATCATGCATATCAGCATGTCCCACAAATAACTCCAAGGGATTGTTACCCTGCTATTTTTATAATTCTTCTATATCTGGACAGAGAATTGACGATGACTAGTTTTAGGTCTTTCTTCTCAGCATCAAAGGTTAGAGATTATATACTCAATTCTAAAAACTCTCTTTTATTAATCTTAATGTTATTTGTATGTTTTACCTCCTCGTCATTTCTTATGGATCTCCAAAATCCGCTGATTAAGGATCACGTTAAGATTCACGAATTCTATTTTCAAGATAAAAATAATAAAAAAATACTATGGGAGGTACCTGGCCCTACTGGAGAGATGTCGAGTGCTTATATTTATATGTCAGATTATATTGACGATAATACGCTTACTCCATCATGGATAGACAGAAAAGAAAAGATTCAAAAATTTTTCCACAAGTATAATATCTCTAACAAGGAAAAGATAATAATCTTTTCAATGTGGGATTCTTACCTGTACATGAAATTGAATCTAAAATCTCCATTATCTATTGCAAATGCTTATCATATAATTCCGACAAATCAGCAAGAAGAAGTTGTAAATTATATACTCAGTGGTGATGCTGATTGGATTATTTTAGATACTGACCCCTTCTTAGCCCATGCTAAGTTAGATTATTGGCTCTCCATGCCCAAAATAATCGAGTCAAAGTATCAAAAAGTCGATTCCGCTTCAGTTATGGAAAATTACCATGTTGGATGGAAAAAGGCGAACTTAGTTATTTATCAGAAGAAACAGTAATCTCTGTGTCTTGTCCGTAAGATTAATCAATTGTGAGCCATGAGGAAGTCGGTATTTAATTTTGATATTCCTATGTTATATAATCTTAATGACTAATTCGAAAGAACTCGCAACTCAAATAAGAAAAGATGTCTTTAGTATGCTCAACAAAGGACAAGCCTCACACGTTGGAGGATGCTTATCTTGTCTTGATATAGTTAGTGTACTTTATCAGGAGATTCTAAACATCAAACCAAACAAGCCTAAATCACCCAATCGCGATAGATTGATTTTAAGTTCTGGACACAATGGCCCAACCGTGTTTTCTGCTCTTGCGAATAAGGGGTTTTTCCCTAAAAGCTGGCTTAAAACATTTACACAGAACAAGGGTAAGATCTCAGTTCATATTGATAGCCATGGGATTCCCGGTGTTGAACTTTCTACTGGATCTTTAGGGCACGGTTTGTCAGTAGGAGTTGGAATGGCGATGTCCTTAAGAGATAGAGCTATAAAAGCCCATGTCTTTATTATCTTGAGTGATGGGGAAATGAATGCCGGCGGCACTTGGGAAGCAATGACGTTTACCTCTCATCATAAATTAAATAATATAATTGCCATTGTTGACAAGAACAAGATTCAAAGTTTTGGAAGAACTAAAGATGTTATAGACTTAGATCCCTTGGGCGAAAAATGGAAATCGTTTGGTTGGAAAGTATATGAAATTGATGGACACAATCACAAGAAACTCGGAGAGACTTTTTTAAAGGCCAAGAAATCGAGAACTAAACCAGTAGTTATAATCTGCAATACTATAAAAGGAAAAGGATTGGAAGGCAGGGAGGATCAACTTATTTCTCACTATAGGCCTCCTACTGACGAAGATATAAAGAAGGTCATGGAAGAATGAAATGAGAGATAGGTTTGCTTCTAGGCTCATCAAAGCAACCTCGAAACTTCTATAGGCATATGTTTTCTTTGTTTAATCGATTAGTTGTAACCAATGAGAAATATTTAAAAAAGTATTCTAACGTAGTATTGTTGGCCTGGACGGTATGGATTTTGTTCCCACTTTTGCAGAGTGGTTTCATTTCAGATGATTCTTACTATTCTCAAATTCGTGGACTTTTAATATTTCATGATATGACTTTTTGGCAAGAGGTCTGGGATAGGATTAGCGATGGGCTATCTGACGCAGGTAGATTTAGGCCACTAAACTGGATTTATTTATATGGTTTATATTATACAACCCAAAACCTATTGTTAATTAAGAGCATAACGCTTTTAATCATATGTGTGGATGTATTACTTTTTTCCACGATAATTAGAACTTTGACAAGAAGTCGGAATCTTGGTTATCTCTGTGCTTTTTTAGTTCCTTTATTTTTCCAGTTCCGATTTTGGCATGATCCTATATTAGCTTTCACATTTTTCTTGCCCATGATGTGCATGTTCTTGTTCATCTCGATACTTTTCTTGATTAAATATCTTGAAAAGAAGGAAAATTCTTACCTAGTATATTTTATTTTTGTTTACTTTGTTTCCTTGCTGACTTATGAGATTACTTACTCGTTTATTCTTTGTTATATCTCCATTATCTTTTTTTATCCTCTGGAAAGAAAGTCGTATAAAATCATAATTTCTATTGTTTTATTAACCTTGGTCCATATCGGCATAAACAATTATTTCTATATGGGGGCATCCCCCATAAACTTAGAAGGAGAATACTTGGGGGCCAAGCTTCAACTTGATTTAATCGGAGTCATTCACGCTTTATATATCCAAGTAACTTCAGCTTTGCCATTGTCTTGGAAGTTCGCCAATGCACCTTTCCATCAGAAATTTTATCAAATTGGAGTAGAAAATTTAATCGCTTATGCTGCCTTTGCAACTTTATTTTGTACTGC
>Ga0066382_10000141_pt1 | contig 22150 bp, 20 predicted proteins | sample Knorr_S23_td_NAD_FD_71218 | JGI IMG/M metagenome (GOLD analysis project Ga0066382, IMG submission 71218) | Marine microbial communities from Southern Atlantic Ocean transect - Knorr_S23_td_NADW_ad_2500m_LV_B | ecosystem: Environmental > Aquatic > Marine > Oceanic | place: Southern Atlantic... | reverse complement strand
TGTGCTATAAGATACACCTCTGTATACTTTTCCTGTTTTTTCATTGCCAAGACCTGTAACATCCCAATAGGAAAAGAAATTTACACCTACCTCATGTAAAGCCTCTTTAACGGCTCTAAATTTTGATTTTCTAATAATGGCTTCAATTTTCTTCATAACTCTGGTGGTTTTTATCCTGTGACCCTGAATGTAAAGAATACGTTGTCAGTATCGGGTTAAGTATGAGTGATGTATATATGGTAACACTAAAAGTGTTGCTTAATTTTTTGCAAAAATAGAAATAAAAAAGCTAAACTCAACAATCCACAAGCTCCGCAAGCCTGATTATGACTGATTAAGAGTTTGTTTTACTGTTTGATTTTGTGAGCTTGTTACTTTTTGAGCCCATAAGAGACAAATAAAATGATAATGATATATATATGGGTGTTTATTGTGATATTCATAAAATAGTAGTTTTGTAAAACTATTGTTTAAATATTCTATAAAATATATATATATATATATATGATTATTTCACTTAACCTTATCTTTTTCAATCGTGATTGATTGTAGAAGAATAAATTCTCCAATTAATTATGCTCTGGAATATGCCAAAACCAACGACCTTATTTACACGATATTGAGTAAGGTTTAAGTTGTTTTATATAAGGTCTTGTTGAATATCTTCTTGGAGTTCATGAAATTTGGACTCGTTTAATGGCTTGATTTTACGTATTTATACTTAAAAAATACGTAATTTTTACTATCTTGCGGCCATATGAAACAACAAAGTGTTAAAACGACTTGTTCGTACTGCGGAGTAGGCTGTGGGATAGAAGTAAGCAAAGACAACCACCAAAACGTGTCTGTAGAAGGAGATAAAGCGCATCCCGTCAATAAAGGCATGCTGTGCTCCAAAGGAATGAACCTACATTATGTAGTCAATGACACCTCTGATCGCTTATTATACCCTGAAATGCGATGGAATAAAACCTATCCCAGAGAAAGAGTGAGCTGGGAAGCAGCTATGAATCGGGCCGCTAACGTGTTTCAAACCCTAATCAAAAAACACGGACCTGATAGTGTAGGTCTGTACATATCAGGGCAATGCCTTACAGAAGAATATTACATCGCCAATAAGCTTACTAAAGGGTTTTTAGGCACCAATAATATTGACACCAATTCAAGGCTCTGCATGAGCTCAGCCGTAACCGGTTATAAGAAAACCTTTGGAGAAGATTCTGTTCCGATTGCTTATGAAGACATTGAATTGGCCGATTGTTTTCTAATTACGGGGGCCAATCCAGCATGGTGTCATCCAATTTTGTTTAGACGATTGGAAAAACACAAAGAAAATAATCCCAATATTAAAGTCATTGTTGTAGATCCACGCAAAACAGATACAGCTCTGTTTGCTGATTTACACCTGCAAATTATTCCCGGGACTGATGTGATTTTGTATCAGGCCATTGGAAAATATTTGATAGACAGAGGGAAAATCGATAAAAAATTTATTAAAGCTCATACCGAAAATTTTGAAACCTATAAACAACAGGTAAAAACTACCTCCCTCAAAAAGGCAGCTAAATTATGCGGTATAAGCATAGAGGAAATTAAGAAGGCTGCTAAGCTAATTGGAAATGCCAAAGGCTTTATCAGTATGTGGGCGATGGGATTAAACCAAAGTGCTATAGGGACTAACAAAAATTGTGCTCTATTAAACCTATCTCTCATTACCGGTCAAATTGGGAAACCCGGTTCTGGCCCCTTTTCACTTACCGGTCAACCTAATGCCATGGGAGGAAGGGAAGTCGGAGGAATGGCGAATTTGTTAGCTGTTCACAAGGACTTATCTAATGAAGTTCATCGCAAGGAAGTTGCTGACTTTTGGGGCGTAAAATCCATCTCTTCCAAACCAGGCTATACCGCTACTGAAATGTTTGACGCTCTGGAGTCAGGAAAAATGAAAGCGATATGGATTATTTGCACGAATCCGATGGTAAGCCTTCCCAATATGCACAGGATTGAAAAAGCCTTGCAAAAAGCCAAATTTGTGATTGTACAGGATATCTCTAATAGGTCTGACACTTTAGAATATGCCGACCTTGTGCTTCCTGCTGCCGGATGGTTGGAAAAAGAAGGCACCATGACCAACTCTGAAAGACGAATTTCCTATTTACCCAAATTTATAGATGCCCCCGGTGAGGCTAGGCCGGATGTGGAAATCCTCTGCGACTTCGCTCGGCGAATGGGATTTAATGAGTTTAGTTATACACAAACGGAAGATATTTATAAAGAATATTGTGCCATGACACGGGGAACGAATATTGATATTTCCCATCTGAACTATGATCGACTAAAAAATGAAGGTACTTTCCAATGGCCGGTAGCTTCTTATGGCAGCAAGGGGACTACTCGGCTTTTTGAAGATAAAAAATTCTATACTCCATCACAAAAAGCCATTTTTAACGTACCCTCTTCTGCTCATAATATTTCAGATGAACCCAACGAACAATATCCTCTAATCTTAACCACAGGAAGAATTCGAGATCAGTGGCATACCATGACCAAAACGGGGAAAGTGGCTCGGCTTAAAACCCATTATACGAGCCCTGTGATAGAAATTAATTTTGTAGATGCTTTTATAAATAAAATTAAAGAAGGGCAGGTTGTAGAAGTGAAAAGTAATAACGGGAAGGTTCGCGTTAGGGCGAATGTGACGGAAAGCATAAGACGGGGAGTTGTGTTTTTGCCTATGCATTGGGGAAAGCAACTTCAAAGCGACCTCAACAGAACAAACAATTTAACCCATACCATTGTAGACGCTGAGTCAAAAGAGCCGGATTTTAAATACACCCGCGTATCTGTTACCAAATACGAAAAACCTACGGAGAAAATTATCATAACTGGAGCCGGAGCTGCTGCCTTTCGTTTTGTACAAAATTATCGAGAGCATAATGAAACGGATGAAATTCATGTGTTTTCAAAAGAAAAACATTGCTTTTACAACAGAGTATTATTGCCGGAGTATGTAACAGATGAATTGTCTTGGGAACAACTTCAAAAAATAAAAGAAAAAGAACTTGCCAAGCTCAACATTCATATCTACGATGAAACCATCATCGAAAAAATAAAGAGCGAAAAGAAAATCGTTACCGACAATTTTGGAAAAGAATATCCATACGATAAACTAATCTTGGCTACGGGAAGCAGAGCCTTTATTCCCAATGATATTCAATTGGACTTACCCGGGCGTTTTACCTTAAGAAGCAAATCTGATGCCGACCGGTTTAAAGCATATTTAAACGCTATTGACTCTCCTGTTTCTGATAAACATATTACTATTGTAGGAGGAGGACTATTAGGCTTGGAATTAGCCGCTGCCTTAAATGAACAAGGTATGAGTGTTACCATTGTGCAACGCGGTTCCCGTTTAATGGAACTTCAATTAGATCCCGTGTCCGCTAAATTATTGGCAATGCATGTGCAGGATTTGGGTGTTCAGATCTATTTTTCAAATGAAGTCAGTACCGTATTTGACGATGAAAAGCCGAGGGTACTGAATGTGACATTAAAAAGCGGACGCTCTTTTAAATCTAATGCCGTTGTGTACGCGATTGGAACACGCCCTAATATAGAAATAGCAAAGTCGGCCGGTATTTTGTGCGGGCGTGGTGTAAAAGTAAATCAATATTTACAAACCTCAGATCCTGATATTTTTGCAATTGGAGAAATCGCAGAGTTCAACAATAAACTATTAGGCATTACCTCTGCTGCTGAAGAACAAGCAGGAATCCTTGCAAACTATCTAGCAGGTGACGTCAGCAGTCAATATAAAGGTTCAGTTGCCATGAACATCCTCAAATTCAAAGGCCTAGATTTATGTAGTTTGGGAGATATTAGTATGGCGGATAATGACGACAGTTGTGAAGAAATCGTTTTGGTAGACATGCACAAGCGGTATTATAAAAAATGTATTGTAAAAAACGATTTGTTGGTAGGCGCCATACTTGTAGGTGATAAAAATGAATTTGCTGAATTTAAGACACTCATCGAAGCGAAGGTAGAGTTGTCCGATAAAAGACAAACCCTATTGCGTGGAGCTACTTCTACCACACCAGTCAAAGGGAAGTTGATATGTTCCTGCAGTCAGGTTGGTGAAGGCAATTTACAGGACGTCATAGCTGCGGGCTGTACCGACTTTACAGAACTATGCAAACAAACTGGAGCAGGATTAGGCTGCGGTAGTTGTAAAACAGAAGTAAGAGAAATGCTCAAGACCAAAAAAGAAAGGGTATCATGAAAGTTTTAACACGATTAATCATAAAAGGAGGAGTATTGTCGCCCGGAGAATTGAAGTCTATCTGTCAAATATCTGAAGAAATTGGTATAAAGGCTATTTCTTTTGGCTCACGACAGGACATTCTGTTTTCTGAAGAACTAAATGCAGAACAACTCAAATTATTTAAAGATTTTGAAGTTGTATGGCCCGACGATGCAAAAAAACAAAACATCATTTCTTCTTATATTTCCAGTGACATACTGCCCAGTACCGCCTGGCTAACCGGCGATAAATATTTATACATACTGGAACAATTCAGGGAAACGCCTACGCTAAAAGTCAACATCACAGACCCAAAACAACATCTGGTGCCTTTGTTTACCGGTCACGTCAATTTTATTGCTTCCGAGCATGAAGATTACTGGTATCTATACGTTAGATTACCACACTGGAAGGATACGATTGTATATCCGGTACTGGTCTACAGTTGGGATATGGCTAAAGTAACACGAGCCATCGAGAACCTCCTCGTAGAAGAACCGGAAACCATCGAAACCATATTTGAATTGGTTAACGATGCCGAAGAAACGAATAACATTACCATTGATAAACCTCTAGAAATTCCCTTTCAACCCTTTCCTTATTACGAAGGGATGCACAGAATAGGAAATGATAAATACTGGCTGGGACTGTATTGGCGTAATAACCGTTATAGTCTAAATTTTCTAAAAGCCATGTGCGACTTATGTCTGGCTTGTGAAATAGGGAAAATTTCCATTACCCCCTGGAAATCATTTATTGTAAAAGACATTCCCAAAGCCTCTAAGCTACAATGGGAAAAATTATTAGGGAAGTATGGAATTAATGTGCGTCACTCCATGTTGGAACTCAACTGGAATCTGCCCGTAGCCGATGAAGATGCCTTAAGGCTAAAAAAATACCTGGTTACCAATTTCGACCAAAACGATATTAGCACCTACGGTCTAACCTTTGGGATTACGAATTACATTAAACCGACCTATTACTTTACATCGATTGTAATTGAAAAAAATCCAAGCCCGAGCGAACTGACCAAATACAAAATACGTGATACATACAATTTATTGTATGCCAAAAATTTTGACCCGAACGAACAAGAGTACATCGTACATGTACAGGATGTCGACATGGTGGATCTCCCAACGTTATTAATGGAGCTAAGCCGCTTATATTTCGAGCAGTTAGGAAGTCAAAAAGAAGAAAAATTGCTACCGGAAAAAAAACCTGAAAGCATAGAATATCAAGTGTATCAATGTTCAGACTGTCTGACCATTTATGACCCGCAACATGGAGATTCTACACAAGATATCGCACCAAAAACGCCTTTTGAAGAACTGTCTGATAGTTTTGTTTGTGCCCTATGCGAAGCACCTAAAACAGATTTTCAAAAGAAAACAGTCACGAAGGTGTAAGACTCCCTAAAAGTAAGTCAAGCATATCCAAAATTGAGATCAACTTATGGATCAGGGTTTATCACCCTCCAATTGCCAGCATACTTCTGTTTTTGTTATGGTTTTTCGGGTCAATTAATTGGTCGAAAGTGGTCATTCCTCCCCGTACAGCTTTTTTCTGAAAAATTGCTTTCGCTATGATTTCTTCCAAGGCTTGTTGATTCCTAAGGGGGGTAAGTAAATCGAGTTCATCATTAGAAAACAAGCAGTTTTTAATTTTACCGTTGGCTGTTAGACGTATCCGGTTGCAACTATCGCAAAACGGGTTACTCACAGAACTGATAATGCCAAATGTGCCTTTATGGCCGTCTATTTTGTAATTTTTAGCCGTAGCATTTGCTTCAATTTTTAAAGGAAATAGCCGATTTTCTCCAAAATGTCCAACAACACTTTCTAAAATTTCTTTTTGTGTTACCAGGCGGGATTTATCCCAGTTATTCCCATTAAAAGGCATAAATTCTATAAAACGCACCGATAGAGGCAGATCACGGGTTAAGGCTACAAAGTCTGTAATTTCCTCTTCATTAAACCCTTTCATCAATACCACATTCAGTTTTACTTCAAACCCTTCCTGAATTAATAATTGAATATTTTGATAGGTATGTTTAAACTGATCACGTTTGGTGATCGTCATAAATTTATCGGCTTGTAAAGTATCCAGACTCACATTAAGAGTGTTAAGCCCATAGGTTTTAAACGTTTCAATGTAACGATCTACCAAAACACCATTGGTTGTCAGGGACACATCAACAGGTAAGGATGTTAATAGTTCAAGAATCCTTGTAAAATCTTTTCTCACCAGTGGTTCACCTCCGGTCAAACGGATTTTATTCACCCCATACTTCACAAAGGTCTGCGCAATGGCATAAATCTCATCACTCGTCATCAAGTGTTTTTTAGGAAGTAAAGGCAATCCTTCGGCAGGCATACAATAGGTGCAGCGTAAATTGCATTTTTCCGTAATGGAAATACGTAAATAGTTGTGCTTTCGCCCAAGAGTATCAGTTAATATATCTGGTGTGTTAGCCATTATGAGAATATCCTTTTAGTACTTTAAATACGTGTTTTATATGGGGAAATACAGCATCCATAGATTCTTTTGCACCATCGGTAGATCCCGGCAGGGCTAAGATCAGGCAATCGCCAAGCGTGCCTGCCATACTTCTGGATAGCATGGAATACGGCATGCGATCTTGTCCATAATTCCTGATCGCCTCTTCAATCCCCGGAATACGACGTTCCAAAAGTGCTTCCAATGCTTCAGGTGTTACATCTCTATCCGACAGTCCGGTTCCTCCTGTATAAATAATAAGTTGATGATCCGAAGCATATTTCATAGCTTTTTCCCGGATATGTTCTACCTCATCGGGAATAATATCATAATTAACCACTTCTATGTCATGTTGTTTAAGTCGCTCCATGATCACCTGTCCGGCACGGTCTTCTTTTTTTCCTGCCGATATAGAGTCGGAACAAACAATCACACTTGCACGGATTGGAACGGAGAAGTGATTTTGAAAACTACTTTTTCCTCCCTTTTTATGTAGCAAGCTGATATTTTGTATTTCGATCTGTTTATCGATAGGTTTAAGCATATCGTACATCGTAAGTGCCACCACAGACGCACCGTGCATAGCTTCTACCTCTACACCTGTTTTGTACACCGTCTTAACGGTAAAAGTGATGGTGATGTAAAGGTCTTCAATTTCATACTCAACAGAAGCAAACTCCACAGGAAGCGGGTGGCAATCGGGAATAACCGTGTGCGTATTTTTAACGGCAAAAAGCCCCGCCGTTTTAGCCATTTCAAACACATTCCCTTTGGGCACGGTATTTTTCTGAAGAGCTGCTATCGTTTCATGCTTGCTTACTTTTACCCTGGCAGAAGCAGTCGCCTTGCGTAGCGTTGTTACCTTATGTGTAATGTCTACCATGATCTTAATGATTTACTTTCCATTGATGTGTTTCGTTATCCAAAATTTCCTTGCCGAAAATTGGTACTTCGTCTTTCACTCGGTTTACGATATACTCGGTTGCGGCATACACTTCTTTTCTCCTCTTGGCAGAGACAAATACAAAGAGACATATCTCTCCTGCTTTTACACGCCCTAGACTATGATAGATATGCATACAGGTTAAATTATATTCCTGAAAGGTTTCTTCTCTAATGGCTTCCAGTTTAGGGTTGGCCATTTCTTCATAACAGGTATATTCAATGGCTGTTACTTTTTGTTGTTCTGTTTCATCGGCTCTTACCTGTCCTAAAAATATATTGTGCGCCCCAATGCTATGTTTGGTTTGGTGTTTGGCGAGTGATTGAGCAATAAACTCGGGAGTTATGGCTCCTTCTATAAATACTTTTTTCATTGCGTTATTGATTTTTTAGTTTGTAAAGCACTTCTGTAATATCTAGTAGTTAACCGCCTGAAAATGGAGGTAATAAGACAATTTCATCCGTATCCTGAACAGAATAAGCATCCTCCAGCTTAACAATTACTTGATTAACGGCAATATTCTTTTGAAACCTTTCTAAACCATATTGCTCATTTAAGGTTTGGATAAGTTCTTTTAAGTCTGAATTTACCAAACTTATTTTCTCCTCCGTACACCCGGTTGCTTCCGCAATTTGCCCGAAATATTTGATTACAGCCATTTTTATTCTTTTTTATCGATCAGGTTACTGGTCAATTTATTCATAATATCCACTTTTTCACGAAAGTCATTTTTCAGCGTTTTCCTGTATTTATTGAGGTTATCGACTAATTCATTAATGTCATTCGGAATTACTTCTTCCAGAAATTGTCGGATACGCTTTGCCATAGTAGGGGATTTACCATTGGTGGAGATGGCTATTTTGACATTTCCTTTGGTAACGATACCTCCCAAATAATAATCACATTGATCGGGGGTATCGGCAATATTAACTAACAAACACCTCGCTTTGGCATCCCTGTTGATCTGAAGATTCACCTCCAGCTTGTCAGTACAACCGATGACAAGATGCCTCCCTTCCAGATCAGAAGGAGCATAGGCTTTACTCGTTAGTGTTACCGTTGGATGTTTAGAAGTTAAAGCTTTTAATTCATCTAAAAAAGAGAGTGCTACAACTTCCACCTGGGCGTGAGGACTCGATTTTAGTAAAAAAGAAAGTTTTTCCAACCCTACATTCCCACCACCAACAATAAGCACATTAAGTTGATGTACTTTTACAAATATGGGATATAATTCATTTCGTTCCATGTCACTTTTTTAAGGGGTAATATCTAAATTTTGATAAATAAAATCATCTTTTATAAAATCCTCCGTAAAGTATGTTAGCATGCTTTCGTGGCCTCTTACGACTTCACCTATGATAATTATAGCAGGGGAAGCCAATTGTTTTTCTACCACAATAGCTTCTATAGTTTCAATGGTTCCTACACCTGATATTTCTTCATCTTTCGTTCCGTTTTGTATGACTGCAATGGGCGTTTTATGTCGATGATTTTGTTTGTATATTTCTACGATCTCAGGGAGCTTACTCATTCCCATTAACACAACTACCGTAGCATTTGAAGTAGCAGCCAAATGAATGTCACTTGAAATTTCTCTGGTAGAAGTTGTTCCGGTGATTACCCAAAAACTTTCCGTAAATTTTCTATGAGTAACTGGAATGCCTATAGCAGCCGGAACGGCTATCGCAGAAGTAATTCCTGGAATAATGGCTGTTTTAATCCCAAAGGATTCGATATAATCGGTCTCTTCTTTCCCTCTTCCAAATACAAAGGGATCCCCTCCTTTCAGACGTACCACAGATCCGTATTCCATGGCATACTTTACCAATAGATTATTGATCTGATCCTGGGAATAACTGTGCATCCCTTTCCGTTTTCCGACAAACACTTTTAAGGCGTTCGGAGCATGATCCAATATGGATTCATTAACCAATGCATCATATAATACCACCTTGGCTTTTTTCAATGCTTTTACGGCTTTTAAAGTCAACAGATCGGGGTCTCCCGGACCTGCTCCTACAAGAATTACTTTTGGTATTTTGGTTGGCTTATTAGTCATAGACCTACATTAAATGATTGAGTTCAGTTGGTGTATTGATATTTTGTATGGTATAAGCCTCTTCCGGCTTAACTGTAACCTGACTGTGCGGCAGGGCATGTATCAGATCTAACAATTTCAAATGATCTTTTCTAAGAGCCTTTTCAAAATCCCCAACCAAATGTTGGGCATAGAGACCTATCAAAGGACTATTTTGACGACCATCCGATAAATAGCTTATAGCTGTATCTGGTAATTTATTTAACAAATGGTTTTGTAAAACTTCCGTTGTGAGCATAGGCACATCGCAACTTAAGATCAAATTCCAGGGTGTTGACGAATGTTTTAAAGCTGTATAAATTCCACCTACCGGTCCTTTTTCAGGAATAACATCCCGGATAAGAGGATGATTATATGAGGCATAGGCTTTATTGTTTGTAATCAGATAGATCGAATCACAAACCGGGGTAACAGCCTCTAGGATCCATTGTATAAAGGTTTTTCCTTTATACATGACCAGCCCTTTCTCAGATCCCATCCGAGAACTTTTTCCGCCGCATAATATGTAGGTAGAAAAGTTTTGTATCATAAGACCATAAGTTTTACACAAGCAATGACTAGTACAACCGAAAGCATGTATTTGAGTACATGATTAGGAAATCTCCCACTTCCATACAGAGCGCCCAAACTGCCTCCGATCAAGGCAACTGGAATAAATTGCAGATATTCTATTTTTAAAGGATAATGTGATGTATAACCCAAAAGCCCTGATACTGAATTTACAAATATAAATAGTGCCGATACTGCTGCGGCTTCTTTCAAATTCGCCCATCCCAGTAACACGAGTATAGGACTTAGTATAATGCCTCCGCCTATGCCTATCATACCGGAAAAGAAACCGATACCACATCCTAAAAGTAAAGCCGATGGAGTATTAAGCATCCTTTTTGTTTCCTTTTCTCTACCTAAAAACCCCAACATTCGCAAAGTAGCAATGAATAAAACCACTCCTAAAATTTGCTTGTATAAAGCAGGGTCAACATTTAGATAACCCCCTAAAAAAGAAGCAGGGACAGATGTAAGGGCAAAGGGGTAAAACAAGTTCCACTTAAAGTGTTTATGCTTTCTAAAGAACCAAAATGAAATGCCTGAAATACAAATATTGAGCAATAAAGCGGTTGGTTTAATAAAAACTATAGGAAAAGAAAAAAGGCTCATCAAGGCAATGTAACCACTTGCTCCACCATGCCCTACACTGGCATAAAGAAAAGCAACTACAATTAAGAGTATGCAAAACACCGCGACGATCTCAAGACTTACTCCACTCATAATTCCCAGTTTTTAAATTCTGCTTCTAAAAAACCTATACAGGCTTCATTTAATTTATCAAAACGTTCAATTAAGCGTTTACCGTAAGGTGTTATGCGGGTTCCGCCACCATACTTACCCCCAATTTGTTTCTCTAAAACCGCTTCTTTGGCTGTGGAATTAATTTCATTAAGCAGTCGCCAGGCCTTTTTATACGACATATTTAAAGATCTGGCTGCCGCATTCATAGAACGTGTTTTATCTACTTCTTTCAAAAGTTGAATACGTCCATAGCCGAGAAAAGGCGCATTGTCTTTTTCAATCCATATTCTGCTTTTTACTTTCATTGTGTTAATCTTATACATTCTACTTCCTCACCAACTTCTATGAATTCTTTTTCTTCATGCACACAGATCAGGGCATTACTTAAAGCATATGTATGCATCATAGCCGAGCTTTGCCCTTGAAGCGGTGTTACCTCTCCTTTTTTAGAAAGAATAGCTTTTAAAAATATCGTCTTCCCCGTTTTATTATGTAAGATTGACGTGCATTTTGCAAATACTCTTTCTAAGGGAGCATTCTGACGTCCGCTCCATTTTTGGATCAAAGGATACACATACACATAAAAACAAGTCAAAACAGAAGCCGGATTTCCGGGAAGTGCAAATACACAGGTGGAGTCTTTTTGCCCAAACCATAGGGGTTTGCCAGGTTTTTGATTGACCTTATAAAATAATTCATTAACCTGGTTAGCTGTGAGTGCTTCTTTCACAAAATCATAATTTCCTACAGAAATACCACCGGATATTAGCAACAGATCTGTTTTTTCCAAAAAGTTTTTGATACAAGCCTTCGTACTTTCCAGATCATCAGTTACCCTTAAAATTTCAATCCCCTCTGTTATTCCCGCTTCTTGTAAAGCCGCTTTTAACATCGTGGAATTACTTTCATAAACGCTCCCTGTTTGGAGTGTTGAGCCGATACTTTGTAATTCATTACCGGTGATCAAAATTCCAATTTTAGGACTTTGATACACCGACACATTTTGTATGCCCAAACAAGTTAAAAATCCTATGGCTGCCGCATTAAGCACGACACCCTTTTGTAGGGCGAGATCTCCCGTTTGGATCTGCTCACCTGTTTCACGGATATTTGCATATTTAGAAGGCATCTTATGAATAGAAACTTTTTCCCCAGCCTGCTCCACATGTTCCTGCATGACCACCGTATCCGCTTCATCCGGAACCAAAGCACCTGTAAATACCCTCACAGCTTCCTTATTCTTCAAAGAATAAGGATTCGCATTTCCCGCCTGAGATTCATAGGTAAGCTGATAATCCGTTTCTTCACTCCACTTTATAGCATAACCGTCCATAGCCGACTGTCTGAATGGCGGCATATTGATCGTAGAAAATATATCTGTCGATAAAACAGCCCCGAGAGCATCATTTAAAGACACTTCTTCCTCCCTTAATATAAGGGCTTGAGAGTTGATAATATGTAAGGCTTTCGATACAGAGATCATTTTCGTTATGTTTTTGTAAATATAGCGATACTTACTATATTGTTTTACTTAAAGATCGCATTGATATAGATTAACATCACAACAGATAATCCAGTTCACAGTCACGGTAAAATTTCCTAGAAGCTTAAAAAAAAGCTATAAAAGATAAACACCATTAGACTAAAACAGGACAAAGATACTTATTATTTACGTATAAATACTTAGTTTTAGGATTTTTTACGTAGTTTTGTGAAATAATTTAAAAAAAACACTCAGAGATGACGCAGTTATTGAATCCAAAAAAAGCAAATAAAGCGCTCTTTATGAATACGTTTGCATTTACAATTTGCTTTTCAGTTTGGTTGATCAATGCAGTCTTGGTTACTTTTTTAGTAGACAATCAAGTATATAACTGGACTTCTATTCAGGTGGGTTGGTTAATCGGGATCCCGGTTCTTTCAGGGGCACTATTTCGTCTTCCTGCAGGTCTTTTAACAGATAAGTTTGGAGGGAAACCTGTTTTCACCATTTTGTTACTGTTTTGTGCATTACCACTATACGCCCTCTCCTATGCAGATAGTTTTTTTAGCTATGCGCTGTGTAGTTTAGCTTTTGGCTTATCAGGAACTAGTTTTGCCGTAGGTATCGCTTACTCTTCTGTTTGGTTTCCTAAAGAAAAACAAGGAACTGCTTTAGGAATTTTCGGAGCGGGAAATATTGGAGCTGCGATTACCACATTGGTAGGTCCAAAGTTATTGTATTTTTTAACTGATGGTAAAACGAATTTAGAGGGTTGGAGAACGATGCCAAAAATATACGCCCTTGCGTTGGTCGTCACGGCAATCGTATTTTTCTTAATGACTGAAAACAAAAAGTCAGCCACGGCAAAAAAGACATTGAAGGGACAGTTAGCACCTTTAAAAGACACAAGAGTGTGGCGCTTTGGTTTGTACTATTTTTTAGTGTTTGGGTGTTTTGTTGCTTTTGCAGGATGGTTGGTTCCTTATTATACAAACGTATACCACTTGGATTTAATTACTGCAGGTATATTGGTCTCTTGTTTCTCACTTCCTTCAGGCTTGACCCGTATTGCCGGTGGCTGGATCTCTGATGTTTGGGGAGCGAGAAAAGTAATGTATTGGGTCTTGGGAGCTACGGTTATTATAAGCATCATGTTGGTGATTCCAAAAATGGATATTTATGCAGATGGTCAAGGTGTTGCCAATAAGAATGCAGGGATTGTTACAGAAGTAACTCCGGAATACGTGAAAGTTGATGACCTTAAATATCCAATTATTCAAAAAGGAGCTTCTTTAGCAAATGTTGAAAATGAATTTCGTATTCTCCCGGTAAAAGAAGTATGGCAGGAAGCCATTGTAAAAGTAGGAGCAAAAGTAGATAAGAAGGAATTGCTGATCAAAGGAAGGACTCATATTTATTTCCAGGCCAATTTGTGGATATTCGCCATACTATCTGTGTTAATGGGATGTATCTGGGGAGTTGGAATGGCTGCAGTTTACAAACACATTCCGGAATACTTTCCGGGTGAAGTAGGAGTTGTAGGAGGTATGGTAGGTGTGTTAGGCGGACTGGGAGGATTTATATGTCCGATCTTATTCGGGTACTTGTTAAGAGGTACCGGCTTATGGTCAAGCAGTTGGTTGTTAATGTTTTTCTTGAGTCTTATTTGTTTGATTTGGATGCATCGAGTCATCCAAAAAATGATGAAACAGGAAACTTTAAAATTTGCAAATAAATTTGACCGGGTAAATCCTTAAAGACCCTGTCTTTTAGTAAACAGAGTAAGGTGTTTATTTAAGAAAACCGATAAAAACTACGTATTTTTACGTATTTTTTACGTATTTTTGCCCTGCTAATAAATAAAGACGAAGCATATGAAAAGCGTTTTGGTGATTGGAAATGGGATGGTTGGTTATAAGTTTTGTGAAAAATTTGTAGCGATTCAAGTAGATGGGAATTATAAGCTGACTGTTTTTGGAGAAGAACCAAGACCGGCTTATGATCGTGTTCACCTAAGTGAATTTTTCGAAAATCAGGATGCAAAAAAACTTGAATTAGCCCCGCTTAACTGGTACAAAGAAAATAATATAGAATTAATTACAGGAGAACGGGTAAGCGCTATTCAAAGGGATTTGAAAAAGATCCGAACTTCAAGCGGTAAAGAATACACCTATGATTATTTAGTACTTGCTACCGGATCGCTTCCTTTTGTTCCTCCTATTGATGGTGTGGATAAAAAAGGTGTTTTTGTCTATCGAACGATTGAAGACCTGGAAGGTATGTTGGCTTATGCCGGCAAACTAAAACAAGAAAACCCGGAAGCAAAGGCTGCTGTTCTGGGTGGTGGATTATTAGGACTTGAAGCAGCAAAGGCCGTGATGGATATGGGATTGGAACCCCATGTAGTGGAGTTTGCTCCTAAATTAATGCCCCGACAACTGGATAGCAGAGCTAGTGATGTCTTAAAATTGAAATTAGAATCTCTGGGGATCAATATTCACCTTAATAAAGCAACCCGTAAAATCTTAGGAAATGGATCCATAGAAGGAATGCAATTCGGTGAAAATGATTCTCTTGCGACAGACATGTTGGTCATTTCTGCAGGGATAAGACCTCGCGACGAATTGGCCAAGTCCTGTAATTTAGCAATGGGGGATCGTGGTGGTGTAGTGGTAAATAACAAAATGCAAACTTCCGACCCTTCTATTTATGCCATAGGAGAAGTTGCCCTATACAATCAAATGATCTACGGATTGGTTGCTCCCGGCTACGAGATGGCGGATATAGCAGTAGAGCAGATTATTGGGAACTCAGACAAACAAATGACTGAGGATATCGACATGTCCACCAAACTAAAATTAATTGGTGTGGATGTCGCCAGCTTTGGAGAACCCTTTATGCCTGCAGAAAAGGGACATTCAATCCTTTTTGAAAATAAAACCAAATATTTATACAAACGGATTAATGTAAGTCATGATGGGCAAAAACTATTAGGAGGTATTCTAATAGGTGATGCGTCTGACTACAACATGCTCCATCAGATCTATCTCAATGGGATGGATCTTCCTGAAAATGTAGAAGACCTCATTTTAGGAGCCCGATCTGAAGGAGAAAGTTCTTTTGGTAGTGCGATGTCTCTTCCTGATACCGCACAAATATGTTCTTGTGAAAATGTGTTGAAGCAGGATATATGTGGAGGTTTATTGGATGGTAAAACGGCTAACCTTAAAGGAGTGATCGCCCAAACGAAAGCCACAACAGGTTGTGGAGGGTGTAAGCCTATGGTAACGGAATTGGTTAATGAAACTTTAAAATCATTAGGCCAGGAAGTTAAAGAAACCATTTGTGAACACTTTGAATATACGAGACAAGAGTTATACGGCATCCTGAAAGTCAAAAAGGTTCAGACTTTTGACGAAGCGATAGACGTTTGCGGAAAAGGTCACGGATGCGAAACATGTAAACCATTAATTGCGTCCATTTTGGCAAGTCTGTATAATGATACCGCTAACAAAGAGGTTGTTATTCAGGATTCAAACGATAAGTTTTTAGCCAATATCCAACGTAATGGTACTTACTCGGTAGTTCCGAGAATTCCTGGTGGAGAGATTACACCAGAAAAACTCATCGTAATTGGAGAGGTTGCCAAAAAATACGATCTATACACGAAGATAACAGGTGGTCAGCGTATCGATTTATTTGGAGCAGAACTCCATGAACTCCCTGCTATCTGGAAAACGCTGATCGAAGCAGGCTTTGAAAGCGGACATGCCTATGGGAAATCACTACGTACTGTAAAAAGTTGTGTCGGATCTACCTGGTGTCGATACGGTATGGATGAAAGTGTAAGCTTTGCCATAGAATTGGAAAATAGATACAAAGGATTGCGTTCTCCTCACAAACTCAAGGGGGGGGTATCGGGCTGTATCAGAGAATGTGCAGAAGCCAGAGGAAAAGATTTTGGTGTCATAGCCGTAGAGGGTGGTTGGAATTTATATGTTTGTGGTAACGGAGGAGCTACGCCTAAACACGCGCTATTGCTTGCCGAGCAAATCGATAATGAAACCTGTATCAAATACCTCGACCGATTTTTAATGTACTATATCCGTACGGCTGCCCCGTTAATGAGAACAGCTGCATGGTTAGACAAACTGGAAGGTGGTATTGAACAGCTCAAACAAGTCGTGGTACACGACAGCCTCAACATTGCAGATGAATTGGAGCAGGAAATGGAGCAATTAGTAGATGCCTATGAATGCGAGTGGAAACAAATCGTAGAGGATGAGCAGTTACAAGGTCGCTTCAAACATTTTATCAATTCAGAAGAAAGTGATGACAATTTGGTGTTTGTTCCAATGAGAGAACAAAAAATGCCTAAAGCATGGTAAAACTTTTTAAAATACATACGACATGGATGTACTAACATCAGCATACAAGACAGTAAAAGAATCGGAAGTAAATGTATGGTTTGAAGTCGCAAATGCGGGAGATTTCCCTAAAGATGGTGGTGTTTGCGTAAAATACAAAGGCAAGCAAATAGCCGTATATAATTTCACGCGAAAAGGAACCTGGTATGCTTGTCAAAACGTATGCCCGCACAAATTGGAAATGGTCTTATCTCGCGGTATGATCGGTGATGAAAACGGGATTCCTAAAGTTGCCTGCCCGATGCACAAAAAAACATTTTCGCTGGAAACCGGAGAAAACTTAAACGGAGATCTGGACTCCATTGCCATGTACCCTGTAAAAGTAGAAAATAACATTGTATATGTCGGATTTTCTGAATAGCTTTGAGTATAAAATTCACATCTTATGTTATTAGAAAAAGCGTTACAGTTAATTGACGAGAAAAACTCACAAGACCCAAATAAGGAAACCTATCTGGGCAAAGAACATCCTAAAGAGTTGCTATATTCTCAACGAATGTACGCTCAATTGTTGGATCTGGAACCCGATGCTTCCGAAGCCTTAAAGATCGCCATACGCGCACAACACATAAGACGTTGGGAAATTCCCCGACAAGATTACCCTGCAAACAAAGTAGGATACATAACCTGGCGAAACGACTTAAAGAAAAGGCATGCTTCTATCACGGCAGAGATTTTGAAACAGGTCGGATATACGCCGGAGCTTATTGAGAGAGTTTCTTTCCTCATCAACAAAAAAGCCCTAAAAAATGACCCGGGAACACAAACATTGGAAGATGTAGCCTGTTTGGTTTTTTTACAGTACTATTTTGAAAACTTCGCGCAAAAATATGACGAAGAAAAAATTATAGACATTGTAAAGAAAACATGGAACAAAATGTCTGACAAAGGACATGAATACGCCTTAAAATTAGGCCTTTCCCCAACAAGTCAGGATTTAATCGGGAAAGCGTTACATACGCCTTAAAATGTTTTCTATTGAAAAAAAGAAATTCACAAAACTAGGCCGTTTATATATTATAGGACTTAGCGCTATTGCGCTGTCAGTTATTATAAGCCAATTCATTATTCGGAATTCTCTCAATGACCGACAAAATGATTCAACGCTGATCAATATAGCGGGGAAGCAGCAGATGTTAAGTCAAAAGCTAACTAAAGAGGTCCTGTTAATTCAATATAAAGGTACATCGGAACAAAAAGTACAGTTTGCCGATCAATTATCTCACACTTTAAAACTGTGGCAAAGTTTTCATGACAACTTATTGAACGGAAGTGGCAGTCTGCACTTTCTGGATGACAACAGCAATGAGGTCATTGCTTTATTCACAAAAACGACACCTTACTACGAAAAAATAAGTAAGGCTACGGAATATATTATTAAAGAAGTGCAAACGAATCCTTCTTTGTCTTTTTCCGTTCTTTATTCTCAGGTAGAAACCATTAAGCATAATGAAGGACCTTATTTAAACCTGATGAGCCAGATTGTATATCAATATAATCGTGAAACTCAGGAGAAAGTAAGCCATTTAAAAAGAATAGAATTATTTTTAATGAGCTTTACCTTACTGGTTTTATTGATCGTATTTTTAGTCATTTTTTGGCCAACGGCAAAAACCATCAACCATACAATTTCCCGGTTGAGAGCTTCGGAGAAAAAAGCCATACAAATGGCTCGCAATGCCAATTTACTTAAAAATAGTAAAGAAAAGACCATACAAGAACTTAGTGAGCTGACCAAAGCTATCGACAAAACCCTATTGTTTGCTAGAGTCACTTCAAGTGGTGCTATTTTACATTTGGGGGATAAGTTTTTAAAGCAGTTTAATCTATCCAAATTACCCAATTGGACTACCTTTCCGGAAGTCATTTCCACTCATAAGAACCAACAACAAAATATACGTACACTACTTGCATCTCATTCTATAACCGGATGGCAAGGCGAAATTGAAGCGACAACTCCATCTAGTGAAACCATCTGGCTGGAAATGCATATGATTCCTTTTTTTTCTTCTAGTAATCAAGATGAAATCATTATTATTTCGTCTGACATCACCACCCGAAAAAAAGCACATATAGAGGTAGAGGAACTATTGAAAAAGAACTTCGAGGAGAAAATGAATCAGCAGAAAATTATCTCCCGTAAAATCATTGAGAACCAAGAAAAAGAGCAAAGCCGCATTGCTAAAGATATTCATGACGGTATTGGGCAAATGCTCACCGGATTAAAGTTCAACATCGAAAGCATCGACCTTAAAAAGAACGAAGAAACTGCAGAAAAAGTCGAACAATTAAAAACCCGCACTGCAGATATCATACAAGGAGTGAGAACAGCTACCTTCAATCTTACCCCTCCCGAGTTAAGTGATTATGGTATCACGTCTGCCTTATCCAAATTAATCCATGAACTATCCAGACTTACTAGTCAGAATATTACTTTTTTCAATAAATCGGATTTTGATCTGCGGCTGGATCCTACCAGTGAAATCAATATTTACAGAATCGTACAGGAAGCCATCAACAATGCTATAAAATACGCTCAAGCCAGTTATATCATCATTACATTATCACACAGTGATAATATATTAAGTATTACTATTGATGATGACGGTGTAGGGTTTATTCCTCAAAAAGAAGAGCATAAAAAAGAATACGGCGGAATGGGTATGATGTTTATGCAGGAAAGAATTAAGTATGTTAAAGGTCGTATATTCATTAACTCCAAGCTCGATAAAGGGACCAGAATTACACTTAACATTCCCATTAAGTAAATATTAGGTATAATTACTTAAAAAATTGTATTTTGCCTAAGTGAAAACAATAGAAGACAGCAATACCATAAGAATAATATTAGTCGATGACCATGTCTTAGTGAGAGACGGGATCAAAGCTTTATTAGAGCATGAAAGTACTTTTAATGTCATAGCTGAGGCTTCAAATGGGAAAGAAGCTTTAGAAATGCTTTCTGTTTCCCAACCTGATTTATTAATTGTGGATATACGCATGCCTGAAATGAATGGTAATGAGTTAATTGCTATTGTGTCTAAACAATATCCAAATATCAAAACACTTGTTCTTTCGATGCATGACGCTCAAGAATATGTAATGGAATCTATTGAGGCTGGAGCCGATGGTTATATGTTGAAGGGAGCTAGTAAGTTAGAGTTTCTTAAAGCCTTACGTGCCGTCTCAACTGGTGGAAAGTACTTTTCTGGTGATGTCTCATCTATTCTTCTTAACAGTTTAACGCATAAAAAAGCCTCACCTTCTTCCAAAAAAAGTGTAGAAAATACATTTAACCTTTCCAAAAGGGAGAAGCAAGTACTCTCTGTCATATTAAAAGGAAAAAGCAATAAAGAAATTGCAGAAGAATTGAATGTAAGTAAACGAACTGCCGAGGTGCATCGATATAATTTAATGAAAAAGCTGCAAGTGAAAAATCTTATGGAGTTATCTAATAAAGCAAGAGTATATAATTTGGTGTAGATTATCATGAATAATATATAATGCAAGATAACCATGTGCTGAAATTTTAATCCCTAATTTATTGAATTGAAATTTGTTTTAACGATGGTAGTTTACCATTGGAAAACCAGCATCACTTACCACCCCGTTGTAAGTAATTTAAATTATTGAAACCGGCTGATATGGTTGTATTTGTTATGTTTCTGTGTAGATGATAATATTTTGCTTTTATTTTACAATTTGATGGAATTGTATTTAAAGAAGGCCCTAGTGTCGAGTATTCTAACTGCATGATTTATCAATCTAATAATATTGAAGGGGTAACGCCTTGTTATGCAATGCTTTTCACTAATTGTATATTTATCATCTTTTAGAAATGGAGTTCTTTTTATATGAATTAAGAAACTGTTTATTTAACCATTTTCTCTACAGTACCATCGTTGTATATATTAAAGAGAACTACTCCTTTTAATGCATCTTTAACAGCAACTTCTTGACCCAACACATTAATAACTGTTACTAATTCTCTACTAGTAGTAATTACTTCAGTTATTAGGTTCTTTGTAATAATTGTAGATGCAACATTAATGGCATCTACAGTATAAGAAGAAGAACCTTTAATCCATTCTGTGACTGTAAAGTCACGAACCTCACCTGTGATGTCCATACTTTGAATGAAACTACTTCAGATACTATCGAACCTTCTTTCTCATCAGTCATCGCATCATCACCCCATACGGTAACACAGAAGAATTTAGATAATATTGCTTTGTCTCTACAAAACCTAGCTTCCAGCCATAAATGGAGTCATTACATCCCACATTTACTTGGGCAACAGAAACTATATTTTGCATATTCTGAACCCAAAGATCGCTAATTGGTTCAAATCCTCCATGACCAGAATTTGCAATAACTACCGGAAGATCTAGAGTACCTAAATCATTCCTTTTAAGTGAGTTTCATTACTTAAACTTTTTCAAATCTCCCCAAAATCGGCTCGAACAAGAGAGAGCCTTATAGGGCAATGACATTTTTATTGAGTTGACCTTTTTTATACTTTTACAGATTTTTTTACCCCATAAGTCATAAATCTTTATAAGTAGTTATTTTAGCTCCTTTTAACTAATTTTTAAAGACTTTAAAAGTGTACTGTTGTTTGTTTATATTACATAAAATAATGTAAGTACCTTGAGTTAAATGCTGCAGATTCTTCAAAGTAATTGTATTGCCAAACACTTGTTCAACACGAGTTTCAATAAGCTTTCCATCAAAATTATATATGCTGAAATGCCCTCTTCCCCGAATATCTTCATCTAAACGAAGATTAAACTCATCATCAATAGGGTTGGGATACACCATCAATTCTTGGTAGCTATCAATCTGCTCAGTTGCAAGGCTAGACTCTTGATATAGTCTTACATAATCAATTTGTAAAGAGCTTTGCACGAAATAAGGAGAAATAGCACCTGCTATAGCAATATTTAACACCAAATATTGTTCTTCATCAAAGGGCCAAGTACTGCTATTTTTAACAGGAGGGTTGTAGGTATAATGTACCACATCATCAACACTGAACACCAATTTCTCCTCAGTCCACTCCATGGCATAGACATGAAATTCAGAAGATGCGGTTGATATGTTCTGT
>Ga0066382_10000125_pt1 | contig 23140 bp, 17 predicted proteins | sample Knorr_S23_td_NAD_FD_71218 | JGI IMG/M metagenome (GOLD analysis project Ga0066382, IMG submission 71218) | Marine microbial communities from Southern Atlantic Ocean transect - Knorr_S23_td_NADW_ad_2500m_LV_B | ecosystem: Environmental > Aquatic > Marine > Oceanic | place: Southern Atlantic... | reverse complement strand
TCCGAGCGCCCCTTGTGGGGGTGCCAGATCGACCTTGCGCAGAATCCATTGCGTCAGCAGCGTGCCGGCGGAGCCAATGGCTCCGCCCGCGACGAAAACCGCCGCTAGCATGACCCAGACTTGTGGGTCCATGAAGACCGTCCCGTGAAAGGAGACCTGGCGCCTGCCCGATCCATACCACGACGGCCGACGCGCGGTCCAAGTTTCGGTGATTGGGGGGGCGAACACCACCCGGAAAGTCCTATCTTGATGGCGCGCAGCGCATGACTCGACGGCGGAGGATGTGAGGATGGCGGCGGAGATCAACAACACCTTCTATCGGCTGCCCAAGACATCGGTGCTGGAGAGCTGGGCCGAACAGGTGCCGGACGGCTTTCGGTTTTCAATCAAGGCCTCTCGCAAGATCACCCACTTCACCCGCCTCAAAGCCGGGTCTCAGGAGCCGACGGAGTATTTGTTGTCGACGCTCGGATCTCTTGGCGATCACATGGGCGTGTTGCTCTTCCAGCTACCTCCGAATTTCAAGAAAGACATCGAACGCTTCACTGGGCTCCTGGCGATGCTACCGGAGGGTACCCCTGTAGCTTGGGAGTTTCGCCACGAGAGCTGGTACGACGATGAAGTGTACGATCTGCTGCGCGAGCGCGGGCAGGCGCTGGTTTGTGCGGATACCGAAGATGCGGGGGGACGACGTGCTGCCCATCGTGCACACCGCCCCCTGGGGTTACCTGCGCCTGCGCAGGCCCACCTACGACGATGGCGACCTCGGGCGCTGGGCTCAAAACGTGGCTGCGCAGGGCCGGGAGCGCGCTTTCATCTTCTTCAAGCATGAGGACGACGGCGCCGGTCCTGAAATGGCAGCCCGCTTCGCGAAGATTGCCAATGGGTAGACAAGCCCACGCAGCGCTCATAGTATCGAGCGCGTTTGTCGTGAGGGCACGACTCTCTCGCATCCACGTCGAGCTCCGAGCCCGACGTGGTTTTTGCCGATCTGGAGCTTAGATGATCTCAGTCGAGGGCGTTACGAAACGATACGGAGAGGTCACTGCAGTCGACGACTTGAGCTTTACGGTCGACCGCGGGGAGGTGGTGGGCTTCTTGGGTCCGAATGGAGCCGGAAAGACCACGACCATGCGCATGATCACAGGCACGCTACAGCCGGACCAGGGGGTTGTGCTGTTCGACGGCGCGCCGATCGCGGACGACCTCACCGCCGCCAAGCGCCGGGTCGGGTACCTGCCGGAGGCGAACCCGCTCTACGACGAGATGCTCGTCGCCGAGTACCTCGAGCACGTCGCGGACCTACGCGGGCTAAGCCTCGAGCAGACACGGTCGGGCATCGGGGACTCGGTGGACGAGACCGGCCTGGGCGAGGTCTTCTATCGTCCAATCCGAGAATGTTCGAAGGGCTATCGGCAGCGAATCGGTCTGGCGGGGGCGATCCTGCACAAACCGGAGGTGCTGGTCCTCGACGAACCGACCGAGGGGCTCGACCCCAACCAGCGCGTGGAGATCCGCCGTTTGGTTGGGAGCCTCGGACGAGAGCGCACCGTGCTGCTGAGCACGCACGTGATGCAGGAGGTCGAGGCGACCTGCTCGCGACTCGTGATTCTGAACGGGGGTCGGCTGGCGGCCGACGGAAGCGTCGAGGAGTTGCTTGCCAGCTTGTCCGGGGCTGTGCGCTACGTGGTCGAGGCCGCTGGTTCGGGAGTCGCCGACGCGCTGGCGCAGCTGCCGGGGGTGTCCGATCACTCCTCTCAGCAGGTGGATGGTCGTGTGCGCGTGGTGCTCGACGCGCATGGGGAGGAGGACCTGAGGCCTCGCATCTTCGAGCTCGCGCGCGATAGAAGCTGGACGCTGTGGGAGTTGCATCGCGAGCGAGCGAGCCTGGAGCAGGTCTTCCGGAAATTGACGGCGGGCGTCGTCGCAGATGACGCAGCGGACGAGAACCGCGACCGCGGAGCGGACGAGAGCGAGGTGGACGCATGATGAGGGGAGTCTGGACCGTCGCACGGCGTGAGCTGCGCGGGTACTTCGATCAGCCGACGGCGTACGTCCTCATCGTGGCCTTCCTGGGCCTGTCGCTCTTCCTCGGCTTTAGGACCATGTACGCGTCTGGGGTTGCTACCATGCGGCCTCTTTTCGACCTGATGCCGCTGCTCTTCGCCGTCTTCGTGCCGGCGGCGACGATGCGCGCGATAGCCGAAGAGCGCCGCGGCAACACGCTCGAGTGGCTCATGGCTCAGCCACTCTCCGAGAATGAGCTCGTGCTCGGCAAGTTCTTCGGCAACTGGGCATTCGTGCTCATCGCCCTCGCCGGTACCATGCCGACCTCGATCGGCGTGGTGATGGTCTCCGAGGCGGACGCGGGCATCGTCGTCGCGCAGTACCTGGGTGCCGGGCTCCTGGTGGGGCAATTCGTAGCGCTCGGACTCTGGGCGTCCAGCATCACGCGCGATCAGATCACGGCGTTCATCGTCGCGGCCGCGCTGAGCTTTGCACTCTTTCTGATTGGCCTGCCGGTCGTCCAGATCGGGCTCCCGCCGTTGATTGCAGGTGCTCTCGCGCGCCTCTCGGTGCTCGGTCATTTCGAGAACGTCGCTCGAGGCGTGGTCGATCTTCGCGACGTGCTCTACTTCCTGTCCACCACGGGGCTCTTCTTGATGCTCGCGGTGGGCGCAGTCAGCCGGGAGCGACTCAGCCCGGGGCGTGACGAATTCAAGCGACTCCGCGTCGGTACTGCGGTTGTTGCCGCTCTGGTGATCGCGCTGAACCTGCTCGGTAGCCACGTGCGGGGTCGCCTCGACCTGACCGCGGGTAACCTGTACACGCTTGCGGACGGCTCTCGGGAACTGCTCGCAGACTTGGACGACCTCGTGCAGATCAAGCTGTTCGCTTCAAACGAGCTGCCGCCGGAACTCCAGCTTCAGCTCCGGGACGTGCGGGACCTGCTCGCCGACATGCGGCGCGCATCCAACGGCAACCTTGTCGTTACCGACGTGGATCCAGACGATGACGAGGACGCAGCAGCCGAGGCCTCCGAGTTCGGAATTGTCCCCGTCGAGTTCAACGTGTTGCGCGACGACCAGTTCGAGATCCGGCGCGGTTATTACGGCTTGGCCATCGTGTACGCTGACGAGCAGGAAGTCATGCCCATCATCGTGCGTACGGATGATCTCGAGTTCCGGATCGCATCGGCGATTTACCGCATGACGAACGAGACCAAAGCCGGAGTCGCGTTCGTTCGGGGATTCGGGGCCAAGACCGCACCGGAGATCCAGGGGCTTCAGCAGAGCCTCGCGGATCGATACAACTTTCGCTCGATAGACATCTCGGGTGACTCCGCGGCGGCGATCTCCCGGGACTCCACTGAGGTGCTCGTGGTAGCGGGGCCCATGCAGAGGCTGGACAGCATGGCCGTCCAGCGGGTCACAGACTTCATTGACGCGGGCGGCGCCGCGTTGCTGCTGCTGGAAGCCATTGAGATGAATCCGACCACTGCCCAGACCATGCCGATCCGCTCCGGCCTCGAGCCTCTGCTGGAGGAGAACGGGATCGGGTTCACGGGCAGCCTAGTGATCGATCTGCAGTCGAGCGAGCGCGTGAATCTGGGGCAGCGCGGGCTGTTCAGCGTCATCGCGCCCTATCCCATGTGGCCGATCACCGTCCCGGGGTCGAATCACGCGATCACCAGCGGTCTCAATTCGCTGACGGTCGCTTGGGCCACGGCGCTCGAAGTCCGGGATTCAACGCGAGTGACTCCGCTATGGACCACTACCGCAGCTGGGGCGCTACAAGGCCCCATGGCGCCGATCATGCCCGACCAGGACTGGAATCGCGCACCGGAGGATCTCGGGGTCCGTACGGTCGCGGTCGCTGTCACTCCGGCTGAAGGCGAGGCTTCCGGCCGATTGGTCGTGGTGGGCGACGCCACGTTCGCTGAAGGCCAGTTCCTGCAGTCCAACGCAACCAACCTGGTATTCCTCGCGAATGCCATCGATTGGCTTGCCCAGGACGAGGCGCTGATCCGTATCCGGTCCAAGAACCGGACGCCGCCGAACCTGGTGTTCCAGTCCGACTTCACGCGCTCGTTCCTGAAGTGGGGAAATCTCCTTGGCATTCCGCTCGCCTTCGTGCTCTTTGGCGCAGTCCGCATCAGCGGACGTCGACGCAGGGCCGAAGCACGCTGGGAAGGGATCGTCGCATGAGTGAACGCACGCTGAAGCAACTCGTCGGGGCTCTATTCCTGGTCGTGGCCATGTGGGCGATCGCGACGCTGCTGTCAGGGGGAGGCGGTGGCGTGCCCAGCGCTGCCGGGGAGATCGCGGCGGTCTTCGACGGAGTGTCGGAGGCGACGGTGACCGGGCTGCGCCTGAGCAATGAGTCCGGTGAGGTCGTCCTGGCAGGAGGTGCCGGCGCTTGGACGGTCAACGACCTGCGCATCGACTCGGGAACGATCACCCGTTTCTGGAACGTGCTCACGGGGTTGGAAGTTGGAGGCCTCGTGGCGAGCAACCCCAACAACCACGGTCGCATGGGCGTCGCCGATGACGGCGGAGCGGTACTCGAGATCGACATTGATGGAGAGACCCGCACGGTGGTGGTCGGCGACCAAGGCCCTCGCTTCGGCTCGACGTACGTGCGGCTACCGGGGCAAAACGAAGTCTATGTAGCCGACGGAGATCTGCGCTCGCATCTCCAGCGCGAGCTGGCGGACTGGCAGAACAGGGTCGTGGTCCGGATCGATACCAGCGCGGTAGTCCGGGTCGAGATCGAGCGGGACGGCGAGCAGTACGCGCTCGTGCGGGCCGACAGCTCGTGGACCTTCGAGGGAGGCGCCGAGACGAACAACAACACGGCGCGGAGTGTGGTCTCCGAGCTTGCGAATCTCATCGCTGCCGGAGTCCTCGCCGAGGCTGATTCGCTCGCACAGGCCGAGCGTGGGGGAAGCACGGTCGCTCTCGACGCCGACGGTAACGTGCTGGCCGAGGTGACGATCGGGAGCGGCACTTCGGAGCGTTGGGTGAAGGCCTCCGGAGACGACGTGATCTACCGGTTGGCGTCGTTCCGCATCGACCGGATCACGCCGACTCGGGAGCGGATGGAGCCGAGCTCGTAGGTTCTAGAACCCACTTATAGCAACTCGATGCCGAGCCACTCGGCGGCTCCGGTCACCGCTGCGTGGGTGATCGCCAAGCGCTCGGGCTCGCCGAAGGACATGCCGGCGGCTGCGCGCGAGGTGAAGAGTGTGCAGGTGTGCCAGTCACCCCAGAAGCTCGACCACCAGCGCAGACCGGCGAATCCCCGGTCCCAAACGCGTCGAGCTAGAGGCTGTGTCACGTCCCTGTGCCGGGAAGCCGAGCGATCGGGGGCGACTCCGGTGTTCACGAGGACCTCAGGGTCGCACAGATCCGCGACGGACGTGCCGGATATGTCTGCGGTCACGCGAACCAGAGCCAAAGGGTGCGTCGCTCGCCGAAGGTGGGCCGGGCTGAGCCGCCTGCCACGCCACGGCTGAATCATCTCCGCCACGGCATGCTCTGGAGACTCGGCGAGGTAGAGCACGTGAGAGATTTCTCTGGGAAGATCGAACCGGCCTCGCCCGGTCGGCGGTGGTACGTGCGAGGGAGAGAAGCGGGCGCCGGTTTTGGCTGACTCGTCCCACGGGAAAACTCGCCATAGCTCCAGCACCTGGTCAGGCGTAGACACCAGCCTTCTCCGCCTCGATGGCGCCGATGACGTCGGCGACCTGACCTCGCCGAATCAGAAAGGCGGGAGCTCTATCTTGGAGATGGGCGTTGGACCCGCTGAGCCAGTCCGCCACAACCTCTCGCTCGAGCCACCGATCAAGCATCTCCACCACTAATGAAAGGCCCGCTAAGCGATCGGAGTTGTCGGCGTCGGGGACCTGGCCTCGCCGCCAGCGAGAAATCTGAGATGGGGAGACGTCGAGAACGGCCGCGACAGCGCGGTCCGATCCGAGCGAGGCTCGGCACACTTGCAGATGCCAGCCGGAGAGGGATAACTCCGTGGATGGTTTCCGGGCCGAGGCACGTCGGGTGGAGAGGGCGGTGTTCATGGAGAACAATATGCGCAACTGATAATGTTGCGCAACAATTTACGTTGTGCACTCCTTGATGCGCGGTCTGGCCGTGGTGATGCGCGGTGGGGCCAGTTCTAACCCTCCCCGAACGATATCCCCTGCGCCAGCGGCAGCTCAGTGCTCCAATTCACCGTGTTCGTCTGCCGGCGCATGTAGACCTTCCACGAGTCCGAGCCCGACTCTCGCCCACCACCGGTCTCCTTCTCGCCGCCGAACGCGCCGCCGATCTCGGCGCCCGACGTGCCGATGTTCACATTGGCGATGCCGCAGTCGGAGCCGCGGTGCGAAAGGAAGTACTCGGCTTCGCGGAAGTTGTCCGTGAAGATCGAGGACGAGAGGCCCTGCGGCACGCCGTTGTGGATCTCGAGTGCCTCGTCCATCTCTGCAACTGACTCGGCCCGTGTCGCGTCTGCCGAGCCATAGTCGATGATGTAGAGGATGGGCGCGAAGGTCTCATCCTGGACGATCTGGTAGTGGTTCTGTGCTGCCGCGATGCATGGCGTCACGTACAGGCCGCCAGGGTGTTCGTTGCCCTCCAGTCGCTCGCCGCCGTAAAGAATCTCGCCGCCCTCATCCTGCACCTTCTGTCGTGCAGCCAAGAGGTCGTCGACCGCCTGCGCGTTGACTACCGGGCCCATGAGCGTGTCGTCCTGAAGCGGGTCGCCGATGACTACACCTTTGTAGGCGTTCACAAGGCGTGTCACGAGTTCGTCCCGCACCGAGCGGTGCACGATGATTCGACGTGTGCTGGTGCAGCGCTGGCCCGCCGTACCGACCGAGCCGAAGAGGATCGCGGGTAGCGCGAGATCCATGTTGGCGTGTGCTGTCACGATGATCGCGTTGTTGCCGCCGAGCTCGAGGATGGTGCGCCCGAGTCGCTTTCCGACCACCTCACCGACGCGTTTGCCGACGGCGCACGAACCGGTCGCCGACACCAGCGGGATACGCTTGTCGTGCAGCAGTCGATCGCCCACGGTCGAGCCCTTGCCGATGGTGAGCGAGAAGATCGCCGGATCGACGTCGTTTTCCACGCACACATCGGTCGCGATCTTCGTCACCGCGATCGCTGTGAGCGGCGTGCCCGAAGCCGGCTTCCACACAGTGGAGTCACCGCATACGGCCGCCAACGCTGCGTTCCAGCTCCATACCGCCACGGGGAAGTTGAACGCGCTGATGACGCCCACCACCCCGAGCGGATGCCACTGCTCTCGCATGTGGTGGTCGGGGCGCTCGCTCGTCATGGTGAGGCCGTAGAGCTGACGCGAGAGGCCAACTGCGAAGTCGCAGATGTCGATCATCTCCTGGACCTCGCCTAGACCCTCGGCTTTGATCTTTCCCATCTCGAGCGTGACGAGCTCGCCGAGCGCCTGCTTGTTCTCGCGTAGCTTGTTGCCGAGTTGGCGCACGATCTCGCCGCGCCTCGGAGCCGGCACTTTGCGCCACTCGAGGAAGGCGGCGTGCGCCCGGTCGACGATTGCGTCGTACTCCGGCTCCGTGACCTGTTGAACCGTCGCCAGGTGCGAGCCGTCGATCGGCGAGTAGACCTCGAGATCGGGGCCGGACCCGAGCCAGTCGCCGGCGAAACCACCGGGGTTTACGTCCTCAATACCGAGTACGGAGAGAATCTCGTCCTTCGTCATGATCAGCTCGTCGCTCGCTCTGTAGTGTGCGGAGCCAAAAGTCTCTCAGCGGGACGCATCGATTGGAAGGGTCTGGCGAGCCTGTCGGGGCACGTGCGGCCCGTCCACCGAGCGGGCTGCCGAGCCCCGGCCGGCCAGCCAGCCAGCCAGCCTACCAGCCCGGTGGTGGCTCCTGCAGCGTCTGTGTCGTCCTCACCAAGCGCACGTTTCCGCGGCCGAAGAGCTTCTGCAACGCCTCCAGCGTCTCCCCATCCGGGCTGACGCGAAGCGAGCGCGAGCGCAGCCGTGGTGCGCGCTCACCGTTGTCGCTGCCCACGAGGACCCAGACTGGTGAGGGGCCCGGGTGCTGCACGAGCACCTGCTTCGCCTGTTCGAATGCCTGCGCCGCGACGTCGGACCCCAGCTCTAGCTCGATCTGCACAGCGAGCTCGCCGGCTGACGTGACCTGCTCGAGCAGCCGCGCGGAGTCGAGAAAAATCGGCGGGTCCTCTTCGTCGCGCTCCCGCCCGCTGACCTTGCCGGAGAGCAGGACGACGGCATCCTGAACGAGGACCTCCTTGTACGTCTGCCAGACGTCACGGAAGGCGAGCACCGTAGCGGTACCGTGGAAGTCTTCCACGGTGATCTTGCCCCACTCCGAGTTGTCGCGTCGCGCGATTTGCCGCGTGACCGACGTGACCACGCAGGGCAGATCGACCGACTGTCCGAGCTGCTCCTGCAGGGAAGCGGATGACACCGGCTCGAAGGCGCGCACCACTTCGCGAAAGCGGTCGAGCGGGTGACCCGAGATGAAGAAGCCCAGCGCGGCTTTCTCTCGCGCGAGGCGGTCGGCCTCCGACCACTCGGGGAGGTTGGGCAGGCTTGGTGCGGAGCGGGGAAGTTTGGACGCGTCCCCAAAGAGCGAGGCCTGTCCGGCGTCGATCTCCGCCTGGCGGACCTGGACCTCGCCATACGCGGTGTCGAGCCCCGCGAGTAGCTGCGAGCGGTGACCGAAGTCGTCCAGCGCTCCCGCCGCGATGAGAGCTTCGCAGGCTCGCTTGTTCAGCGCACGAATGTCGATGCGCTCCAGGAAGTCGAAGAGCGATGTGAAGCGCCCGTGCTGGCGCGCGTCTAGCACCGAGTGTGCCGCGCTCTGCCCCACACCGCGCACCGCACCGAGCCCGAATCGGATCTTGGCGGCGTCGGTCACGATGAACTTCCACCCCGACTCGTTCACGTCCGGAGGTAGGACCTCCAGCGACTCCTCGAGCTTGGGCAGATAACGAGGCAGGTCGCGGCATGCTCCGATGTACTTCACGACGCTGTCGGTATTGTCGAGCACCGAGGACAGTAGCGCGGCCATGAACTCGGCCGGGTGGTGTGCCTTCAGCCACGCTGTGTGGTAGGAGATCAGCGAGTACGCCGCCGAATGGCTGCGGTTGAATCCGTACCTGCCGAACGTCTCGATCTGGCTGGAGAGTTCCAGCGCGATGCGCTTCTCGACTCCCCGCTCAACCGCTCGCTCGACGAACTTGCCCAGCTCCTCCTTGATGAGCTCGGCGATCTTCTTGCCGACCGCCTTCCGCAACACGTCCGCTTCGCCGAGCGTAAAGCCGGCGAGCTCGGACGCGATGCGCATCACCTGTTCCTGATAGACGATCACGCCGTACGTCGGCTCCAGCACCGTCTTGAGGTCGGGATGGGGGTAGGTGACCTCCTTGCGCCCGACCTTGCGGTCGATGAAGACGTCGGTCATGCCCGAGTCGAGTGGCCCCGGTCGAATGAGCGCGTTGGTGGCGACCAGATCCTCGAAGCGGTCGCACTTCATCGCGCGCAGCTTGTCGTTCGCGAGATTGGACTCGAACTGGAAGACTCCGGAGTTGCCGCCGCGCGCCAGCATCTTGTAGACGGCGGAGTCGTCGAGCGGGATGTCGTCGATGGTGTCGTAGACGTCGCCAGTGTCCGGATTCTCGAGCTTACCGCTCTTCGCCTTCAGCATCACCACTGCGTCGTGGATGACCGTGAGCGTCCTCAAGCCGAGGAAGTCCATCTTCAGCATGCCTGCCTCGTCCAGGCAGTTCATGTCGTACTGCGTGACGACCATCGCGTCGTCGTTCCCGCCGTTCTTCCCGGTTTGCACGGAGACGGGCACGTAGTCGTCGATCGGGCCGGGCGCGATTACAACGCCGGCCGCGTGCACCGACGCGTGACGCGATAGACCCTCGAGCGTGATCGAGTAGTCGAAGAGCTGCTTATGGCGTTCGTCGAGGTTGTAGAAGTCCTTCACCTCTTTGAGGCCGTCGACCGCCTCCTGTACGGTGAACGCCTGGCCGGGCTGGTTCGGGATCAGCTTCGCGATCCGGTCGGTCTCGGATGGTTCGAAGCCGAGAGCGCGACCAACGTCACGAATGACCGCTCGGCTCTTCATAGTGCCGAACGTGATGATCTGCCCGACCGCGTCCTTCCCGTACTTCTGGCGCGTGTACTCGATCACCTCGCCGCGCCGCTCGTAGCAGAAGTCGATGTCGATATCCGGCATCGAGATGCGCTCGGGGTTCAGGAAACGCTCGAAGAGCAGGTCGAACTCGAGCGGGTCCAGGTTGGTGATACCCAGCGAGTACGCGACCAGTGAACCGGCGGCGGAGCCACGGCCGGGCCCGACCGGAATGTCTTGCTCGCGAGCCCAGCTGATGAAGTCCTGCGTGATCAGGAAGTAACCGGCGTACCCGGTTCCCTTGATGACCCCCATCTCGTAGTCGAACCGCTCTTGTGCTTCGCTGGGCAACGGGTCGCCGTACCGACCCTTCGCGCCTTTGAGCGCGAGGTGCTCGAGGTAGTCGTTCTCGTCCGAATGCCCTTCGGGCAGTGGGAACGCGGGCAGCAGATAGCTCTTCTCGAACTTGAGATCGACTTCGTCCGCGATCTTGAGCGTGTTCTCGATGACGTCCGGGCGGTCTGGGAAACGCGACGCCATCTCCTCGGCGCTCTTGAAGTAGAGCCCTTGGTCGTAGTGCATGCGCGCAGGATCGTCCCGATCCTTTCCGAGCCCGATGCACAGCAGGATGTCGTGCGCTTCGTGGTCCTCGGGCCGCAGGAAATGCGTGTCGTTGGTTGCCACCACGGGCAGCCCGAGCTCGTCGGCGAGCTTGAAGATGTTCTGGTTGAGCTCGGCCTGGCCTTCCGAATCGTGCGCCTGCACCTCGAGGTAGTAGCGCCCGTCGAAGAGGTTCGCGTACCAGCTGGCTGCCTCTCTCGCGCCATCCCAGTTGTCCGCCGCGAGGTGGCGTGAGACCTCGCTCGCCATACACGCCGACGAGACGATGAGGCCCTTGCTGTACTTGGCGAGCACCTCGCGATCGACTCTGGGACGGTGGTAGAAGCCCTCCGTGTATCCGATGGAGGAGAGCTTCACAAGGTTCTTGTATCCCTCCTGATCGCGGGCCAAGAGGACCAAGTGGTAGTAGGCGCGTTCACCCTGGCCCGAGCGGGAACGGTCGCGGCGGTCACCCGGCGCGACATATGCCTCCATGCCGACGATCGGCGTGATGCCTTCCTTGCTCGCCATCTTGTGGAAGGTCCACGCGCCGAACATGCAGCCGTGGTCCGTGAGGGCTAGAGCAGGCATCTCGAATTCTTTGGCCTTCCTGACGAGGTCGCTGATGCGGTTGGCGCCGTCGAGAAGCGAGTATTCCGAGTGCGTATGGAGGTGGACGAAGCTCAATGCAACAGGTCTGGGCGGCGAGTGCTGAGGCGGTGACGAGAGTATTCTAGCGCAGGCGAGAGCCCGCGCCAGGCGGTTGGGCAGGCGCTTGCTCGCACGTGTACATTTTCTACTCGAAGTGTTGTCACAGCGACACTTCCGGCCGCCAACATGCGCGCTACTAGTCCGTGCTCGCGGCCTCCGTCGGCTGCAACCGCGTGGTCCGACGGCGGCGTGTCTCCGGAGTTGCTGCAAACTCTGACGTCTTCGGTAACTGCACCGTAGTATTCGTCGAAGCCTGCAACGCAGTTATCGTGGAGTGACCGATGTCCAGACAGCTCGGGGAATTCGAGCAACTGCTTCTCTTCGCGGTGTTGAATCTCGGAGACGACGCGTACGGCGTAGAGCTGAGAAAGGGCATCGAACGAGCGACTGGGCGTCGGGTGTCACCTGGGGCGGTCTACACCGCCATGGACCGGCTCGAGCTGGAGGCGGACTGGCTGCGCTAGCGTCCCACCTCGATCTGCAGTGGCACGACTACCTCGCCCCAGTGGAACCGCAACGTCGTCTCGTACGGGCCGACCAGCGGGAAGTAGAACGCCAACACCTCCATATGCGCCCCGTGCTCCGCACGAGCCTCGACGCGTAACACCTCAGTCTCCCGCGCGAAGTATGAGTGGTGCGCATCCCACTCGCTCAAGAAGATGATCTCCCAGGCCTCGTCTCCGTGCGGGATGGTCCAGAGGCCGTATCGACCAGCCGCGAGCTCTTGGCCCTGTACCCTTACCGGGGCGGAGAAGTCGACCCACGTCGCGCGATTCGCGCCGGGCGTCCAAATGACATCGTAGTCGATGAGTTGGCCGAAGAGGGACCGACCCCTTAGCACCGGCCGGTCGAATTCCAGCGTAATCGTCGTGGTATTGACGGACTGAGAGACCGTTCCGTGTTGGCTTGCCGGCGGCTCCTGCGCGTATGCCACCGCGGCGAAAACGAATACAGCCACGAGCGAGGCGAACGTCATGGGGATGCGCATGTCGTCATCCTGTCTGCGAGATCTGGGCGCAGGATAAACTCCCGGGGCCCGACGTCGGTTCCTTGGGTGGATATAGCGGCCGGCGCGGCTACCTGCCAGGGACGGGCTGCTACCACGGGCTGCTAGGCGGCTCCACACCGGAACGAGTCCAGAATCGTCTCGAGTTGGATCACGTATTCGTACTTCTTCTTGCCGGGCGCGTAGAGCCAGGAGTCTACCAGGTACATGCGGTTCTGGTTCTCGCACACCACGGCGCGCGTAATGAACGGGCCTCCCGCAGGCCAGCCGCGGTCCGGAGGATTCGTCCACTCGGCGCGGATTTGGTACGCGTAGCGTCCGCGGTACTCCATGGGAGCGGCCACCGCGTTGTCCAGCGCGTTCACCTGTGGCTCCGAGTAGTAGCCGGCGACCAGCTGCTCCCGCCACTCGAGAATGTCCTCGGCTTGTAGGTCCGGTGGGATTGGAGTGCGCCACGTCACGGCGACCTCCCGAATGAGCTCAGCGGGATCGGGGTTGTCGTTGCGAAAGACGTAGACCGAATCAGAACTGCTCCACCTATAGACCTCTGGCACAATCAGCGCGAAACCGGCTTCTGCGGAGAGCGTGTCTGCGAGCGCCGAGTCCCGGCCGGACATGTACATGCGGTTGAGCACCCACCGGCGGTACTGGCCATCGAGCAGCTCGTTCACCTCAGCCAGATGTGGACGCAGATCTTCCGCTCCGCCGCCCTCGGGCAGCAGCACGAGCGTAATCGCCTGTCCGCGGGCCCAGACGTCGCCAATCTGATGCATGCCCAGTTGGCTGATCTGCTCGCCGGCGCGGTCCAGCGCCTCGACGATGACGGGGTCGTTGGCGCTGCCGACGATCAGGATCTGGCGGAAGCGCCTCAAGTCGATCCAGTGCTCCGCGAAAGGCTCCTGGTAAGTGACGGTGAACGTCTTCTCGTTACGTACCGTGCGCACGGTGGGCTCCAGAGCCTCGTAGACATCGTCCTGCACTTCGCTCCACAGCTCCGGACTCATGACTGCGATGATGGCGTTCACGTCGCCGTATGCGATGCCGGCGGTGTCGCACCCCGCGGCTGCGATCGAGAGGAGCGCGAGGGCTCCGACCGTCGATAGTCTGTTCATGCCTATTTCTAAGCGCTTAAGGGGCCGAGGTTCCGCTCGAGCAAAGCTCCAGCGTCCGGGTCGCGTCCCATGAACTCGCGGAACAGGTCCTCTGGATCGGCAGAATCTCCCCGGCTCAGGATGGAATCGACGTAGCTTCGTCCCGTATCACGGTTGAAGACTCCTTCCTTCTTGAAGCGGGTGAATGCATCGGCATCCAAGACCTCGGACCATAGGTAGCTGTAGTAACCCGCGGCATACCCTCCGGCGAAGAGGTGGGTGAATGTGGTGAGTCCGTGCAGCTCCGCGAATCGCGGCTGTGCTGCGAAGTCCGCAAACCGGGACTCGCCGAACGCCATCACTTCGTGACCTTGGTGCTCGTCTAGAGTTTCGTCGTCGGCCTTGGGCGCGTCCGCGCGCAGCTTCGGCGCCAACTCGTTGTGCAGTGCCAGGTCGACCGTGCCCAGCGACAACTGACGCATTTGCGCCCAACCGCCCATGTAGCGGCGCGCCGCAACCATGCGGTCGAACAACTCGTCGGGCAGGAGATCGCCACTCTCGTGGTGCCGAGCGAAGAGATCGAGCGCCTCGCGCTCCCAGGTCCAGTTCTCCATGAGCTGGCTCGGTAGCTCCACCCAGTCCCAAGCGACGTGGATGCCTGAAAGGCCCGCAACCTCGACGCGTGACGTGCAGTGGTGCAGGAGGTGTCCGAACTCGTGGAAGGTGGTCTCCACCTCGCGATGCGTCAGCAGCGCAGGTCCGTCGCCATCGGAGGGCGTGAAGTTTCCACAGATCACTCCGAGATGTGGCGAAAAGCCGTCCTCTCGAGGCCCGCCCGTGATGAAGTCGTGCATCCAGGCGCCCGGACGTTTTTCCTTGCGCGGAAACCAGTCCGTGTAGAATGCGCCCAATAGCTCGTCGGACTCGTCGAAGATCTCGTAGTACTTTGCGTCCGCGTGCCAGAGCTCTTCGATCTCACGCTTCTCGACCCGGAATCCAAAAGTACGGCGCACGACCGAGAACAGACCGTCCAGTACCTGGTCGAGCGGGAAGTAGGGGCGCAGCGCCTCGTCGTCGATGTCGAAGCGCGACTTCCGAAGCGCCTCCATCACGAAGCTGGCGTCCCACGGCTCCACTTCGTCGATGCCGATCTCGGCGGCGAAGCTCCGCAGCTGATCGACGTCGCGCCGCCAATAGGGCCGCGTACGGTCCACCATCTCGTGCTCGAATTCGATGGCCCGCTCACCCTTCCGGGCCATGCGGTCCTCGAGTACGTAGTCGGGGAAACTCGCGTAGCCGAGTACACTCGCGACCTCGTCGCGCAGCCGTAGGATGCGGGCCAGCAGCGGTCTATTGTCGAACTCGCCGTCGTGGCAGCGGGTGACGAACGCATGGTGGATCTCGCGGCGAAGCTCCCGGTCCTGGCAGTGCTTGAGGATCGGCTCCACCGACGGGTAGTCGAGCGTGAGCAGCCAACCGCTGAGTCCCTCCTCTTCGGCCTTCGCGCGGGCCCGGTTCAACGCCGCCTCCGGTACGCCTTCCAGACGGACGTCGTCGGTGATGTTGAGCTCGTATGCTGCCGTCGCGTCGAGAACGTTTTCACTGAATTGTTGCTGCAGCGTGGCGAGCTCGACCGTGAGCTCCTGTAGGCGCTCCTTGTCCTGCTCGCCAAGATCGGCTCCCGCCCGGCGGAAGTCGCGAACCGTCTTCATCAGGTGCCGCTTTCGCGTGCCGGTCAATGCGACTGCTTCGCTCGTCTGGGCGAACGCCTTCACGCGCTCCCACAGGGCAGCGTTCAGCGGTAGGCTGGACCAGAAGGCCGACATCTCGGGCAATACCGCGTTGTATGCTTCACGTAACTCGGGCGTCTCGGCCACGGAGACGAGATGGCTTGCCGGCACGATGCATCGACCCAGCCGCTCCGTGATCGCGTCGAGGGCTTCGATGGTGTTCTTCCAGGTCGCTGTGCCGGATTGTACAGCGAGGTCATCGATCTCGGTCTGTGCCACCGCGAGCGCCTCGCGGATGCCGGACTCCACGTGTTCCGCCTTGATCAGGTGGAACGGGATCCTGAATTGTGTAGAGAGCAGGGGGTTGGGCGAGTGCGTCATAGGTGTGAGGAGGAGGTGCACCGCGGGGGGTGCAGGAAAGGTATGCGTGCCTGGCTATTGTTCCAGCCGCGCCTGCTTCCTCTCTTGTTCCTCTTCTGCACTCCGGTCGATGAGCTTATGGCGCATGTAGCGGGTCCACCGCGTGGTCCGATCGTCCTGCTTCGCCCCCTGGCGACGCTCGCACTGCTATTCGTGGTCATGTGGCTGACTTCCCAGGTCGCCACCGCGTCCTACGAGGATGGCCGCCTGTCCATCCTCGTGGGCTTTGTTTTGCTCGCGGCGTCCGCGGCTGGTGCGCTCGCGAGCGCTGTGGGCCTGCCGCGTCTGACTGGGTTCATTCTCGTCGGGATCGCGGCGGGGCCGTCCTTGCTCGGGCTGTTGCCTGAGTCCGCAGTGGGCGACCTGAGGCTCATCGACAGCTTCGCGCTCGCGCTCATCGCGATGCTCGCGGGCGGCGAATTGCAAATGGACACGCTGAGACCACAGGCGCGTGTGATCGTCACGACCACCCTTGTGGTCACGGCCGTCGTATGGACGGGCATGTTCGCCGCGGTGCTCGCGCTGAGTCCACTGGTTCCGTTCTTGGCGGAGTTGCCGCTGAAGGGCACAGTCGCGGTTGCGTTATTGCTCGGGATCTGGTCGGCGAACTCGTCACCGGACCTCACGGTTGCCGTGATCGAAGAGAGACGGGCGAAGGGGGAATTGGTGGATGTGATTCTGGGCGTGACCATCGTGAAGGACGTGGTCGTGATCGTGCTCTTCACCCTCACGCTCGCCCTCGTTGCACCTTTGCTCGACCCTACAGCTTCGTTTTCGTCTCATGAGCTGCTCGTGCTCGCGAGGGAGGTGGGCGGCGCACTATTGCTCGGGGCGGGGATGGGATGGGCGTTCTCGCAGTATCTCGGAGGGGATGAGACCGATCCGCGCTCACCGTTTGCGACTTTTCTGTTCGCGTACTTGCTCGTCGTGCTCGCGGCGGAGCTACACGTGGAGTTGCTCTTGGCCGGTGTGTCCGCCGGCTTCGTGATCGAGAATCTTTCTGCGGCGGGCGATCGCATGATCGAGGGCATCCGATCCGTCGCGGTGGTCATTTTTGCGTTCTTTTTCGCGATAGCCGGCGCGAGCCTGGATCTTGAGGCCGTCGCGCGATTCGGGTTTGTGGCGGTGCTGCTGCTCTTCGCCCGAATCGCGCTGACGCGCTGGGCGACCATCAAGGGCGCGAGTCTCGCGGGCGCGCCCCCTCTCATCCGAAAGAGAGCGTGGCAGGGTCTGGTCTCTCAAGGTGGGGTTTCGCTGGGGCTCATCTTGATGATCCAGGGCAAGTTCCCGGAGCTGGGAGCGGGTGTGGTCGCCTTGGCGATGGCGATCATTCTCGGCAACATTCTCGGTGGCCCCATTCTGTTGGGGCGGGCCTTGGCAGCCGGCGGTTCGTCCGCACAGGGATCAGAGGCACCGGAATGAGCGACGCGAAGCACCAACACGACCATGGTCCACGCGGTCATCACCACCACGGACTCGTCCAGCGGGGCGCCGAAGCTGGTCGACTGAAATGGGTCCTGGTCATCACGGCACTCTTTATGATTGCCGAGGTCGTCGGGGGCCTGCTTTCGGGCTCGCTCGCGCTGCTCGCCGACTCTGGCCACATGTTCACCGACGTGGGGGCGTTGGCTCTCTCGCTCTTCGCGATGCGGATTGCGCAGCGCCCGCCGAATACGAAGCGCACTTTCGGGTACGTGCGCCTGGAGATCCTCGCCGCGCTCGTTAATGGGGCGACACTGCTGTTGATTGCTTGCATGATCGTGATCGAGGCGTGGCAGCGCCTCCGCGATCCGGTCGCCATCGACGGGACCATCATGCTCGGCGTGGCGACGCTAGGGCTCGGCGTGAACATCGTTGGAGCGTTGCTCTTGCACAGCCACGCTCACGACAACCTCAACGTGCGCGGCGCGTACTTGCACGTTCTCGGCGATCTCCTCGGCTCTGTTGGCGCGATAGCTGCGGGCATTATCGTGCTCACCACTGGCTGGATGCCCGCGGACGCGATCATCTCGGTGGTGATCGCGCTGCTCATTCTGGTGAGCGCCTGGAAGCTCGTACGCGAGGCAACAGACGTGCTGCTCGAGTCGGTCCCGGCTCACATCGACATGGATCGAGTGCTCGAGTCACTCTCCGGCATCGATGGCCTCGACGAAATACACGACGTGCATGTGTGGACCCTTACCAGCGGATTCGTCGCCATCTCAGCGCACGGCGTGATCGATGACCCCACCGATCACAGTCGCGTGCTGAACGAGGTCAGGGAGCTCGTTGCGAGCCACGGGATCGATCACGTGACGTTCCAAATCGAAATGCGCAGGCTGTATCAGATACCGACGGTGGAGGGCGTGAGGTGATCGACGGGCGTCCTGACGACGGCCAAGACTTCGAGGACGACGAAGACTGGGACGACGATGACTGGGACGATGACGAGTGGGATGACGACGAAGCGAATGATGACGCAGAAGCAAGCGAGACGACGAAGGCGGGCTGACGAGGACGACTAGCGGCCGCATTCAGTCGAATTCTGGCTCGGCGGGTGGCTGCTCAGCGCCCACCACACCCCTGGTGATGTTCGCCTTGGCGTAGTTCTCGTCCTTTACAGGCGAGCCAGCCAAGCGGCGCAGCATCGCGATCTGGCCGGCGTGCGTGAATGAGTCCGCGACCGGTCCTTGAAGCAGCTGCGTAATCGGGAACCCGAGCTCGCGATCCGAGGCCAGGTAGTCATCGAAGTCCGTAAGCGCTTGGAAGAAACGGTCGACCTGGTCCCGCCAGACGGTCGAGCGCGTCTCGGACCATCTGTGCTCGCCCTCCGCCATCGCGAGGCTCCAGTCGAGCACATCACAAATGTGGCCCAGGATCTCGATTGGAGAGCGACTCGCGGGGCCGATGCGGAAGTCGCTGAATTCCGCCGGCACTCCGCGCATGACCTTGCCGCCGCGATACGCAAGCGTGGCGAGGGCGTGCCTGAGTAGCTCGCGGTCGGTGCCGGGGCTGGGATGGACTGACTTCCACGTTGGGTTGGTTCAAGACGCCTCCAAGCGCGAGCGTCGACGTTTGATCGTGACGGAGTCCAGTCCGAGGAGAGGAAGATGATGCGGAATTTGATCGTGGCTAGACGGCTCTCGGCGCGAGTGGGGGACGCGGGACGAACTACCGCGAGTAATGGGGACTGCCCGCCGGTAGCTTCTCTCGGTTGGGGAGGACACTTTCCTGCCTCCTCAGCACGCGTACCTCCTAGCGGGAAAGCCACATGCGGGTCCTAACCTTCGTCGCCGGTGCGTGCTTGCTGGCACTACCTGCTCCCGTCGCCGCGCAGATTCCCACGCCTGAGTCGGTGCTCGGATATCCCGTGGGCGCCGATTTCGAGCTCGCCAACTACGAGCAATCGCTGGAGTACTTTGAGCGGCTTGCCGCCGCGTCCGACCGAGTCGAGTTGCTCGAGATCGGCGAGACCAGCTTTGGCCGGCCGTGGTATCTCGCGCTGATATCGTCGGCCGAGAATCTCAGGAACTCGGAGCGTTACAGGGAAATCGCGCACCGCCTCGCGTATCCGAGCGACGACCTGACCGCATCAGACGCGCGAGCGCTCGCCGAAGAGGGCAAAGCGATCGTGCACATCGACGGTGGGCTGCACGCCACCGAGGTAGCGCACGCGCAGCACACGATACAGCTCGCATACGACCTCGTGACGGGCGATGCCGATCCGGAGATCGCCGCCATCCTCGACAACGTCATCCTGGTGCTGTGGTTCAGCATCAACCCCGATGGCCAGACCATGGTGTCGGACTGGTATTACGAGAACCTGGGCACACCGTTCGAGGTCTCGGGCACGCCGTTCCTGTATCAGAAGTACATCGGGCACGACAACAACCGCGACGGATATATGATCAATCAGATCGAGTCGCGGGTGGTGACGCGCATAGATCGACACTGGGAACCGCAGATCATCTACAACCACCACCAGACGGCGCCTTTCCCCGCGCGCATCTGGATTCCGCCTTTCGCGGAGCCCATCAGCCCGAACGTGCATCCACTCATGTGGCGCACGGTCAATTTGATCGGGATGGCGATGGCTCAGGCGCTCGAGGAGCGTGGACAGAAGGGTGCCATGCACATGGGGAGCGGCTTCGACAACTGGTATCCAGGATTTCTGGACCACGCCAATAATTTCCACAACGTCGCGTCGTTCCTGACCGAGACGGGCTTGTACCGCTACGCCACGCCGCACTTCTATACGATCAACGACTTTCCGCGAGGCCAGCGCGAACTTCGGCCCCAGTCGCTTTATGCGAGCCCTTGGCCGGGCGGTTGGTGGCGTATCAAGGACGCCGTCGACTACATGCTGACCGCTTCGGTTTCGGTGCTCGATGTGGCGGCGAAGTACAAAAACGACATCCTCTTCAACCGCTTCCAGGCGGCGAGAGCTGTCATCGAGCAGTACAGGACGGGACCTCCCTACGCGTACTTCATCGCCCAGGACCAGCGCGACCCCGTAGCGGCGGTCGAGATGCTGCGCCGACTGGCCTTCAACGGCATCGGCGTTAGGCAGCTCTCGAGCGCGGTCACCGTCGATGGCGTCAGCCACGCCGCTGGGAGCTGGGTGATTCCGATGGATCAAGCGAACGCGAACTTCGTGCGTCAGCTCTTCGCCGTGCAGGACTATCCTGATCTGCGCGAGTATCCTGAGGGCCCGCCGGAGCAACCGTACGACGTGTCTGGCTGGACGCTCCCCTACCAGTTCGACGTGAGGGTCGTAGAGGCGCGCACGCCGTTGAGTGACGAGGTTCACACCGCCATGGCCGAGGTCCGTTCGGACCCGCTGCCGTGGAACGCGCCGGGCGATGCACAGACGTGGGACACGCCTCCTGGAGTTGGCTTCGACAGCCATCCGGTCGCGCGCGCGATTGTGCCTCCGGTGGGGGTCGCGACCGGCGGCGGCGGCGCCCTGCTGCTCGACCCGGCTCAGAACAACTCCTACAAGGCTCTTGCCGAGGCGTGGCGCAACGGGGGCAGTGTCCGCTTCCAGCCCGGCGCCGCGGGGGAGGAGGGTGCGGGCGGCTCGAGCGGTCGTTGGATCGTCACGGGTCTCTCGGGCAACGCGCAGAACTCGCTGGTTAGCAAGTACGCTTTACGTGCCTCACGGGGCGGATCAGCCGGTGCGGCGGTGAGCCAACCCCGCGTTGGTCTGTACCGCCCCTGGAACGCCAGCATGGACGAGGGCTGGACGCGCTGGTTGCTCGAGATGTACGGCCTCGCCTTCACGAGCCTCTACAGCGCGGACGTAAGAGCCGGTGACCTGGGCTCGCGCTACGACGTGATTCTGCTCGCCGACATGCGCGCTGGGCAGATCGTCAACGGCTCCGCCAATGGCTCCGTGCCACCCCGCTACGCGGGAGGCATAGGGCCGGAAGGAGTGCGGGAGCTCGACGCGTTCGTCCGTTCCGGCGGTACGCTTGTGACGATCAACCGCTCGAGCAACTTCGTGATCGACGAGCTTCATCTGCCGGTCGAGAACGTGATCGAGGATGTGCCCAGGGACGAGTATTTCGCGGGTGGGGCGATTGTCGAGTTGCTGGTGGATCCCTCTCAACCGGTCATGAGCGGCATGAGCGCTCGCTCGAAGGTGTTCGTCGGTGGCAGCCCGGTCTTCAAGACCACGGAGGACTTCGAGGGACACGTGCTCGCAAAATACTCCGAGAACGGATCACCCCTTCTGTCGGGGTACTTCCTCGGTGAGCAGCATGTGCAGGGGTACGCAGCGGCGCTCGACGTGGAATACGGGGACGGCCGGGTCGTACTGCTCGGCATGAAGCCGCAGTGGCGTGGTCAGCCGTTCGGCACGTTCAAGGTGCTCTTCAACGCGGCGCTCTACGCTCGGGAGGTCGCCGCGCAGGCCCCGGACAACGACGACTTCTGGACCGCACCGACAGAGGATGAGGATGAGGATGAAAGCGACCATGAGGGGAACGGTAACTAGCCCTTCTTGCCCTTGGCGGACTTGTCGCTCTGGCCGGACTTGTGGGTCTTTGCCGACTTATGACTCCTGCCGGACTTGCATGACTTAGTGCTCTTGTCCGACTTGCTGGACTTGTCTGATTTCGTGGACTTGGCCGACTTCGCGGACTTGTCGGACTTCTTCGACCGGTCCGAGGAGCAGGAGGTGGGTGGTGGAGGCGCACTGCAGCCCGTGACTTCGGGTGTCGACGTCGGCGTATGCCTCGCTGAACGCGGCACCACCCACAGGGGTCGTCAGGGTCAGCACTGCGTTAGTGACCGCGGTCAAAGTACCACCGGAAGGCGTTGCGACGTCGTCGTGTCTGATCTGATACGTCATCGTGATTGTCTCAGCGCCGAGTCGGTCGACCTGCCATGCGACAGTGTTCCCGCTTTCGATCACCGTGCCCCGAGCGGTCGCCGCCGAGGCGGCCACCAAGGTGAAGCCGGCTGGAACGCTGGCTGAGAAGACCAGGTCGGTCGCCGCAGGAGGCGTGAACTGGCCGGCGATCAGCTCGAAAGCAGCCTCCAGCTCGGCGAATTCCTCCAGTTCGATGACTTGGTCCGGTGACGCGATGGCTTCTGGCTCCGTTTGGCTCACCTCGGTACCGACGTCGACCGCCCAGATGGTCGTGCCGGCGGCCTTCATTGCGTTCGCGTGTTGTTCAGGCCTGAAGAAGGAGGTGCTGTTTTCACCGTCGGTCATCAAGACGACTGCGGTCGCTGCGGTGGGGCGCGCCTCTTCCGCGAAGTGGGTTCGAGCCTTCTCGAGGGCACCATAGGTGTTGGTCGTGCCAACGAACGTGAGCCGCACAGAGACCGCCTGGAAAATGTTGTCGTAGTTGTCGGTAAGGGTGCGAGGTTGACCAAGCTGCCGTACCGCACGACGCCGATTCTGACGCCGGTGAGCCCGTTGTCGTCGATGCCATCTGACTGGTCCATGGTCTCCAGGAAGCTTCGAGCAGCCGCGACGACCAGCTCGTTCTCCACGGCATCGACGCTTCCGGATTCGTCGATCACCAAGATCACGTCGAGCAGGGCTGATGCAGCCGCTGGCGTGACGCCCTCGATGCTCACAGTCACCAGCCCCGTCTCCGTGCACTGAATCAGGCTTTCAACCGTGATGGACGTGTTGACCTCTCCACCGTCGATCACCGTGAACGGGGGGGCGACACCTCGAAGGGCATCACGGGTGCGAGCGGAGTATCCGAACAAGCCGCGAACACTGTGAGCAGGGCCAACGCGCACGGGGTTAGGCCCCGGCGCCTCACGCTCGGTCCCCTCTTGCAAGGTGAGCCAAAGTGACTTGGGGGTCGTAGCCGCCCGTCTCGCCCTCCTCCTCTTCCTCGCGGTTGTCACGCCGGGCGCGGTAGTACGTCGGTTCGCCCCCAGACGAGCCCGCGAAACCAAGCACGTTCAGAAAAATCAGAAG